>Ga0315537_1000280_pt1 | contig 38286 bp, 40 predicted proteins | sample SalMarSW160270MG_FD_203091 | JGI IMG/M metagenome (GOLD analysis project Ga0315537, IMG submission 203091) | Salt marsh sediment microbial communities from the Plum Island Ecosystem LTER, Massachusetts, United States - Salt Marsh Sediment SW1602-70 ... | reverse complement strand
TATATGGCCTTAGCTTGTCAAGAAAAAACTTCTCCTATAGATCGGAAGATGTATAAAAAAACCAATTTCCGTCTTAACCCATGAAGTCTTGACAAGTGATCCGTTAGCGGCCTCTTTGATGGCCCACTTGAGATGGGCGTTACCGATTTTTTTATTGGATTTTCCTGCCCATTTGCCGTTGGATTCTTTGACCGGTTTTATCGGCCGGGCGTAGGACGAAAAATCCTGGACCCTGGGGAAACGTTTTATATCGTGGATCTCATACAAAATTACCAGAGCCAGGATTTGTCCCACACCCGGGATGGACCGCAAAAGATAAAGAGTTTGGTAATCCTGCTGTCGAGCGGTTTTTTCGATGTACCATTCGAGTTGGGCCAGGATCGGATTGAGCGAATCGATAATTGCCAGATCCACCTCGACACTTTTTTTGACCGATGGGTCTTCGAAACGTTCGGCCACGCCCTGGCGATTATATTTGCGTGAGATCTTTTTGGCAAAGGCCGGAAGATTATACTGGGTGTTGGTGTTTTGGATATGGGCCACCAGTTCGCTACAGCGCCGTGCGATATAAGTGCGGCGGCGCAACAGGTCTCGTGTGGCACGCATTTTTGCCGGATAAGGATAGGCAATGGGAAAATTGCCGCCCTTCAGCAACGCGGCAATCTTGTATGAGTCGATCTTATCGTTTTTTGTTTTGCCGCCATGAATGGCTTTCATGTATAATGCATGACCGAGCACAAAGGTTACTTTGTGCTCGGAACAAAGGTCTGCAACCCAGTACCAGCAAAACACGCATTCGACCCCGATAACCATGTCATCGATATATGGGAAAACCAGATCAAAGAGCAGCTCCGGGTCTGTTTTGATATTTTTGTGGACACGGGTTTTACCTTTTTGATCGATGATGCAGACATACATTTTTCTTGCGTGCAGATACCGCAATAGTATTTGTGTTGTTCTTTGTAGAATTTCATTTTGCCTCCTTTTGCTATGGGTTAAAAGATGTGGTTATCTGATACTTATCCTAATGGTTTTAAGGGGGCAACTAGCAGGATTGTTTTCTGTGCGAGAATGGGCCCCCAATTTGCTCGTCGGAGCACAGAAAACAATTCTGCGGGTCGATTGCCAAGTTTTTCCTCTTGGCTGAAGGCCATAACTAGTATCAAACGGCTGCACAAGGAGCGCTCGCAAGCTCGCGCCCTGTGAGCCGGTTATGCTTTGGGTTTACAACATCTATCAATTTTAACTTTTAAGGATATCTCAAATGGAATTGATTGAATTTCTAACTTTGAATGTCTCAGATCCAGACAATATTCCAAGGATAATGTCCTTTGTTTTCACGGAGCTTGAGAGATCAAACCGGTCGGATTTTGAAACAAAAAATGTACATGTTTTGTCTGGGGTCATTGATAAGTTCGTTGAACTATCAATACTCCATGGAATAAAAGATACTGATATAATTAAGAATGAAACTGATCAATTTGTCCAAGCTGTCATCGAATCTGAAGATGTGGTATCATCAATTAGGCGAAAGAAATGCTTAGAAATATTCGAAAAAGTAAGTTCTCTTATAATAAAAACATACAACCAAATTATTCATGAGTACCAAAAATCAACCGCCTTCACAGAATTCAATCTCCTTTATAACCCTAACTTGTCAAACAAAGAAAAAGCTATTGATTTAATAAAAGAGGCAATTGATTTAATTAATAGTGAAGAACAACTTACTCGAAGGCAAAAAAAGCAAATAATAAATCAACTTGATAAAGCATTAAAGAATTTAGGAAGCTCTAATACCGACTGGACTTCCTATTTTGGCAAGATTTATCAAGTAATCTTAATTTTAGGTGCTATAGGCTCAATTGCAGGCGGTATCGGTACATGGACCGCCGTTAAGAAGGCAAACGAGAAGATAACACAAGCCACTAATATAATTGAACAAACAAGCATCAATCAATATTATAGTCATAAAATTCAAATCAGCACTGAAATTTCAAATTACTATTTAGATAATAGCACAAGATTATCCCACGAACAGACTGCTCTAACATCAATACCAGCATTACCTGAAAAAACGTATGAAAAAGACACTGATCAGTAAAACATATATAATAATATTTTTGGCTCGCATATAAAATGCATAACATTGCGCATGCACACTGACCGCAAAAGCCTTCGGCTTTACGCCAGGTGATGCGCCCGTTGGGGTGCGACACGGAGTCGCACAATTGGCTGATTGGCAAGGCTCCACGGTGCCTTGACCAATCCCAGCGTTCCCCCGCTGGTACCATAGGAGGCATGCTTGCTGCGCGTTGTGCAGTTGGTATGAAGCCCTTTCGACAATGTACCGAATCTCACGAAAGTGAGAGGGGTTCAAACCGTGAGGTGGAAACCTTCCTGGAAGCCTCATCCGGGTAAGGGCTATGGTTGGAGTGATATGGTTAATGTAATGTGAATGCCGTTAAGCATCGTCAATGAGAACAAGCTAAAGAGGCTGTGAAGCTTGGACCAAAAGGTATCGCGGTCAGGTTATGGGTCTCCTAACTGCCCATACGGGGATGTTGCACCGCCGGTGTAGTAGGCAAACCTAAGTCACTTGTAATTGGCAATTGTGTGGAACGTGGAAACCCCGTATCTCCGCCGGGCATATCTGGCAGGTGAAACCGCAAGGCGCACTGTTGGAGGTGCGGGCGTAAGATGCAGGAAGAAGCGAATGCCGTCCTGTAATGGGACGGATACGGGTTTCCCGTTTTTAGAGGGACCCGGCCCGAAAGGGAGCTGACGTCCGGCGGGTGTTCCGTTGCGAAAACACTGAGAGAACCACTTTAAGGAAGAAAAGCAAATGACGGCGGCCTTTGGTCAGCTGATGCGTTTTCCGCCAAAAGGCATTGTGGCTGTCAGCTTGTATCGCAAAGTTGATGTAAACTTTTAACATCAGCGGGTGGCTCCACAAGGACTTGCCTTCTGGAATGCTTGAGCCGTGTGACGGGAAACTGTCACGCACGGTTCTGAGGGGGCTTGGGGCTGGCAACAGCCCCCGGCTACCCGATCGCCTAATGACACCGAGCGGGCGAGCTTGGCCTGACCATCGGACAAAGGAATATCACGAGGTGCTCTCATGCGTGAGTTGGAACTGAGCAAGGCCTTTACCCTAATCGAACCAGGGCCTGTTGTCCTTGTGACGACCCATGATGGGCAGAAAGACAACATCATGACTATCTCCTGGACCATGGTGATGGATTTCACTCCGGTGTTTGCCATCACCACGGGTGAATGGAATCACTCTTTCGCGGCGTTGCGAAAAAATAGGGAGTGCGTCATTGCCATTCCCACGGTTGACATGCTGGATAAGGTAGTCGGTATAGGGACGTGCTCTGGGAAAGACACAGACAAGTTTGCCAAGATGAAGCGTCGATTCAGAAGTATCTTATGACAAAAAAGTGGAGGGTGGAATCAACAGTTCTTTTCAAACCATATGGTAGCGAGCAACCGCCTTTTGAACAACATCGATAAATCATTAGGGAATTGAGTAATTACCTGCCCGATTTCCTGTCCATATCTCATCCCTTCCCGGAGAAAACAGCCCCGGCGGTCACATCATTTCAACCTGTCAAGTTTTTGCCGCATGCTTAAGTTATTTCGCCAATATTTTCCCATTTGAAATGTATGGAAGATAATCGGAGAGATGTGCCTAACTTATTAATAATAAATAGTATTAAAAACAAAAAGACCCATAAAAGACCCCTGGCACAGGTTTTGCTAAATTATTTGCTATAATAAAAAAAGGGAGGTTCACTACAAAATGCAAGCAACGAACTCTGTTCAAATCTTTAAAAAGATCCATAACGTTGTGGAAAAAGACCTTCATAATGACTCAATGTTTTTCTTCAAGGGTGCCATTATTGGTGGCATTCTCAGTTTGTTCTTATGGGTCGTCATATTCTGGGTCATCATCTGATTATTGAAAAGCATCGGCTTTTGGCAGTTTGGTGTTGTATCGGTGTCAGGTAGACGAAACATGTGAACACTGTCCGACATCTTGGATTCCCGAGGGGTCACGCTTGCGGCTTTATGCCCATTCCGGTAGAGTTCCTCGCAAAAAAAAAATTCTATTAGGGCCGGACAGACAGATGGGCCTCATTTTTAAAATTTCCTGAATTGTGGATTCCGTAATATAATTGGCAATATTTTCCACATATCCCTTGCTTGAGCACCACTAAAAAAGGTTTAGAAAAATAACGTCTGCCAAACCCCTTATTTTCCTGGTGCCGGAGGTCGGAATCGAACCGACATGGGGTTGCCCCCGCGGGATTTTGAGTCCCGTGCGTCTACCAGTTTCACCACTCCGGCATTTGCAGGATTATGTAAAGGTTATGAGAATTTGCGATTTTTTTACCGATACCCCTTGACAGGTAAAATTGGGTAAAAAAGGGTAAATTGTAGAGTTTTTGCTCTACAACTCCTCTACAAATTTGAAAATTACCATAAATTATTTTACGCTTGAAGACAAGACAATAATAAATTATCGCAGAAAAAAATTTTGCCGCAATGGCAAATAAATTTCATGTTTCGTGTGTGTGTTTCGTATCCTCCGAAAGCGTAATACACTGAAGCGAAAACCCTATTAAAATTGTATAATATAAATAATTACAGTATGCTACAAATTACACTTGCTGTAATGACATTCTTGGCAAAGCGTCCACCATTGCATGAAAAACTAATGGAAATCATAGGAAAACTAAAGGGAAATAGAGCGTTTATTAGCGGGAAAAGGTCATATATTCCAGCATCGGAATATTGGTGTTCGGAGACAGGCGCTAGAACTATTACTATCTATTTATACTACACAATATCGCCTATGCAGAATTCTGCGGAACCGATTTTACAGTGTTTTCAAAAACAGCCGGGATAATTCTGTTTGGTAAAACGTCATTAGTATCGTCATTATTAACTTGCTGGGAATTAAACAGATTCAGACAATGATAACGATGACGATGATTTTAATTAAATGGATTCCAAACGTTTGGAATCCGAATTTTAGCTCGCTGTTTTCTTGTAATCTTTAAAATTGGATAAGTTGGTTCCAGGGAACTTTATGGTTCAAACCCTACTTTTAAACATCCAATTATTGTTCAGTATTTAACGAGATATCAAATTGATATCAAACAAATACAAAGAGATGCCATAAATAGTAGGTTTCTCCTGTCTTGGATTGAAGATTTCAAAGCGAAATCGTAAAGATTTTATGGATTCAATTTTGCAAGGTCAAAGGCAGAAGTTATAAATCGCAGGTTAGACGCTTTCGCTCAACTACTATGCATAAGGATGCCGTCTTGTTTTGTATACCCTCTGTTTCCAACTTATTTGCTTAACTTCTCATTAAAAAAGTTCTATAAATGTTGTAGTTGCATCCTATAAAAAAATGCTTAATGTATGTTTTAAACTATCTAAAAATACAAATAAAAAAGGGAAATTTAAAAAATGCTGCCAATAAACACTATCATGGAAATGTTAAGAGAATCTGGTATTAACAAAACCATACAATTTAAGCCCTTACCTCCCGATAATGGGTTTCACGATTTACAACCTAACGAAGTAGAATTAAGAATGAAAGTTGTTATCACAGAAGATCAGTACAATAAACTTAAATTAAAAATACCTGCTGATGCAGATGTTTCCGTGAGCGGTGTTGATGGCACCCCTCCAGATAAATAACATCAGGAACAATCAGAAACGGACGATATATGTTAGATAATAATCTTCATCATTAATGCTGCCGTAAATAGGAGTCCTGCAACGCTGACGATAATAACCAAACATCCTGTGCTTTTACTTCGTTTTCTTCCTGCTGCACGCAGTTCATCCCATGATCCGAATAATCTATCGCTCTCACGCTGCCATTCCTGTTCATCTTTTTCTCTGGCTACTCGAAACTTCTCGATGGCCTGTTCATATAGTTCAGGATTGGCTTCTTTTGCATTTGTATGTTGTTCTGGTTCTCCAAAAGCTTCAATCAGCCATTTGATATCTGTCTTTTTGAGGAGGCCAAGTTCCTTATATCCAACAGTTTTGTACGGAGCCTTGATTCCCTGTATGGAAGAACGAGCAGTTGAATGTATAGTGCGATCAGATGTAATCCAGCCCCAATCTACATGGTTGAAGAAGTTTTCTATTACCGCCCACTTGTAAAGCTCGCTCAACAATATTTTGGTGTCTGCGCCCTCCTTTCGTTTAGCCCTGATATCTTTTCGTATGGCAATGGCGATTTCTTTGAAAGAGGCAGGGTATGGAATGCGTTTACTCGATTCTTTAATAACCTCTTCGGATAAGCCTTGTTTCTTTAGTCGCTGGACTTTATCAGCCCAGAACTCATCTTGTTTAGAATCATTCATAAGTTTTATAACCGAAATAATAAAAAGGAGAACATAACTCTTACCAGTATATGATATTTTATTTAACGTCAGTAAGTTGAGATAAGATTAACTGATCACAGCATTATCAGGCATTAGTCTTGATGTCAAATTTATACAACATGAGCATATTGAATCGGTGAACATCAAGATTTAACAACCTTGACTTTACGAATGTTTATGATAAGTTGCAAATACTCAACGATGCTTAAACCTTAAACAATGGAGAGCCATAGAATGAATGTGATTACTCTATTCCTCGATTAGAGAGGTGGGGTTTTGTGTTTTTAGAGGAAATAAAAAAGGATGGCGCTTATGTTTAAAAAAATCATTGTAATATTTTTTGGTTGTCTTTTAATTACAGCATTTGCATCTGGACCATTAATTGCGCAGAATGCACGGGAGTTTCTCAAACAAGCCATTAAAGAAAGAATACCAAGCGAAGATGGACCAGCAGCAAAATATATTCAGATATCTTTAAACCAAAAAGGTCATAAATGTTATACTTACATAATTCCATCAAGTAAGTACAAAAATAAATATTATATTCACACACAACAATTACATTCAACAGGTGCTTTTAATAGGGAAAATTTTACAAGTTCAGCAATAATAAGTGCTGCCATTCTCTCAGGCAATGTCAGATGGAAATGCTCTGATTTATTTTTAGGTTATTCTAATATTTTCAAAATGGAGAATAAAAATAATGGCTGCGCAGTAATATCTATTGAAGAATGTATAAAGGCAAGAAAGGTGTATATGGATACAGGAAATGTCGATAAATTTACTTCTTATTGGCAATCAAAAATAAAATATATTTCAGATGCTGATCCAGAGCCAAGTTTATGATTATCTTTTATTAACGTTGCTCGTCAGCTAACAAACCTTGGTTATTAGACAATCCGGCAGAAGTCATTGCCTTCTTTTTAAATACTGTATACCAGTAGCAAATAACAACAATCTCAATTATTAATACTCCAAATACTATAATCTGTTTTTCCCTATGCAGAGAACAAACAAAAATGTATAAAAGCCCAATGCTCATTACAAAAATAAAAGAGAAATTATAGGGACAAAAATCTATTGAAAATGAGATTCTCTTTTTCTGATTTAGACCTCTTGGATTCAAAATCTTTCGAATTTGTTGGGGTAATTTATGTTCCATATTTATTAATCTAAACCGGTCGATAAATAGGCTTTTTTGGATATCCATAAGAATGTAGATACCAGCTAAATAAATTATGCTTGCTGGAATTAATATATACAAAATAGTAAAATTAATTGCTTCAGGATTGTTTGAACCAAAAAGGTTCCCATAATTTTTATGTAATGCTATCATTCCTGCATCTGCAGTTAATACATAGTAAGCAAGCATCCATTGCCGACGTTTTGTAAACCTTATATTTTCAGATATAGTTTGGTGTAATGAAAAAAATTGTTTTGTGAGTTCAGAATTCTTTTGAGTCATTTTAAATTTCCCTCAACATTAAGAAAAAGATTTCTTTAACCTATTGAGATATTATCAGTTATTCACCTTTTATGTCAAATTTATGCATAATTGTATAAAAAATAAACCCCACCAAATCAAGGTTAATCCATCAAACCTTAAAAAAAGCCAAATTAAATACAGGTCATAAAATTGGCCGGCGCTGGCCAAAATCAGATTGAGCCCCATTAAAGTGTATCTCATGAGATAAAAAATATGGCTTCAGTACGTACGGAAATATTTGTCGGGGGCGTAAAGTTTGATAATGTCTTTGACACAATAACAAGATAAAACTATTACTATCTATAAAACCGAGGCGATTTTGACGACTTACAAAGACCTAAAATCAGTGAAATACATGGATGCCTCTATCAACTTTGCGGAAGGTCTCCTGGGCATCAATTTCAAGCGCACCGGAAAAAACCGATACAGCGCCCATTGCCCGTTTCATTTTGATAAAAAGGATAGTTTCAGGGTGTATGTCGATGGTAGAGACGAAATCAAGTTCCACTGCTTCGGCGAGTGTAATATGAATTGGGACATTTACGATGTCATTATGGTCAAAAACAAATGCGATTTCCGGCAGGCCCAGCAAACATTTGCTGATTTTTTAGACATCAAACATTTTAACCCTTACGAGGGCAAATCCACCAACATCCCCGACTTTGACCAATTAAAGGAGCCGGACGAACCCATTGAGTTTGCAGAGCCGGAGAGACTTGCCCCAGAGATAATAGATGCTCTCCATGATGCTTCCGTAATTTACAATAAGATGCTCATTTGCTCATCAAAAACGAAGATCGGTTTAAAAAAGTCCACGCGTATCTTTATAAAAACAGAAAATTTTAAAAATTACCGTAAATTATTTTGCGTTTGAAAACAAGACAATTTCAAATCATCACGAAAAAAAATGGTTCCGGCACCGGAAAAGAAGGCATTATGGTTTAATCGTATTGAGCTGGATCTCAACCCTACGATTCAGTGTTCTTCCTTCCGAGGTCTTATTTGATCCAATGGGATTATTTTGTCCCAATCCAAAGGTTTTGATTCTTGATGGGCTAATTCCCCGGCCTACAAAAAAGTTTTTCACAATTTCAGCCCTGGATTTTGAAAGCTCTCTATTATAGGAATCATCCCCAACAGAGTCGGTATACCCATTGATAATAACCTCTGTATTGGGATGTTGAATGATTAATTCGGTGGTTTGTTCTAATATTTCGATAGCCTGATCTGAAAGATCCTTTGAATCGTACCCGAAATTGATGATCTTTTTCTGAACGGGAATAAACTCTAGATCCAGGTCGTCCCGGGGTTTAAGCATTTTATCCGGTTGTTCTTCTTTATTAAGGTCTTTGGTAGAACTTAGCTTGTAGATTTTCTCTGCTTTTTGTGGCGCCGTAATATCTTTTTTGACTTGCCGATATTCATCATAATAATTTTTGGAGGCAGGGTCTGTTAAAGGAAGAAGTGTATCTCGGGAGTTTTCCGAATCTTGAACAGCAGGAGCTATTTTTTGTTTCACAATTGCATTTTTCGGTATATTTGTTGATGTTAATTTTGCCTGTTCGCTAAGGTCCGATATAAAATACTTCTTGATATTGATAGTATGGCGGCTTAAGTTCCCCGGGTAAAAAAGAAATCCTAGAATGATTAACAATGGCACTATCGCGGCAATATATTTAAATTTTCTTCCCGAAGATTTTATCGATGGTTCTTTTATAAATTCAGACAGCATTTTTCCCCTGCTTTCCGGTTTTATATTATAATGATCATTCCTTTCATTTGGTAAGAGGAGTTCATCTGCACATTCTTTTATAATCATTTCATCTATTATTTTTACTTCTTTAATATAACCGGTCAATAATGCATGATCGCAAATAATGTTTATCAAACGCGGATATCCTTTGGAAAAAGAGAAAATTTCAGCTATTGCATTTTCGTTAAAAATGTTTTTTTTTAGACCTGCGACATTGAGGCGATGAAAAATATAATCCCCTACTTCCCTTTCCTTCAGAGGATCAAGGTGGTAATTAATGGTAATTCTCTGCTTCAACGCCCGATTTTCCGGCTTGGAAATAAGATCAATAAATTCATTTTGACCGACAAAGAATATATTTATAAGTTTTGTATCCGGCCTTTCTATATTGGATAGGAGTCGAATCTGTTCAAGAAGTTCTTGATTCAGTCTATGAGCCTCATCAATTATAAGTATTACTTTTTTATTTTTTAAGTAACAATCGTTCAAATAGCCATGGAAATAAGTCAAAAAAGCCGCTTTGCTGTTAAATTTAATATTACTATCAAATTCATTTGCAATCATGTTAAAAAAATCGAGTTGTTCTAAAACGGGGTTGGTAACGGTAGCCACAAGAGTCTCATTGCCAAGACGCTCTAATAACACATTGATAAGTGTGGTTTTACCTGTACCCACATCGCCTGTAATAAGGAGGAAGCCTTTATTGTCAAGCACACCATATTCCAAAACGGAAATGCCCTCCCGGTGATTTTCTCCAAGCCAGATAAATTTCGGATCCGTGCTTATTTGAAAAGGCTTTTCTTTTAAATTATAATGAGCAAGGTACATTCAATTAGCTCCTGAATCTCATCTGCATCACTGCCGATAAATTATGGAACGGAAATGAAGGATGGTTGCCACAAGAACTCAAATTGTTTTAACCAATTTGGGCATTGTGTCCTGGTGGAATTATTCTTGAATATGCAAAAATCATGCAAAGGCAAAAAACATGATTGATTGTTGAGATTACAGGCAGATAAATGCAGATAAGTATGAGCCCAAAACAAGGATTGTGAATTTTGTGTTCCACATAATGTGAAAAACATTTCACATTATTTTGTTTTTTTAAAAATAAAGCGTTATTTTAATCATTTTTCACTCTTTTCAAAAATATCTAACACTTCTTCCGCAATCAAAGGTTTGTAAAATTCATCTCCAATGAATTCTACTATCCGGTTTCCATTTTTAAAATCGATATTCATGGAACAATCGAATTTGTGAGATGCTGCTTTGGCTATCCTTGCCAAAACTTCTAGGTTGGCGTCCTCTATTTTAATAGGTATCATATGAGGTATCCTTTATCTTCGTTATCCGGCCGATGGCCCATTAATTTTAATATGTTGAGACAGTTTCAAAATGTTCAATTTTGTCCAAGACCAAGGAAGGCGAAAATTTTAACCACACGAATACATGGAGTATTTTAAGGATTAAAATTTGAGCCTGACGCAGAGATTGGGCAAAAGGGGCCGTTTTGGAACTGGCCCTGTTGATTATAATCGCTGTACAAATCGTTACGACAACCTCCCATTGTTTCCTTTCGAGAAAATAAATCATGACGAACCTATTCGTATCACAGGGTTACGAATTCAGATTTCCATGGTTTTCCGCGCTGGGATTATGAATTTAAAGGTCAGTGCTCCAAATAAAAGAATGAGCTGGATCATCCCTTGAAAACGAACGCAATCAATGGGTATCTGTTGAAATGATTGGTATATTGCTTCCAATTTTACCTGCTTTTCTTCATAAATATTATACCTGAGTTGAGCGATTTTTTACTTGATCTGCACCGATCTCTTGCGCATCAAGGATTCGCGAAAATCCTCGCCATATCCACGGGTATGCCTGTGGTTTTCGCGAACCCTTATGCATCAAGATCTCAACACATCTCTTCGCAAAAAATCGCTCAACTCAGGTATAATAAAAAATTGCACAGAGTCCGCCGTTTCAAATTTTTCAGATAGAGGCAAGCAATAACTGTTCCAACGTCCTAAAAAAAGAGAAAAAGATATCAATATGCCTTATATATCAGTTGGATAAAATAAGGGAGGGTATTACAACCCAGCGTCTTAAATTTAGTAAGCAAATTAAAAGGAACATGAATTTGACAGGCAAGGTGACGTATTTCGGCAAAGAATGAGCGTTACATTTATTTGAGATCGGAAAAAATTGAAAGATCTAAAAGATAAATAAGTAGAAGGTTATGAAACCGTGAAATTTTATAGCCTTTTTTCAATGTCTAAGGTAAACATCGAAACCGTAGAAAAGGTGATAAGAAGGGGGGCGAGAGGTTTGGCAAACAGACGCTTCAGGTCAAAGGTATTTGAACATATGGAAGTACAAATCCATAGGGGTCGGATTCCCGGTTCTTATGAATCCGCGCTTCCTGTAGAAAGCCTCTGAGCGTGGAAATTTGGGGACTTCAACTTCTATTTCATGCAAGCCTGCTTGTTTGAATCGATTTTCGCAATGCGCATATAAAATTGAACCGTAGCCCTTCCTGCAGCACTCTGCTTTGACCTGTAATGTTTTAATAATAAGCTTCATTCCCTTTCGTACGACCATCCCACACCCAATCAAATCTCCCTCATCATTCGAAAGCGTGACCAGGTAGCCTCTTTTAACTTCTTCCTGGATTTTTTCCGGCGTTGCAAAGGCCTTTAATCTTTCTATCTGAGCCGGGGTATACTCTCCTTGATTGACGTCCTGAGTATTTTGCCTGATCAACGTGGTGAGTTTCTCCGCTTCTAAATAGCTAAGCGGCTCTATCTTTCCTTCCAGATTGTCTATGATATCGATTTTCATGGCTCAACCCTTTTTCATTAGGAAATCTTAGGTTTCATATAACGGTTTCCTTTAGGAGTCAGTTTCAAAACGCCCCCTTTTGCCCAATCTCTGGGTCCCCGCTGAACGGGATTTGTCAACAGGCTCAAATTTTAACCCTTCACCGAACTTTGGCGGATTAAAATTTTCGCGTTGACTCGGGGCGTCCATGTCCTCGTCCTGCAGAATTGCCCTTACCCTTGGACAAAATTGAATATTTTGAAACTGGCTCTTAGGAATAATAATTGTTACGTCAGCATTCTTATATGGCTTTTCAGGGGGTCATGGGCTTTAAATGCTGTATATTGAGATCGACTTATTGGGTTGTTGCTGCTTGTTTTGAAGGCGGTGTCAACACCCGCTCGCGATCCGATTTCATTCAAGACCCTTCTGAGTAATTGCAGTATTATCGGGCAATTGCCTTAATGTCAATAAAATTGAATCGACCATTCCAGTTTCTTGATCCACCACTATGGAAATGAAATGCGAAACCTTGGAAAGTCATTCAATTGAAAGATGCGTCTTAATCCATTTTTAAAGACATCTGTAAGGGTAATTTCTTAATCGTTCCGCGTAAATTTCCACGGGATGTTTAACCGTAATATTGTCACCGGATTTTGACAACATATCAAAGAGTTGAAGCATACATGCCGGACATCCGGTTGCGACGACTTGGCATCCGGATGCCTTGATGTTGTCAATTTTTAATTTTCCGATATTTGCCGAAAGTTCATAGTACTGCAGATTAAAATTTCCCCCAAGGCCGCAACACCGGTCCGATTCAGGCATTTCTTTCAGCCGGTATCCCGGGTTGGCTTTGATGAGAGATCTGGGTTCGGCAAAGACTCCTAATGTTTTTTTAAGGTGGCAAGGGTCATGATAGGTTACGGTAACGGGATCGACACGAGCATCATCTTTGATATTTTCCAGCCCAACCTTTGATACGAGGAACTGATTGATATCCAGGGTTTTTTGAGCAATTTTTTCGACCCTGCTCTTAACATATCCGGAATCTTTATCCGCCATCATCGGCCATATTTCCTTAATCGTCCACGTGCAGGTGGCACAGGAGGTAACCAGGAAATCAAATTTTTCCGCATCAAATATTTCAAGGTTATGACGCAAAAGACGGTTGAAGGTCTTCATGTCTCCTGAAGAAATTGCCGGGATCCCGCAGCAGCCCTGTCCCTCAGGCATAAAAATTCCCACGCCGTGATGATTTAAAACATCGATAACATCTCGGGCGATGTCAGGAAAGATTTTATCAATAAGGCATCCCACATAAAGGGCTACTTTGATGCCGGAACTGCCCCGGTCTGTATTTAAATGAGGAATCATACGATGAAACGGTACCGGAGCAAGTGGTTTGAAATGACGGTTTCTAAGCAATGGTGAAGCCAACCGGGCGCAGGATGTGCCGATACGCTCGCTTGCCGGTCGCGTAAAAATTTTCTGAAATTTAGAACCCCACTCTATCATGCGGTTAAAGATCTCGGGTTGGGACAGCACCCCCCTCAATATTACCTTTTTTACCGGAGAAAGACCCATGAAGCCGGTGAGAATGGCACGCGCCTTTATAAAAATTTCCAAAACATTCACGCCGCTGGGGCAGTTTGCGGCACATGATCCGCACAGAAGGCACTTGTTAAGACGGTCGTTCACACCTTTAGGGTCTTTAAACAGTTGCTGCACAAGCCCGTCTAAAAGCGCCAGTTTTCCGCGGGCGACATCCGATTCAAGACCGGTCTCCGAAAACAAGGGGCACACCGCCTGGCACATGCCGCATCGCATGCAGACCCTAAGCTGATCGTCAAGCTCATGCATAAGTCTTGTTAACTCTTTTATGCTCGACATGGACGGCCTCCAAAACCTACGTCTCGCAATTTCTACAACACTATGAAAATACAGAACATTTTTTGAGGCTTGAATTCTTGCCTCAAAAATGAAATAATAAAATGGTGGAATACAGGAAGACTGATTTTTAAAAGGATATTATCCATTTTTGATTTTATACCCAACACAAATTTTACCATCAACCCAACATTGCATTATCCCGGAATTCATTATTCCATTATTCCGATTGGGGCAACTCCCCTAATCTTATCATTTTGTCACTTATATAATGAAAATCTCAAAAAATATCATGAGAATTTATGAATATAAATTTCTATCAGCTAACCGGTAACACTTGCAATGCCTTTGCGTGGTTCGGGATATTTTTTAATGATATTTTCAAAAACTGTTGTTCATCGGAACGATTTGGTTTAAAGTTTAATGAAAAATTATCATTTGTATCTGATGAGATGCTGAAAGAAAATATTTAGCTGGAAAGGAGTTATACCCTATGAGCTCTCCAGACTACTTATCACCATTTGCAGAAGCCAACCGAGCCATATGCGAGGGGGCGGATGAGCGGAAGGTATTGAATCTTGTTACCCGACTTGTAACGGAAACGCTTAAGATTAAGGGCTGTTTCATTAAAATAAAATCCCCTGAGGGAGAACATGTGGAACGGCAAACACAAGCACTCGATTTCGGTCGCAGCAGTATCCGAGTGAAGTTTTCCCAGGATAAACAGCTGGAATTGGTTTCCAGTTTCGGCTTAAGTGAAGATTTCATTTATTCCGAGTTAAGCGAATCTCCCGAGAGTATGTTTTCACGAATTCCGGAAGATACCTTTGTCATTAGGGACATCCGGAAGATGGAAAAAAACTCCGACTATAAAGCCATGACTGTGGAAGGCATCGGTTCCGTTCTGTTGTTTCCCATTGAAGTGTATCAGGAGAATATTTCGGTGGTTGCTTTATTTGATGATAAAGTCGGGGAGCTCACCCGAAAGGATGTAAAATTTGCCAGAGCCATAACCAGCCGTGCCGTGGTGTCCTTTATTTTGAGACGCAGCATGTATCATTTGTTGGAGCGAGAACGGCAATTTCTTCTCAGTTTTCAAGAAATCAGTAGCGCCATCAACTCCACACTGAACATAAAAATAGTTATGCAACTTGCGGTTAACAAAATCACAACGGTACTGGGAGCACGCGGTACCCAGATCCGTCTATTAGATGCCAAGACACAACAATTGCAACTGGCCGCGTCTTACGGTCTGAGCAAAGAATTTTTAAAAATAGGACCCATAAAGGAAAAACGAGGTGTGGATCAGGAAATGATCGAAAAAATTATCGTCATCCATGACGTAAAGACAGATCCCAGGATTGAATTTCGGGCAGAAATAATTAAAGAAAATATTCGTAAAATCCTTACTATTCCTCTCATTGTACGAAAGATAATCATCGGAGAGCTAACCATTTTCACCGGAGGAGATCAGTCTTTCGGTAAAGAAGAAATTCGGTTTGCCAATGCCGTTGCCCAACAATGCGCATTTGCCATAGACAACTCCCGCATGTATCAGCGCGTAAAATATGAGTTTCAACAATTATTGGTCGACTTCGGTTACAACGGAAGCAGTACCTGATCGTGCAATATTCTGGTCGTACATCAAAAAGGATAATACCCAATGACACTTTTAAATGGTCTCCGGATGCCACGGGACTGTGATGAAAATTTTATCCATCAAGTCGAAACAAAAAGCAGACAGCAGATTTCCAAATGCTATCAGTGCGGCAATTGCAGCGCAAGTTGCGCCTATACCTATGTTTATGATTATCCTGTCAATCAGATCATGCGCTTGATCCAGCTCGGTCAGAAGGATGTTGTGTTGCGGTCTCGTTCTATCTGGTTGTGTGCCGACTGCCAGGCCTGTACAACACGGTGCCCTTGCAATATCGATATTGCCCGCGTTATGGAAACCTTGCGATTTCTTTCGGTTGATGAAGACACGGTCTCTATAAAAGATGTCCAACTCTTTTACGACGAATTCATCAATTCCGTAAAAATCTTTGGACGTGTGTTCGAAACCGGATTGCTGGCCACATACAACCTTAAAGCCAAAAAGCCTTTTACGGACATAGATCTTGCGCCCAAGGTGCTTAAGAAAGGCAAGCTTCCCATAATCCCGCATCGAATTCGCGGGCGCAAACAAGTCTCCGATATTTTTAAACGTTTTGAAGAGTATCGTAATAAAAAGAACCTCAATTAGCCAAAGGGCATTATGAATCAGACGGCAAAACGCATCGCCTATTATCCGGGATGTTCCGTAGCGGGAACCGCTGTTGAATTTGATCAATCGACCCGTGCGCTGTGCGCTGCTTTGGGCATTGAGCTTGTGGAGATCCCCGATTGGAATTGCTGCGGTTCAACACCGGCACACTCATACGATCCTTTGCTGGGAGCGGCTTTGGCCGGACGGAACCTGGCATTGGCGGAAGAAATGGGCCTGGATGTTGTTATGACGCCATGTCCGAGCTGTCTAAAGGCCCTCAAAGGAGCCCTCAGAGAGTATGAAGAAAAACAACACGCCTTTCTGAACATATTGCAGATGCCTTTTTCAGGACAGATTCGAGCGATTTCCGTACTGCAACTGCTATACGAGGATATCGGCACAAAAACAATTCGTGAACAGATACGGTATCGGCTTACAAATAAGGTGATTGTACCCTATTATGGGTGTCTGCTTTCGCGTCCGCCGGAATTTGCCCAATTTGACGACCCGGAAAATCCGATTTCAATGGACGAACTGCTTCACGAAATGGGCGCATCTGTTCCCGAATTTCCCTATAAAACCGAATGTTGTGGAGCGGCCTACGGGGTCACCCAAAACCATATTGTGGGTAAAATGACCGGAAGGATTCTGGATATGGCCCGGCGGTTAGGTGCCCATGCCGTAGCAGTGGCCTGTCCGTTATGCCAGCAGAATTTGGATTTGCGCCAGTCTCAAGTAAACCGATACTGGCATACCACGTTCCAAATGCCGGTGGTGTATATTACCCAGCTCCTTGGGTTTGCACTGGGAATCGATCCTAAAAAACTCGGCATTAACAAACTGTTTGTCAGTGCTGATGATCTCTTTACGGAAACATCTGAACAACTCGAGAAATTGACGGACTCGACAACCGCCTGAGGTAGGAACATATGCGGATCGGCGTTTTTATCTGTAAATGTGGAACAAATATTGCCGCTACAGTGGATACCGAAGCGGTTGCACGTAAAGCTCTGGAATATCCGGACGTGGTTTACGCCACAGATTATACGTATACCTGTTCGGAACCCGGTCAGCAGGAAATCCAGGAGGCCATCCAAAAACACGATCTCCAGGGCGTGGTGGTGGCGGCGTGTTCACCCCGCATGCATGAAGTAACGTTTCGTCGCGCCGTAGAAAAAGCGGGCCTGAATCGGTATATGTTCGAACAGGCCAATATCAGAGAGCACTGCTCTTGGATCAGCAAGGATACAGAGGCCAATACGCGAAAAGCCATGGACCTGGTCCGAATGGCGGTGGAAAAACTGCGTTTTAATCATCCGCTCTTTTCTTCACAGGTTCCCATTAACAAACGGGTGCTGGTCATTGGCGGCGGCATTTCCGGTATCCAGGCCGCCCTGGATTGCGCTGAAGGGGGATTGGACGTTGTCATGGTAGAACGCGAATCCACCATCGGCGGCAAGATGGCCCAACTTGACAAAACGTTCCCCACAATCGACTGTTCTTCATGCATTCTGGGACCGAAAATGGTTGATGTGGCTCAAAATGAAAATATCCATCTTTATGCCTATAGTGAAATCGAATCGGTATCGGGTTACATTGGCAATTTCAAAGTGGGTATCCGGAAAAAAGCGACATATGTGGATTGGGATGCCTGTACCGGTTGCGGGCTGTGCACCGAAAAGTGTCCGGCAAAAAAATCTTTTGATGGGTTTAATGAGGGTCTGGATACCACAACGGCAATCAATATCCCCTTTCCCCAGGCAATCCCCAGGAAAGCAAGAATTGATCCAAAATATTGCTGGTATCTGACAAAAGAAAAATGCAAAATATGTCAAAAAATCTGCCCGGTTGACGCGATTCGATTTGAGATGAAAGATGAAACCGTTGTGGAAGAAGTCGGCGCTATCATCGTTGCTACGGGGTTTGATCTGGTTGACTATTCGGTTTATGGCGAGTACGGGGGCGGACATTATCCGGATGTCATCACAGGGTTGCAATTTGAACGACTTTTGAGTGCTTCGGGTCCGCATGGCGGACATATTCTTCGTCCGTCCGATAGAAAAGAGCCTAAAAATATTGTTTTTATTGCTTGTGTGGGGTCACGCGACCCTTCCATCGGACGTCCGTATTGTTCGGGAATATGCTGCATGTACATTGCCAAACAGGCTATTTTGGCACGAGATCATATCCCGGAGTGCAACTGCTATGTATTTTATATGGATATCCGTGCTCCAGGGAAGAATTACGATGAGTTTGTGCGACGGGCTCAGGAAGATTATGGTGTTCAGTATATCCGAGGCCGAGTCGGTAAAATATATCCCCAAGGAGAACACCTTATTGTTCAGGGAATAGACACTCTGGTCGGTATACAGGTGGAGGTTGAAGCAGATCTGGTGGTTCTGGCAACCGGTGTCGGTGCATCCGCCGGAGCAAAAGCTTTGGCTGAAAAACTGCGCATTTCTTATGACGAGTATGGGTTTTATATGGAAAGTCATCCCAAATTACGCCCTGTGGAAACCAACACCGCGGGTGTTTTCCTTGCAGGGGTCTGCCAGGGTCCCAAAGACATTCCGGCTTCAGTTGCACAGGGTAGTGCCGCAGCAGCAAAAACCCAGGCTCTTTTCTCCCGGGATACCATTGAAACAGATCCACAGATCGCCAGAGTCATAGACCTTATTTGCATCGGTTGCGGGAAATGTATTGAGGTTTGTCCATTCGGTGCCATCCAATGGAAGACGTTACGGGATGGATCACAAAAGGCGGAAGTTCTGGATACGGTATGTCAGGGGTGCGGCTTGTGCAACGCAACTTGTCCGCCCAAGGCCATACAATTACAACATTGCACGGATGATCAGATCCTTGCTGAAATCGAAGTGTTGTGTGCTGGAGAAAAGCATGGTCAATTCTGAAGCGGAATCGACAACAAAAAAAGATTTATTAATTGTGGGATTTTTATGCAACTGGTGCTCCTACGGCGGTGCGGATACGGCCGGTGTGTGCCGTTTTAACCAGCCCACGGATTTACGTATCATCCGTATTCCATGTACCGGACGCATGGATCCTCTGTTTGTTGTCAAAGCTCTTATTTATGGCGCTGATGGCGTGCTCGTATCCGGCTGTCACCCCAAAGACTGCCATTATAACGTGGGTAATTTTTATGCAAGGCGTCGCCTGGAGGTTCTGAAGCGATTTTTACCTTTTATGGGCATTCATAATGATCGGTTCCGTTATACCTGGGTATCGTCTTCTGAAGGACAGCTCTGGCAACAGATGGTCACAGAGTTTTCCGAAACCATTCATGGTTTGGGACCGAACCCTGGCGTTCACGGAGAAACTGACGCAAAAGCGGCCATGTCATTTTTTTGATTAGGAATTAATAAAAAATAAAAACACTTATGGAAGACAAGGCCAAAACATTACAAGAAGAATTTTTAAAGGTTTTCGAAAAACTCGACGTCGCGCTCGGTTGGGAAACAAGTTACGATGGTTTACATGCTACCCCGTCTTTTATCCGTCAGTCACAAGATCTTAATCGAATGGTTTGGAATCCTCTGTGCTCCCAGAATCTTTGTACTTATTTAGCAAAAACTCCGAGCGCTTCCGTCCGGGAAAACGATAAAAAAATCGGCATTTGTGTCAAAGGATGCGACAGCCGCTCTCTCATCGCTTTAATTCAGGAAAAATTTGTTGCCCGGGAAACGCTCTATATTGTGGGCATACCTTGTGAAGGCACGGTGGATTGGCGCCGGCTCATGCGTCTTAAGCCATCTTTAAAAGATGTTCGGGCAGTAACTATCCAAGGCAATGAGCTATGTGTTGAAACAACACAAAAAACATACCGTTTTCCGCTGCAGCAGGTGCTGGAACAAAGATGCCTGCAGTGTCGCTATCCCAATCCCATCATTTGCGATTGTCTTATCGGCCATCCCGTAACGCCTCGTGCCGGCGATGACCAGGCCTATGAGGATATTGAAAACATAGAACAGTATTCTCTGCCCGATCGCCTGAAATTTTGGGAAAAAGAACTGGACCGATGTATTCGCTGTTATGCATGCCGCAATGCCTGTCCGCTTTGTGTGTGCCGGGACAGGTGTATTGCGGAGACCCGAACTCCCAAGTGGCTTACGCAACGTTGCGATCTTACGGAAAAATTTCTTTATCATATGATCCACGCCATGCATCTTGCCGGACGCTGCACCGAATGTGGCGAATGCGAACGCGTTTGTCCCATGGAAATACCGGTGACGTTGATTAAAAAGAAACTGAATCAGATCGTAAAAGAGCTGTTAGGCTATGAAGCCGGGATTGACGCTCAAAAACAACCGCCGTTGCTGACCTTTGACCCCGGTGAACAGAAAATATGATGATCCGATGAAAGAGGATAATCCATGTCCGAAAAAATCTTTATTCCTCAAAGTGAGCTGACCGCCGTGCTGGAGCGTCTTTCCAAAGAAATGAATGTTTGGGTTCCGGTAGAGATGGGAGATGAAAAATGGGGGATTCGGTTTTTACCGTATCACAGAGACACCGTCGTTGTGTTAGACCGGCAAAGCACATTAGGTCCGAAAAATGTACTGTTTCCACAAGTAGAAACGTTGTTGAGTTTCCGGTATCAAAAGGATGACGATGTTCCTTCCAAACAGCGCATTGATCTAAAAGACCGCCAAGACACATCCCCTGCACTTGTTTTTGGGGCACGTCCTTGTGATGTGCAGGGTTTTCTTACTTTTGATCAAGTCTTTCTTAACGGCAGACATAAAGATCCCTATTATGAACAACGCAGAGAAAAAACCCTGTTTGCAACTCTGCTGTGCAATACGGAAGACAGTGCCTGTTTCTGCTCATCCGTGGGCAGTGGTCCCGGAGATAGGGAGGGTAGTGATCTTTGGATTGTTCCGGTGGATGACGGCTATGTGATCGAGGCACTTAATGACAGGGGCCGGAAGCTGATTTCCGTAATGGGAAAACAAGCGACAACCGAACAGATAGAAAAAGCTCAGCGAAATCAAGAACAAGTAACTGCCAAACGTATTGGAGAATATGATTTAACCCGGAGTGCAAGGGATTTCACGGGTCGTTTTGAAGATATGGATTATTGGTGCGATATGGTCTCAAAGTGTATTAGTTGCGGAATTTGCACATTTGTCTGTCCCACCTGTTATTGCTTCAATATTACAGATGAATCCAGGGATCTAACCGGCGAGCGGTTACGTTCCTGGGACTCCTGTATGTTTTATCATTATACCCTGGAAGCCAGCGGGCATAATCCACGGCCCCAAAAATTTGAACGTTACCGTAACCGGGTGGGCCATAAATTTTCTTATTTCCCTGATACATATAACGGCATGATATCCTGTTGCGGGTGTGGACGCTGTATTCGAAGTTGTCCCGTATCCATAGACATACGCAAAGTTGTTCATCATTTGAAGGAGGCAGTGGATGCCGAAGTTTGAATCTAATCCGTTTCGACCGGAATTGGCGACCATTCAGGATATTATTCAGGAAACCTCAAATATCCTTACTTTCCGAGTGGTGTTGAACGACGAGCAAAAGATGCGTGAATTTTCATTCCAACCCGGACAGGTCGGGCAACTTTCCGTCTTTGGGGTAGGAGAATCCACCTTTGTGATAAACTCGCCGCCGACTCGAAAAGATTATTTGCAATTCAGTGTGATGCGCACCGGTGAGGTGACCCAGCGGCTACACCAGATGAATATCGGTGATCAGATTGGGGTGCGCGCCCCTCTGGGCAACGGTTTTCCTGTTGAGAAATTAAAAGGTCATGACATTCTCTTTATCGCCGGTGGCATCGGCATGGCCCCGTTACGTACACTGCTTCTCTACATGCTCGACAACCGACGGGATTACGGTGATATTACATTGATTTACGGTGCACGTTCACCGGAAGATCTTTGCTACACCTATGAATTCGATGAATGGCGTTCCGGTGGGGTAAGGCTGGTGCTCACCGTGGACCGTGAATTTCCGGATTGGAAGGAGCGGGTGGGTTTTGTCCCTACAGTCCTGACCGAAGAAGCGCCAAGTTCATATAACTGCATCGCCGTTACCTGTGGACCGCCCATTATGATCAAGTTTGTTCTGATCGGGCTCAAAAGGTTGGATTTCGAAGATCATCAGATTATTACCACGTTAGAAAAACGCATGAAATGCGGAATAGGCATCTGTGGACGATGCAATATCGGGACGAAGTATGTGTGTGTTGACGGTCCGGTTTTCTCTTATGAAGAGCTGCGTCAAATGGTTCCCGAAATATAAAGACTCCAGGGCTCGGGAAGGTTGAACTTTCTCGCATATTTTTTCCGCTTACCGTGGGATAGAAGCTCCGACATTTTTAGTGATTATTCTTTATTCTTCTTTTTTTGCTCCTGTTTATCTGAAAAAGAAGAAAATTGATCAAAAAAGGATTTGAAGGGTGACAAACCGGCCATATTTGAAAAATCCCGTCCCATTTCGAGCCATTTTTTGAACTGATCGTCAACCGCATGTTTATGGGCAAGGTATGTTTGAATCATTTGTTGAAGATATTTCTCGAAAAATTCTCCCAGTACATTATCACCGTATTGAATGATCAGGTGAAGAACCGGTACCGGCAAAAGAATGTTTTTGTTTTTTGCTTCTTCCAGAATAATTTGGCTTAGAATAGAAGCGGTTACGTCCTCTTTGCTCTTTGCATCAACCACTTCCACCCGACGGCCGTGTCTGATTAGATCCGCCACCTGATTGAGCGTCACATAGGCGCTTTTTTCCATGTCGTACAATCGTCTGTTGCCATATTTTTTTAGTTTTACTTTATCAGGCATCCATTTTTCCTTTTTATTGAAAATAAATTTCACAAATTTATTTTATGCTGTATTGCAACATATAAACTGGTTTTAAAATATTATATTATATTTTAATTTTAATATATCTGTTAATATTAAAATTAATTTGAGATAGTTATTAGCTTATGCTTAAATAAATCTAAATCAAGTAAAAATCTTGTTGCAATGCAACATTTTTTCTTGACAAATAAAAATAGAAGATTATTATATAGACATCAACGGCGTAAGAAGCCAAAAAAAAATTTTAACAGGAGGAATTATTAACATGGATTCATCAAAGATTGCAAAGCAAATGATCGATTTTCAGAAAACAACGTTTGACAACACCTTCAATGCCATGGTTTTGCTTCAGGAGCAGACCGAAAGTATGGCCAGTACACTCCTGGATCAGGCAACATGGATGCCCGAAGAAGGAAGAACGGCGATCAATGACTGGCTGAAGGCTTACAAAAAAGGGCGTGAGGATTTCAAGAAGGGCGTGGATGAAAACTTTAAAAGAGTGGAAGATTTTTTTAGCGCATTCGATAAGGGGACAAAAACTAAAAAATAAGGAAAGGAGATAAATGTAATGGAACAATTTCAAATTATTAAGCAGATGACTCAATTCAACAAAACTGCATTTGACAACAGCTATAACACAATGACCATGTTTAGGGAGCAAAACGAAAAAATGGCAAACTCTCTGTTGGATCAAGCAACATGGATGCCCGAGGAGGGAAAAAAAGCCTTAACTGAGTGGATGAAAAGCTATAAAAAAGGTTGTGAGGATTTCAAAAAAATAGTTGACCAAAATTATAAAAATGTAGAAAAATGTTTTACCGATTTTAGTAAATAAAGTCAAATTTTAGGTGTGGTTCATGGCCAACCTGTAGGAACTCCAGGGTATGGCTATGAGCCACATAAGTTCTTGATTTATGAGGGGTAAACAAATATGGTTAAGGTGACGAACAGCCCGAATGATCCTGATTTTCTGAGCAATATATTTCGCAAAAACGCTTCTGCATTCTCTCACCTCATGAGTGCCTCACAAAAATACCTGACTGCTTTGTCCAAGTACGCCAATGATTTTGTGCTCCCCTATTTGATTGCTATAAGCTATTTCAATGATGTGGAAAAATACAAACTTTGGAGTACTTCGCCCCTGGAGACGGTTCAATCTTATATGGATCTTTTGGCGTTTAATCTTGACCTTATGGGTAAGGTTATAAGCGGCAGCATGCAAGCGATGGCTAGTTCCGGAAAAATGGAAATGGAAAACGCCATTACCGCCATGTTCAACACGCTTTTTTGTGCAGATGGTGAAGATGTGGAATCTTTTTTAGCACGACAGACGAAAATGATGGATGTTATGGCCAACAGGTATCCGCAGGCCATTCAGGACATTGAACCTGAATATGGATTTCACTTTGAGCGGGATGACACGATCAAGGTTGACGAAACTGATCGGTTTATTCTTTATCAGATCCTTCCGACGGATAAAAAAGTCAACGTCAATAAAAACGGCAAACCGGTCCTAATTCTTCCTCCCTATGTTCTGGGAGCCAATATTCTGGCCTTTTTACCCTATGAAAATAAGAGTTACACCCATTGTTTTGCAAATCAAGGGATTCCCACCTATATCAGAATCCTCAAGGATATCAATACGAATGAGGCGGTTCAGGTCATGACCGGTGAGGATGATGCCCGTGATACCCGCTTGTTCTGTGAAAAAATAAAAAAAATACATGGAAAACCCGTAACGTTGAACGGCTACTGTCAGGGCGGTTTTTTTGCCGTTTGCAATCTCCTTTCCGGTGAGTTGGACGGACTGGTTGATGCTCTGATCACCTGTGTCGCTCCCATAGATGGAACCAAAAGCAGGGGGCTGGCGAATTTTTTTGATAGTCTGCCCCAGCGATTTTATGATCTGGCTTACGGAACCAAAACCTTGCCCAATGGAAATAAAGTTGTGGACGGCAAACTTATGGGATGGATTTATAAACTAAAAAGTATCGAAGATGAATCCCCGATTGCTACGTTTTACAGAGATTTGATGATGTTCGGCCGACAGGGGGGTAAAGATGTGAAAATCAGCAAGACGGCGGCTGCAATTAACTACTGGATGAGCAATGAGCGTAATGATCTTCCCATAGAGATTACCCATAAGAGTTTTGTTTCCTATAAAATCCCGATTACCAAAGACGGAACGCTTCCGGTAACCCTTTTCGGCAGAAAGCTTAATTTTAAACGATTGCAGGACCAGGGAATTAAATGGCTTATCTGCTATGGCGAAAATGATGATCTGGTGGAGAAAGAAGCGGCCCTTGCACCTCTGGATTATATTGATGTCGAAGTGACGCCTTTCCCAAAAGGGCATGTGGCCATAGCGACCTCCTGGTCAAATCCAACGTCTGCATGTGCGCTTCATACCCGTTTCGGCGATCAAAACTATCGGGGACCGGTGCGGTTTCAGCTGGATTTAGAAGACAGCTTATAAGGAGAAGAATATTATGGAAGAATATTTTTACGAATTCTGGAAAAATCAATTAATTACCGTAGAAAAAGGACAAAAACAGATGCAGGACATGACAAAATTGATCCTGCAAGGGCTAAGTGGTTTTGAGGAAGTTCCAGAGATGTTCGGAAAGTTTTGCAGTATGGATTTTTGGTCCAAAGAGACTTGCGACTATATGAGAGCCTGGGAAATGACAACAGAAGACTTTCAGAAGTTCTTTAAGTATTACCTGGACTTGATGGGTTTGGTACCCAAGGATGAGTATCTGGAATTAGCAAATAAATACAATAACATGGATGAAAGTGTTGCTGATAAGATAAAAGAGATATCTAAACAGGTGAAAATAGTTGCTGATCAAGAGAAGATGATCACAGACCAGAAAAAGGAAATTGTTGATCAAAAAAAGCGGGTTGCCGACCTGGAAAAAGAGATTGCCGGTCAGATAAAGTCTATAAAACAACTTCAAAGCCGGACAAGCGGTTAAAATGGCCTGACCAGGGAAGGATGGAAGACTGCCGATTCTACATTCCCGTTTCTGTGATCAGGTTTTCGAGGAGAAAGATTTCATGGACAGACATTTTCTGGAATTTTGGGGAAATTTTCTGATCAATGTCGCAAAAGGGCAGAAACAAATGGAAGACATGTCAAAATGGATGCAACAGGGTTTTGAAGGTTTTGATGAACTGACGGGTATGTTCAAAAAATTCTATGGTCTTGAACATATGGAGAAAGACACTCCAACTTATATGGAAACCTGGAAACAGGCATCAGAAAATTTCCAAAAGTCTTTTAAAGATTATCTGCGGCTGATGGGTGTGGTACCTAAAGACGAGCACTTGGCTCTGGTAAAAAAATATGAGGAACTCAAAGAAAAAGTTGCCGATCAGGAAGAAACCGTAAAACACTTACGGATGCTTTTGGAAGAAAAAAAGGTCGAGACACAGGGGGAATTGGTTCAAGGATTTCAGGAAATAATAGAAAAGCAGAACGAACAGTTTCAGGAAACAATGGAGACGCTGAGAAAATTTTTTAAAAAAGATAAAAATCAATCATGATCGTATCGTAAAAACTCAGAAAAACGACCCGTTTAAAAATCCATTCATTATAGATGGTAATAAAAAGAGAGGAGAACTATGCTGAACATTAAGGAATCCGTGGCGGTTATTACCGGCGGCGGCGGCGGCATCGGTCTGGCAGTGGCCAAATACTGGGTACAAAACGGAGGTAAGGTGGTTATCGCGGATGTGGCTGAAAAATTTCTGGAGCAGGGCGAGGCTGAAATTAAAGCGTTAAATGGTGACGTCGCTTCAGTGGTCTGTAATGTTACCAAGGAAGATGATTGTGCCAGACTGGCTGATATCGCAATTGAAACGTTCGGACAGATCAATCTGGTTGCCCCTTTTGCCGGGATTATTAAGGATGGACTGATGCTGTCCACGGACAGAGAAACCGGAAAAGTTAACAGAAAAATGTCCCTGGAGCAATTTCAGACGGTTATTGATATCAACCTGACCGGTGTGTTTTTAACCGTGCGGGAATGCGTTGAACGCATGATCAATCATAACTGCAAGGGGTTGATCTGTCTGGTATCTTCCACCGGTTCTCTGGGAACAGCGGGACAGATCAATTATTCCTCCAGCAAGGCTGCTATGTCGGTTATGCCAAAAGTGATCACAGCCGAGTTTTTCCGGCGGGGCCTGGCTGACAAGATCCGTTGCGTGGCCATTGCACCGGGCTATGTGGGAACTCCCATGGTAAAAGGAATGAATCAGAAAGTCCTGGATAAGATTATAGAACAGGTGCCCATCGGACGTCTGGTTGAGCCGGAAGAAGTGGCTGCTTTTGTTGGAGATATCTATCGCAATGAGGCCCTGGCCGGAGATGTTTTTTATATCCACGGCGGACTGCGTCTGGGATCCAAGGGATAGAATTTCCAAAATTTATAATTGGTTTAAGGTGAAATATTCTTGACCATCAAGACCAGGTCCTGATAATTTTCCTTAAAATCCTTGATAAAATTTTTGAGAACGGCAGCCTTCTGAAACCCCAGTTTTTCAAACAGAAAATAAGCTTCATCCAGGGCCGGAGCTAACTCGGCTGTGAGTTGTTCCAAACCAAAATCGGCGGCGATCTGCATTAGATTTTCGATGAGAATCGTTGCCAGACCCTTTTTTCTGTACCCCGGATCGCAGGTGATGCGGATTTCTCCCTGGTGTTTGGTCCAGCCCACGGGATCGAATTGCAGGGTGCCGTTGGCCACTATATGGTCAACATCCAGGGCAACAAGCGGAAGTATAACATCGTAATCAAGATTGTAGATCCAGTTTTCAATAACTTTGGGATCAGTAACATTGTCTCTGAGGCACATCCGATCTTCTGGGGGAAGCCTCAAGAAATACTCATGCAGAATTTTCTCGTCTTCTTTTCTAAGCGGCCGGATCGTAATCTGACTTCCATCTTTTAGATTTTCTGATTTAGGGTATTGATAAAGGATCATATGCTATTGCCCCCTTTCTGTTCATAAAATCAGGTATAATGATCGCATTATTTTGGTACTATCTATGGGTTACAATAGAACTCAATAGTGCCATTCCCGCTCAACGATAGTGGCAATTCCCATTCCGCCGCCTATGCAAAGAGCGGCTAATCCCACTTTGGCATCCCTCTTTTCCATTTCATAGAGTAACGTTGTTAATACCCTGGCGCCGCTGCATCCGATGGGGTGCCCCAGGGCAATGGCTCCGCCGTTAACGTTGACAATTTCCGGGTCCAGATTCAAGTCTTTCAGGCATGCTAAAGACTGGGCGGCAAAGGCCTCGTTGAGTTCCACAAGGTCGATGTCCTTGCCCAGTTTCTCCCTTACCTTATTAATGGCGCTTCGCACCGCATAAATAGGACCGGTGCCCATGAGCTCCGGTTCGCACCCTTGATAATCATACCCTATAATCTTGGCCATTGGCCTTATCCCCATCTTAAAAGCTTTGTCAGCGCTCATAATTATAAGGGCCGCAGCGCCGTCGTTTATCCCTGAGCTGTTTCCCGCAGTGGTGGTTCCGTCTTTGCGGAAAGCCGGCTTAAGTTTACTCAACTTTTCTACGGTAGTACCGAATCTGGGAAATTCATCGGTATCGAAAATTATTGGATCTCCTCTTCTTTGGGGGACTTGAACCGGGATGATCTCATCCTTGAAGCGGCCGGAAGTGATCGCCGCTTCCGCTTTTTGCTGGCTTATCGCGGCAAACTCGTCCTGTTCTTCCCTGGTAATTCCGAACTTTTGAGCAATGTTTTCTGCGGTAATCCCCATATGGGTATTCCCAAAAGAGCACCAAAGTCCGTCCTGGATCATGACATCAATAACCTGATCATGGCCCATTCTATGGCCCCATCTGCCATGGGGCAGTACAAAAGGGGCCTCGCTCATGTTCTCCATACCCCCGGCCACAATAATATCCGCATCCCCGGATTTTATGGCCTGGGCAGCCATGATTACAGTTTTCATGCCCGACCCGCAAACCTTGTTAACAGTGGTTGAAGGGATATATTGGCTGATTCCCGCCCTTTGAGCGGCCTGACGAGCCGGATTTTGACCCAACCCGGCCTGCAGGACATTACCCATGATCACCTCATCAACCTTTCCCGGTCGAATCTTGGCTCTGGCCAGGACCTCCTTTATAACAATGCTTCCCAATTCAACAGCAGTCACATCTTTCAAGCTACCCCCAAACGAACCCACGGCCGTGCGAACAGCGCTCGCGATCACCACTTCACGCATAAAATCTCCTTTATCTATAACCTATACTAGTGTCCATTCATAAATGGTCTTTTTGCACAATCTCTGCGTTATGTTCAAAAAATAATCCTCGGAATATTAAACATATGCCTGTGGTTATTTTTTTCACATGCCTTGATCTTGAACAAAAATCCTCATTTATGGATGGACACTATACTGATGTTTGGTTTAAATCCTTGACAAGAACGGCAATATCCTCATAGTTTTTACCATAGAGTATTTTCACAAAGTTTTTCAAAGTCGCTTCCCGGACGAAACCATTTTTTTCAAAGGCCCTGGTCACATAGGTCCGGGAGGCAATAACCTTTGCGCAGAGTTTATCGAGATTGAACTTAAGAGCCAGTCTTGAGAGCTCTTCTAAGAGAAGAGAGCCCAGACCACGCTGTTGAAAATCTGCGGCAACGGTGATCCTGATTTCGCCGATATGCATACCCCACCCAAATGTCTCCCTGTGAAGGGTTGCGTTTGCAAGTATCCTGTTTTCGTGTTCTGCCAGTATGGGCAAAACTTTATCGTGGTTTAAATTACGGCACCATTTTTCGATGAGAATTCTGTTTGTCGCATCGTTTCTCAAATATCTTCTGTCCTCTTCAGGAAGCGAAATGAAAAACCTGTAAAGCGCATCTTGATCGTCCCTGGTCATTGGCCTCAGGATACAAATAAAACCGTCCGGCAAGGTGATCTCTTTGGGGTATTCTTCCAGCATATTCTCTCCTCAATTTGATAATTTCTTAATATTTCAGCATTCCAATTGGAGCGAAGCCCTAAATCCAACATATTGAAAATTCATTATTTATTCTTTTTAGTTTTCAAAGCCGGTTTGCTTTGGGGCGCCGTCTTTTTTGTAACACTTTTTTTCCGAGACGTCTTTTTTATTTTGAGCTTGTTTTTATCCGCCGTCCTTTGCTTTAGCCACTGGGCGATTCTGGGTACAAATTCTTTTTGACACTTGGAACTTACGTAAATACCGATATGACCCGTATCAAGACAAACGTTCTCGGTATCTTTGCTGCCCACTTTACTTATAAGGGGTTCACAGGCTTCAGGGGGTACAAGATGGTCGTATTTGCCGTAATAGTTCAAAAGGGGCATGGTGATTTTCTTGAGATCCACACGGTGTCCGCCAATTTCCATCTTATTCTGGATGAGCAGGTTATTTTGGTAACAATCCCGGACAAACTGCCGGAATGTTTCCCCCGGCACATCCGGGCTGTCAAAGATCCATTTTTCCATGCGAACAAAATTTTCCACGAATTTTTTATTGTCCATGTTTTCTAAAAATCCCACGTATTTGTCGATCATCAGCCGGGCGGGATTAAGGAGCAAAAACGCTAAATTCAATATATCTCCGGGGATATTGCCATAAGTATCCACAATCTGATCTACATCCATATCCCTCATCCAGATATGCAAAAGACCCTGATCCGTATCGAAGTGGGTCGGCGTGACCGTTGTAACCAGGTTTTGAACCTTTTCAGGATGAAGGGCCGAATAAATCACACAAAAGGTACCGCCCATGCAAATTCCCATCAGGTTGATCTTGTCCAGATTGTGTTTTTTGAGGATAAAATCGACAGCGTTGTCTATATACCCGTTAACATGATCATCAATTGTGAGATATCTGTCTTTGCGAGTGGGGTAGCCCCAGTCGATCATATAAAGGTCTATGCCTTCCTGTAAAAAATTTTGCACAACGCTCTTACCCGGCTGGAGGTCAAGCATTGTTTCCCGGTTGATCAGCGCATAAACCAAAAGAAGCGGTCTATTAAGCTGAATTTTGGTTGCCGGCTTATAATGCTTGAGTTTTACCCGGTCTTCTTCATAAACAATATCGCAAGGCGTGGTGGCGATTTCTGTTTCAAGAGGCCCGAGCAATACTTCCGGGGCCTTTTCCGCACGCGTCCGGGCCTTTTCCGCATCCTCGGCCAGTTTTGAAAGAATCAGATCAATGGCTATTCCAGGTTGAGTCATAAAATCACCCCCAATTCGATTTTGGATTCTTGAATTCGGAATCATATTCCATGCTGTTTTAATGTAACTAAAACAGATTATACAGGATTTTCATTTTTTCTTTTCAAGTTCTTTTATTCGCTTTTTTAAAAGGTAAATTTCCTTATATAGGTCATCCATCTCTTTATGGGTAGGAACAGGAAGCATATTCAGAAAATCCTGGAGAATCTCTTTTTTTACTGCCGAAAATTCCGACATTGCATTAAGAGTCTTGTTCAGTGCCTGTGTGTATTCGGACGATTGGAACAAAATCATGTAATGGCCTTCCAGTATTTTTATCCATATCTGGTAATATTTTTTTGAATCTTCAGGAAGGTCTTCCTTATCCGCTAATTCCGTCAACTTTTCCTGTAAGACCTGGAATGATTTTTCCATGGGCAGTAATAAAAGACGAGAAAATTCAGTGACTGCGGCCTGATAAATGTTAAATTTGTCCATCGACCGGATCATTTTTTCCTGATAAAATCGAGTCAGTCCCAATTGAGGAATTTTAAAAAACTTTCTGAATTCTTGTTCGTATAGTTGGGTCCATGCCTTGAATGCATCTTTTTCTAGGTTATAGGTTTTGGCGGATTCCTGTAACTTACCGGTACGTTTCAGCCACTGTTTCTGAAAATTCACAAAAGTTTTCGAACCGGTTTGTGCTGTTTTCAAGAAAATTTCCGGCAGCATACCGGCTCCCTTCAAGAGGGTTTCCATGGTTTCCGGTTCACTCATAACCTGTGAAAACGCTTGCCAGGTTTTTTGGGCGGTATCCCATGATTCCTGCATCCGTGGCCTTTTTCCATATTTTATTGAATCCGGTGTCATACCGGTTGTCTTATGAAAAGCGCTCCACATCCAAGCCATCGGGTCCCATAATTCCGTGGCCATCTTCATCCAGTCCGCAAAAAAAGTTTCCGGCTCTGTCTTTTCCTGTGATTTATCCGTCATCATTCACCTCGTTTTATAGAACAATAATCCTTTTTATCTTTTTCTACCGCTACAACATAAAATGTCAACAAAAAAAAATTATAATAAAAGATTGAAATCATTTGTGATAGTTCCTGGGAGAATTGCCTATAAACCGGGATTTTTCCCTATAAAAATGAACCTTTCATCTTATGGACATATTTTGCGTAAAATTTTATGTTATTTAAAAATATTTTAAAAGCGCGGGAGGCTACATTTTTTGCGCTTGTGGTGGGTGGTTCTTCAATTACGAAGAACCACTCTTTTAATTGGCTTACCTTTAAAATTATCCCAATATCGAGAATCGCTTTGGTCTGAAACTTTGCAAAATGTTCGGCAACAACTCGTCGGTTTGAGGTGAATCTTTGCTATTATTATTAAATTAAAAGGAAGGAGGCAGACATGAGTGGCAGTGTTTACAAAATCATAGAATTGGTGGGAACAAGTGATACTTCCTGGGAGAAAGCTGCGGAAAATGCAGTGGCAAGAGCAACTAAAAGTCTACGCGATTTAAGAGTTGCGGAAATCACAAAACTGGATATGACGATTAATGACGGTAAGGTCATATCCTATCGTGCCAGAGTATCGATTTCTTTTAAATACGAAGGTTCCTAATTTATCGCGATACTCCCTCCATGGCAATAATTTTTTGATAAATTTGGAAATCATCCTCGTCCTGCCCGGCCGCCATCAGCTGCGACTAAGGCATATGCCGGGCGGATTTGGCTGGCCGTCGAGTTTGCAACGGCAGTCGGGGAAAGCGAGCGGATTTGAAATCAGGAGTATATTCAAATGCCCAAAAAGCCAACCTATGAGGAATTGGAACAAAGGGTAAAAAAGTTAGAAAAAGAAGCCATCGGATGCAAACAGGTGGAGAAGGCGCTGAGGAGGAGTGAGGAAAAGTATAAAGCACTTACAATAAACTCCCTTACCGGTATTTTTATCCACCAGGATGGAAGGTTTGTATTTGTTAATTATAGATTCGCTACGATGCACGGGTATACGGTAGAAGAATTACTGGGAAAGGAATATAAGGTGCTGCTCCACCCGGATTACAGGGAGGTTATTGCAGAAAGAGTATCGAAAAGATTGAAGGGCGAGTCTGTTCCTTATCAGTATGAGGTTCAAAGACTCAAAAAAGATGGGGAAACCATTTGGTGCGAAATGATTGCAGCTGCCATCGAATATAGAGGAAAGCCTGCTATAATGGGAAATATAATGAACATCACCAAGCGCAAGCAGGCGGAAGAACATGTTCGCACCCTCACCCAACAACTGATGAAAGCCCAGGAAAGTGAGCGCCAGCGAATTGCCCGTTATCTGCACGACAATGTTGCACAAGACCTTTCCCTGCTGAGAATCGGCTGTGAAACACTTTTTGATAATTATCCATCCATAGACATTGGCATAAAGCAAAAAGCTTCAGAATTGTCAAAAATACTCAAAAGATCAATATCGGCTGTCAGAGATTTTGCTTATGATTTACACCCTCCCGGCCTGGACCAATTGGGGTTGGTTCGAACGGTTTATCAATATTGTGAAGAATTTGCCGAGAAAAATCAGATAAACATTGATTTTTTCGCTGCCGGTATAGATGATCTAACCATACCTTTTGACATGGAGATCAACTTGTACCGCCTTATACAGGAGGCTCTCTGGAATATTAAAAAGCATGCCGATGCCGCCAGTGTAACCCTCAAGATAGTCGCTTCTTTTCCATACATCATCCTGCGCATTGATGATAATGGGAAAGGATTTGATATCGATAACCGAATGGTATCGGCTATTAAGGAGAAGCGGATAGGGCTTCGAAGTATGGAGGAAAGGGTCGGCCTTTTAAACGGAAAAATGAAGATTCAATCTCGTCCGACGGAAGGCACAAAAATATTTATCGAAGTTCCCTATGAGGAGAAAAATTGTGCCCGAAAAGAAGAGCATATTGATTATTGACGACCACCCTCTTTTCAGGGAAGGGCTTAAGGCGATTATAGAACGGGATTCTCGTTTTGAGGTGGTCGGTGAAGCCGGAAATGGACGAGAAGGGCTTCAACTGATCAAAAAACTCAAACCGGATATGATTATCGTGGACATATCCCTGCCGGATCGAAACGGCATTCAACTGACCAGGGAAATCAGAACTCTTTTTTCCACAACACGCGTTTTGATTGTCAGCATGCATTCTAAAATTGATTATATTGCCGAGGCATTTCAGGCCGGAGCAACCGGATATGTGGTTAAGGAGTCCGCTTCGGAAAGGCTTGTGCAGGGGCTTGAATCTGTTTCAAAAGGCGATTATTATCTTGACAGCTCGGTTTCACATACCGTGGTTGAAAATCTTTTGAAATCTCCTTTAAAAGAGACAAAAATTACGGATGCCGATTACAATACGTTAACGCCACGGGAGCAGGAGGTTATGCGCTTTCTGGCAGAGGGATTGTCCAGCAAAAAAGTTGCTGAAAAGCTTTTTATCAGCCCCAAGACCGTTGAAAACCATCGTGCCAACATTATGAACAAGCTTAGTCTTCACAATGCGATTGAATTGACCCGCTATGCTGCAAAGCTCGGCCTGATCGACGTGGATCTCTGGAAAGAATAAAGGATCAAGTTTTATCCCACTATTGCGGGACAAGTTCCCGTTCCTCAGGAATTTTGCCTAATAAAATGAGCCCTTCTCTCTATAGACAAAGCGAATTCCAACTTGATAATAATTAATTAAAATTGGTCGTTTCCTGATATTATGAATACCCTAATATAGAGGAGGAAATATGATTTCTTCTCCATGTAAAAATTGTCCCAGAAAAGATTTGCCTAAGGAGGATTGCGCCAAAAATTGTAAATTGCTGAAGGCGATACAGGATATTCATGTATCTACTGAAAAATGGAACGTTGGAAGCGGAATAGATTATACCGAAGAATATAGTTATACACTACCGGCGTCGATTTCACAAAATGCTATCTCGTTATAGTCGATATCATGTAAAACTGTTTTTAAAAAAGCAGCGATCCATTATACTCTAAAACAACCGAGTTAAAGGCGGTCTTTTGTGTTAATAACCCATTGTTTTCCTCCGTGGATAGAAATTCCGACACATAAAAATAATTGATATATGCCATTCAGAAAAGATCAAAAGAGATCTATCAGCACTGCAAATTTGAAGGGTAGCGAAGAGATAGCGACAGCATCATCCTCCAAGACCGGACCGGGTTTTAATAAAAAGAGTTTCCTTGATATCACGACCCTGATTAGAAGTATTCAGCGCGCTGAAGGCAATACGGACTGTTTCCAAAAAGGAATTATCGATTGCGATCAGGTCGAGTGCAAGTGGCGTTCCTTATGTCTGGAAGCGCAGCCTGTTTTGAGAAAAAACGAGGCATAGATAGAAAGGAGGTTTATCATGAAAGCAGGAATCTTTTTCACGGGCACAGGCCCCATATCGTTCTACTGAACCAATACTTAAAGCATGGATTCCTCGTATGGGATGTTTTAAAAGGCATTAAAACGCGAAATCCAAACCCACCGGTACTTATCGTTACCGCCCATGAAACGAACCCCTTTGATCCGAATCTTTCTCAAGCAGACGGCTATTTGGTTAAAAGCCACACGGCCGCTGATGAACTCAAGGAAAAGATCTCCAATTTATTAAATCAGTTGTTTGTCGTTCAGAAACATACAGAAATTTCCTCTCTTATATAGCCCTATCCTCCCTACAATAATGATGTCTTTTTCTTTGACACACCCGTGCGGTTAATTTATACTAATTTTTTTAAAAAAGATCATATTATTTACAAACCAAACAGTGACGCCCGATGGCTAATTCAAATTGGGTCATTCAGGATCCCGTGCCGGGAACACGCATTCTTATATTTAGAGGCGATACCCGGACATTTAGTCTCTCCCTTTCACATCCCGGAAAAGGAAATGCATGGCTCCGTACCAACATCGGCCATGCCCAAACTGTCAGGCAGGAAATCATCAGGAAAGTAGATGATGATAAGCCGCTACTGGGTCGGGATTGGTTTGACATCCCCATGAGGCGTGTTGACGACCAAAATTTTATGATTACCCTCCCTTTTTGTGAAGTGGGGCATTTTGAAGCCAAGTGTTTCTTTTTAAGTGAAAACCAGACCACCCCGGTGTGGCCGGAGGGTCCTAATGTGGCCATCAACGTGGAACCGGCACACACATGCTGTTCAAACATCATTTATAATGCATTTGTCCGCCAATTCGGTCCAAACAAAAGCGGCAAGTTCTTATCCGGGACCGATGAAGATTCGATCCGGGCTCTGGATAAAAACGGTTATACGGTCATCCCACCGTCAGGAACCTTTCGTGATCTGATAGGAGAACTGGATTTCATTATTGGCGAGCTTGGGTGCCGAATAATTCAGTTGCTTCCCATACATCCCACCCCCACTACCTATGCCCGGATGGGACGGTTTGGAAGTCCCTATGCAGCACTCAGTTTTACCGCCGTTGATCCGGCTTTGGCCGAATTTGACCCTAAGGCAACTCCTCTTGAGCAGTTTATAGAGCTGATAGATGCAATCCATGAACGTCATGCCATGGTTTTTATTGACATCGCCATCAACCATACGGGCTGGGCCGCCGGCCTTCATGAAACCCATCCTCAGTGGCTTGTCCGAGACCCGGACGGCCATATCGAGATGCCGGGCGCCTGGGGCGTGGTCTGGGAAGACCTGACGAGTCTCGACTACACCCAAAAAGACTTGTGGCAATTTATGGCCGATGTTTTTATTATATGGTGTCGCCGTGGGGTGGACGGATTCCGGTGCGATGCCGCATATATGATTCCGGTCCCTGCCTGGAAGTATATTGTTGCCGCTGTCAGGGATCAGTATCCTGACACAATTTTTCTTCTGGAAGGGTTGGGTGGAAAAATTTCCGTAACCCGGGATATCCTAAACAAAGCCAATTTCAACTGGTCCTATTCGGAGCTTTTTCAAAACTATGACCGCAGCCATCTTGAATCCTATCTTCCGGAAACCAATGAGATCTCCCTAAGTGACGGAATTACGGTACATTTTGCTGAAACCCACGATAATATTCGTTTGGCCTCTCGATCTGAGGTCTTTGCTCGGATGCGGACAGCCCTGTGCGCGCTTTGCAGCTATCAGGGCGGCTTTGGATTTGCCAACGGGGTAGAATGGTATGCAACGGAAAAAATCAGCGTCCATGGAGCAGCTTCACTGAACTGGGGCGCTGAAACCAATCAGGTGAAACATATCCGTCACCTCGGCACTCTGCTTAAAATACATCCGGCATTTCATGACCAAACGGAACTGAAAATGGTCCAGCAGGGGGATGGAAATTGTATTGTCATGCTGCGTCACCATCTCCCGTCAGGGAAAAAGCTTCTTATAGTGGCGAATTTGGATGATCGGCATAAAACGTTAGCATCCTGGAATCCTCAGGAGACAGGCATGGATTCATCTGCGTTTGTGGATCTTATTTCCGGTGAGAAAGTGGCTCTTACCGAGTCCGACGGAAAGCAGTCCTGTCTTCTTGATTCCGGTCGGATTCTTTGTCTTACCGATGACTGTCAGGATATTGATCTTGTTGGCAAGGTT
>Ga0315537_1000279_pt1 | contig 38303 bp, 35 predicted proteins | sample SalMarSW160270MG_FD_203091 | JGI IMG/M metagenome (GOLD analysis project Ga0315537, IMG submission 203091) | Salt marsh sediment microbial communities from the Plum Island Ecosystem LTER, Massachusetts, United States - Salt Marsh Sediment SW1602-70 ... | reverse complement strand
CTGGCAAAGTCTCTCTCCTTTTGGAGTTCCTCCTCTGCCTGCACTCGCTCGGTAATGTCCTGAGCAAACCCTACCAGACCGGCTACAATACCATCTTTGTCAAAAATCGGAACCTTATCTGTCTGAACCCATCTTGGTCCCCTTACGGATTCATATTGCTCTATGATATTGAGTTTGGCCCGTCCTGTTCTAAACACCTCCTGGTCGTCGTTTGTCATGCCTTGTGCAATCTTGGCGGAATAAAAGTCAAAAACCGTTTTCCCCGGAAATTTTTCTTCGGGTATGTTAAGCGCTTCGGCAAATGCCTTATTGACGCGCACAAATCTTCCTTCTTTGTCCTTATAAAAAACTATTATTGGGGAAGAATCGATAATGAGCTTAAGCTCCTTCCGTTCTTTCTCCACAGTTTCTTCGAGTTTCTTGCGCTCGGTGATATCAGTGAGCACTGCCATGACACCGTTAATATTACCGCGACTATCACGCAGTGGAGCGGCTGAGATGCTGACGTCCATCAGGGAACCGTCTTTCCGCTGCCGGAGTGTTTCCACTTCAGTTAATCCGCCTTCCAGCGCACGCGAGAACAAGGCATCGGCTTCATCCATTTTCTCTTTAGGGATAGCGGGATATTGACGTCCGATGACTTCTTGTGCGCTCCAACCGAAGGTTCGCTCAGCCGCTGGATTCCACGTCTTGACGATTCGCTCTCTGTCCAAGGCAAAGATGGGTAACGGCGACGCTTGAATCACTGCCTCAAGCGTTTGAGTCGTCTTGCGCAGTGCCTCCTCCGCCCGCTTGCGCTCGGTGATATCCACCCCATAAAAATTTACATAATCGCTGTCAACGATGGGTACCGCCCGAAAAGCGAAAACGCGTCCATCGTGCTCCGTTTCTTCTCTTATCACTTGACCTGATGACAGGGCCTTTTTCACAAGCTGATGCCATTGGGCAGGTGCAGGCCTGCCAATCCCACTGTCTCTTGCTTTCAAAAGCGGCTCGCTCGCCTTGTTGGCGTAAAGCACCGTTCCATTTCTGTGAATCCGCAGAACCGGATAAGGATTCTCCTCAGAAAACTTCGCCATCTCGTCTCGCAGTTTGTTGGGCTGTTCCGCTTCCGGCCGAAACGGCTCTAACCTGGTTGGTTCTTTTTTATCTTTGCGGACCTGCTCTCCCTGCTCACCGTTCTTTCTCGACCTGGGCATGGTATCCTCCTTGTCTGCAATAAGCACACAAGAATCGCTTTTTTAGTTTATGCTCTTTTAGATGGAGAAGAAACACTATCTTCTTCCCGCCCCAATTCGACCCGTACCAACTATTTACGCCGGTACCCCCTACCATATCATTTTCCCGTCTTATGGTAAAATTCTAAATCGAAGACAGGAAATGTCCAGCAAAATTTTGATAAACAAGTAAAAATCTTTTTCGTGGCGTCGAATTTTCTGTTACGCAGAGGGAAATGCCAAATCAGCAATCTTAGGACAGCTTCTTATCCAGAATCTCAGCAACGACTCTGGGATTCGCCCTGCCTTTTGTTTTCTGCATTACCTGGCCTAACAGAAAGCCCCGTGCCTTGCCGCTTTTCTTGCCGCCTGCCTTGAAATCGTCAACCGCCTTTTGGTTGTCTCTTAGCACCTCATCAACTATCTTCTCCAACTCCCCAGCGTCGCTTTTCTGAATCAAATTCATCTCCTCTGCCAATGCTCGCGGGCTTTTACCTGTCTTTGCCATTTCCTCCAGTATGGTATTTGCGGCCGATGCGCTGATTTCGCCTGCCTCGGTCATCTTTGCGAGTTCTGCAACCCCATCGGCGCTGAGACCGAGTTCGGCAATGCTGCAGCCGCGGGTGTTTGCCAGCTTAAGGCCGACTTGTGTGAGCAGGTTGCAGAGGCGTTTTGGCTCGCCGCCTGCCGCGACAGATGCTTCAAAGAAATTTGCGACCTGTCGGTCTGCGGTGAGCACGCCGGCGTCATAATCGCTCAAGCCGTAGTCTTTTACGTATCGTATCTGTTTATTTAATGGTAGCTCGCAGAGCCGGGATTTGATTTCACTTAGCCACTGTTCGCTGATTCGCACAGGAACAAGGTCGGGGTCCGGGAAGTAGCGATAATCGTGGGCCTCTTCTTTCTCTCTCTGCAGAACTGTCATTTCCCTTGCATCATCCCAGCCGCGGGTGCTCTTGTTGCCCATCTCCATTACTTCACCGGTCTCAAGAAACTGGTCAAGCTGTCTGTCGATTTCATATTCGATGCTGTTTTCGAGTGCCCTGAAGCTGTTGAGATTTTTAACTTCGACAATCGGGGTTTTGAATTGTCCATCACCCCTGTTAATGACGAGGTTCACATTCGGCTCGAAACGCATATGCCCTTTTTGCATATCTGCCTCCGAGACGCCTAAGTATCTGACTATCCGCTGTAACTCCTCGGCCAGCGCCCGCACTTCGGTGGCGCTGTTCATATCCGGCTCGGTAACTATTTCGAGAAGGGGCGTTCCCGCCCGGTTCAAATCGACCTGCGAGAAATTTCCCGCGGTGTGCAGGTTTTTGCCCGCGTCCTCCTCCAGATGTGCCCGCCTTATCCTGATTTTCTTTAAGTCGCCGTTTGTTGCAGGTATCTCGATATATCCGTTTGCTGCGAGCGGCAAATCGTACTGGCTTATCTGGTAGTTCTTCGGCAAATCCGGGTAGTAGTAGCTTTTGCGGTCCCATTTGGTGAACTCTGCTATTTGGCAGTTCAGCGCGAGGCCCACAAGTGTTGAAAATTCCACCGCTTGCTTGTTCATAACAGGTAGCACACCCGGCATGCCGAGGCATACCGGACAAACCCTGCTGTTCGGCTGTTCGCCGAAGCCAAGTGCGCAGCCGCAGAACATCTTCGTTCGCGTGCAAAGCTGCACGTGAATCTCAAGCCCTACCAGCACTTTGTAGTCAACCTTGTTCATTGCTCAAGACAGATTTGGTTTTCTCTTGTGCCAATCGGTTTGCTGTTCGTACATCCGGGCTATTCGCAAAAGTTTGTCTTCGCCGAAAGCGGGCGTGAGTATCTGCAACCCGATTGGCAGTCCTTTGTCGTCAAAGCCGCAGGGAATGCTTATGCCCGGAATGCCTGCCAGATTGACTGCAATGGTGTATATATCCGAGAGGTACATTTTCAGGGGGTCGTCCATTTTTTCACCGATTTTGAAAGCAGTGGTCGGTGAGACGAGCATCATAATGCAATCGCAGTTCTCAAATGCCTTGACGAAATCCTGGCGAATAAGGTTCCTTACCTTAAGCGCCTTCAAGTAATAAGCATCGTAGTAGCCGCTCGACAGGGCGTATGTGCCCAGCATTATTCGTCGTTTGACTTCCTTGCCGAATGCTTCCGCCCGCGACTTTGTATAAACTTCTATGTAGTCATTCGGTTCGGCAGTTCTGTGTCCATAGTGAACGCCATCATAACGCGACAAGTTGCTCGATGCCTCAGCCGTGGCTATCACATAATACGCCGCTATCGCATAATCGAGATGAGGCATCTGCGCTTCAATAGTATCGGCCCCTAATCCATTGTAAACATTAAGTGCATTGGCTATTGCTTTTCGTACCTGCTCATCTGCGCCGGCGTTGAAGCTCGGTACTATACCAATTTTCAATTGTTTCACTGGTTCATCGAGCTTTTCAAGATAATCCGGGATAGGCGCAGTTTGTTCATCGACGCTGGTGCTGTCGGCAGGGTCATGACCTGTTATGATGTTCATCATCAAGGCAGCATCTTCCACAGTTTGCGTGACAGGCCCGATTTGGTCCAGGCTTGAACCATAGGCAACCAGGCCATAACGTGACACCCGGCCGTAGGTTGGCTTCAGGCCGACAACACCGCATAAACTTGCCGGTTGCCTTATCGAGCCGCCAGTATCCGAGCCGAGCGCTGCATAGCAAAGCCCTGCTGCGACCGCTGCTGTCGAACCGCCGCTGCTGCCACCGGGCACTCGTGTTGTATCCCAGGGATTAACAGTTTGCTTAAGCCCTGAGTTCTCGGTGCTCGAACCCATTGCAAATTCGTCTAAATTGGTTTTGCCCACGATTACCGCGTCGGCGGCCAGCAGTTTCTCAACCACAGTTGCGTTATAGGGGGCGTGAAAATTGGCAAGTATCTTCGATGCGCACGTTGTTGTGCCGAAGGTCGTGCACATATTGTCCTTTATTGCAATCGGCACGCCGGATAATTTACCTGCCGGTTCACCTGCGGCAATACGTTTGTCAACCTCTGCTGCCTTGGCCATCGCCTGTTCTTCAAACGTGCTTATATATGCACCAACAACCGGCTCTATTTTGGTGATACGCTCGAAGACCACCTTTGTTGCCTCGACGCTGCTGATTTTGCCGGAGGCGATTTTCTCTTTTAGTTGTTTTGCGCTTAGCCAGTCCATAAGGAATTGGTTATTGTTTTTTGTCAGTTATCCTGTGCGACAAAAACCACTGATAAAGTTCCGGATTTTCATAGGTCTGCGTCCAGGAATCGTGGTCTGCTTCGGGATAAACTGTAAGCTTTGCTTTTCCTCCTTTGGTATTAACTGCATCGACCATTTGCTTCGATTCTTCAACCGGGACGACATTGTCTTTTGCACCGTGAAACGCCCAGACGGGGGTGTTTTTCAGCCGATAGGCAGCGTGTCTTTCTCCGCCGCCGCATATCGGAGCAATTGCCGCGAATCGTTTCGGATATGCTGTTGCCAAGCTCCACGTTCCGAATCCACCCATACTCAAACCCGTCAGATAGACCCTGTCGCTGTCGACACGGTATTTTGCTTCGACATCATCGAGCAGGTTAATCAGGACTTCGTTCTTTTCCGGCCACCAGATGTTTTTGGGGCATTGGGGTGAGATGATTATGAAATCAAAACTTTTTCCCTGCTTAATCAGTTTCGGCGGGCCGTGCCTTTTTACCGCTTCGATGTTATTACCGCGTTCGCCTGCTCCATGCAGGAACATTATCAAAGGCCACTTTTCTTTGCTCTGGCCGTATTCAGCAGGTAAATACAACAGGTAATTACAGTATACGACTTTCGTGACTTTTTTTCTGAATGTCAGCTTGCTCTGTTCGCCTGCCTTACCTGGTTTTGTACCCATAGCCATTGCACACCCTAAACAAATTAATAATCCAGAACATATCAATCCCTGCGCAAATCTTATAGTTTTCATTTTGCTCCCTAATCTTCAGTCATAAATCAGAAATGACTATGGTTCTTCGAGTATCTTTGGCACTTTGAAAAATGCACCGTCCCGCTGTGGTGCGTTGGCAAGAGCCGCTTCAGTTCCAAGTGATTCTTTAATAGTATCCTCGCGGAAAACATTCACTATCGGCAGGCAATGCGCAAGCGGCTCAACGTCATCGGTTTTCAATTCGTTCATTCTCTCAACGTAGTCAAGAATGGCGCTTAACTGTCCGGCGAATTCCTGGACTTCGGCGTCAGTTAGCTCCAGCCGGGCCAGTTTCGCCACTTTTCTTACCTGCTGCTCATCTATCTTTTTCACCATATCGGCCAACCTTACAATCCTTCGACTTAGCTCTGGACAGGACAAAAAAAGCGAGGCGTAACCCGCCTCGCTTTAAGATATTCTCTCTTTAGACCGTTCTTGTCAATCGGCTGTTTTTTCGGCGGGCTTGTAGTTGCGCTTTTGTGGTTTCTGAACCAGTCCCATCTTAATCGCCTTGGCCGAGACCTTGATACGCCGAACCTTGCCGTCGACAATTGCGTGCACCTTCTGGATATTGGGTTTGAACTTTCGTTTGGTTATGCCTGTAACTTTTCGGCCGACGCCGCCAAGGTATTTTGCCTTACCACGCCGTGATATCGAGTTGCCGGACGACGTGCGTTTTCCTGTATAGTAACACTCTCGAGACATCTAACATGCTCCTTTCAGCAATAAAATCAAAAGAATACAGGATTATAGCGGCAATCATTGTTCTATGCAACGTCTTTTAGGTGCAAAAAAATGGCTAATTTGGTTCTGTGAGCCAATAGACGTCCAGGGTCCTTATTGCAACCGCTTATGGCTTTGTGTAGAATGCTGCTCGTTGCATTGCAGCGGGGTGTAGCTCAGCTTGGCTAGAGCGCTTGGTTTGGGACCAAGAGGCCGCTGGTTCGAATCCAGTCACCCCGATTTTTGCTCGCCGATGGCGAGCAAAAATAGAGCAGTAGAAGGTAGAGAGTAAAAAGTAGAGCGAATTGCCCGCTGCGCGAACAATATAGTATACCAGCAGCTTAAGATTCTCTACTGCGGTCTCCTTACTACTTTCAAAAGGAATTTCTATGGCTTTCGCATTCGAAAAACTCGATGTTTATCAAAAGGCGGTCGATTTTGCTAACGAAATATGCAACCTTACCCGCAGTTTTCCGAAAGGCTATTACTTTCTCGCAGACCAACTCAATCGGGCGTCTCTGTCAATTTCAGCTAACATTGCTGAAGGAAACGGCCGTTTTACGAAACCAGACAGAAAAAACTTTTTCGGCATTGCTCGCGGCTCAGTACAAGAATGTGTGCCTTTGCTCGAACTTGCTGTTAGACAAGAACTGATAAAGTCGCAAATCCATCAGCTACTAAAAGCTGACCTGGAGGAAATTGCCAAAATGCTCAGCGGATTGATTAAAGGGATCGAAAATCGTCGAGTATGATTTGTTTAACAGAATGGAGATTATAAAATGGGGATAATCGAAAATGCAAAGGAAGCAGTAAAGCTTGTTCAGCAAATCGATAATATTGAGTTGTATCGCAAAATTCTTGATCTTCAGGCAGAAGCACTTGAATTGACTGAACAACTCAAGCAAAAAGATGAAATGATATCTCGACTCAAAGGCGTTTTAGATTTGAAGGGTAAGTTGATTTGTAAAGACTCAGCTTATTATATTACTGATGAGAACGAAAAAATCATTGATGGCCCATTCTGTACGAAGTGTTTTGATGTTGATCATCTGAAGTGCAGACTTGTTGCAACAGATAAAGAGCCTATAGTAATATGTCCGAACTGTAAGGTCCAATTTGCGAGCAAGCCAACATTCAATCTGCTAAGACCGGATGTGGAGAAAAATCGTAAAAAGCTCATGGAAGCAACACTGAATCAAAACCAGAGGCGCCCAAGGACAGACTATTTGGGAGGGAGAAGATAAATTTTATGCCGTAGAATAATATGTGATTATGATCCAGTTGCATCAGTTCTAAAATTGTATGCATGTCTCCATTCGCCGCGGGCGAATGAGTTAAACTCTGGAGTTTCAAAATTGTGGTCTGCGGTCCGTAGTTTTCAATGGATATGGATATCAGGGACAAGAGAATCGGAATTCTTGCTCCAATCGCATGGCGGACGCCGCCACACAGCTATGGCGCCTGGGAGACCGTCGCAAGCAATATCACCGAAGGACTCGTCGCCAGAGGATATAGAAATGTTACCCTCTTTGCCACTAAAGATTCGATTACGAAAGCTCGGCTTATTGGCTGGATTGAAAAGGGCTACGAAGAAGACAAGTCGCAAATTCCCTTAGTCTCGACAATTTATCATATCCAGAAAGTTATGGAAATGGCCGGGGAGTTTGACCTCATCCACAACAATTTCGATTTCATACCGCTTGGGTTTCGTCGCCTGATAAAGACGCCGATGCTCACCACCATTCACGGCTTTTCCGATGAAGACATCAAACGCGTTTACCGCGACCACAAGGACGCCTATTATGTTTCGATAAGCGATTCCGACAGAGATGAGAAGCTGCCTTACCTGGCCACGGTGTACAATGGCATCGATTTGTCTAATCTAACCTTCAGGGAAAAGCCGGGCAGTAATCTTGTATTCTACGGCCGGATACATCCCGACAAGGGACTTCACCTTGCCATTGAAGTCGCCAAAAAAGCAAATATGCCGCTTATTGTCGCCGGCATCATCCAGGACAGGGAATACTTCGACGATTGCGCAAGGCACTTCGACGGCAAGCTCATAAAGTTCATCGGCCCGGTGAATCCGCAGCAGCGAGACGAGCTTTTGGCCCAGGCCCTTTGCGTTTTGCATCTCAACACCATACCCGAAAGATTCGGCCTGGTTCTGGCTGAATCGAACGCTGTCGGCGTGCCCGTTATTGCCGCGGACCTCGGTTCCTGCAGGGAGGTAATAGTCGACAGGAAGACCGGTTTTCTTGTGAACGATGTTGACGAAGCGGTTGAAGCGGTAAATAATCTCGGGAAGATAGACCGCCGGGAGTGTCGCAGGCACGTTGAAAAAAACTTTACTATCGAGCGAATGGTCAGTGCTTACGAAAAGGTTTACCAGGAAATCTTTCGACGTGAGGAGCAAAAATGAAGAAAAGCTTCGTCAAACGGTACGAGAAAAACCCGATACTGACAAAGGACGACGTCCCTTACAAAGTCGAAACCGTTCACAATGCGGGCGTCGTAAAATATGATGGCAGGTATGTAATGCTTTTTCGCTCACACCTCGATACCGGCAGGAGCATCATCGGCCTTGCCCAGAGTGACGACGGCTTCAATTTTACCGTTGCGGACAAACCGTTTATGGTTCCTGCTTCTGAAAAGCCCTTCGCCGAGTATGAGGAATACGGCGTCGAAGACCCACGCATCACACCACTGGAAGGGGCTTACTATATTACGTACAGCGCATATTCGAGATATGGTGTTCGCATCGGTCTTGCGAGGACGACTGACTTCAAATCAATTGAGAGGATTGGTTTTATTACACAAGCCGACTATCGAAACACGGTTCTTTTCCCGGAAAAAATCAACGGCCGATATGTTAAGCTTGACCGTCCCCATTCCGAAATAAGCCCCTGGTCTATCTGGATTAGCTTCTCGCCCGACCTTATACACTGGGGACAATCCGAGCTGATTATAAAGCCCGTCAATTATCACTGGGACCAGATGAAAATCGGCCCCGGCGCACCACCGATAAAGACAGACAAGGGCTGGCTCAGCATCTACCATGGCGTTTACCCGACGATGGACGGCAGTGTTTATAGACTCGGAGTTGCCCTTCATAAGCTCGATGACCCTGCTGTGGTTCTTGGTGTGGGTGACCGCTGGATACTCGCCCCCGAAGACCCCTGGGAGCTTGTCGGATACGTTCACAACGTTGTTTTCACTTGTGGCGCCGTAGCCGAGGACGATGGAACGATTAAATTGTACTGGGGTGCGGCGGATACGGTTATGTGCGCCGGAACCGCCCGGATTGACGAACTCGTTGGGCTTTGTCTGACTCAATCCCGTCCGCCAAAATGACTCGATGGCTATTGCACACCGGGGGCGAACTACTATAATTTGTCGGCAGGCCTGACGGTGGGTGCGTGGGTGCCGTCGGACGTGGCCGGATTTGAGAATGGGGGGCACAGGGTAAAAGAGTATGGCAATGGACGAAGAACAGCTTTTTGAGCAGGTCCGCGAAGTGCTGGTCGATGCGCTAGGCGTCGATGATGATGAGGTGAAGGGCGAGGCGACGCTGATGGGTGATTTGGGCGCCGAAAGCATCGACTTTCTGGACATTGTGTTTCGGCTGGAGAAGGCATTCGGCATAAAGATACCGAGAGAGGAGCTTTTCCCGGCGGAGACATTGCTGAACAATCCCGAATTGGTCAGTAACGGCAAGCTGACCGAGAAGGGCCTGACGGAATTGAGAGAAAAGATGCCGCATACGGATTTGTCCGGCTTCGAAGGCGACCCGGATATCAACAAGCTGGGCGACCTGTTTACGGTTAATTCGATTGTTAATTACGTTGGAAGCAAGCTAAACAGCACGTAAAAAAAAGCGGTTTTTGGCCCGGTTGACCGAACCTTCTGCCGGGGCCGGACGTATTTTTTTCATTAGTTTTCTTATACAGGGGGCCTTTTTGCAGGTCCCTATTCAAGGGATGAGACTGGTAAGTTGTGTGACATTTTAGGAGAACTGTTCTATGGCGACTGACGTCAAGCAAATCGGTGCTCTTGTGCAGCAGAAGAGTGAGTTTGTGCGGGCCTTATTTTCTGAGATAGACAAGGTCATTATCGGCCAGCGATATATGCAGGAACGGATGCTGGTAGGGCTGTTGTCGAACGGGCATATATTATTAGAGGGCGTCCCCGGGCTGGCTAAGACATTAGCGGTGACAACGCTGGCAAGGGCCATCAGCGCCGAGTTTCACCGGATACAGTTTACACCGGACTTGCTGCCGGCCGATTTGATTGGCACCCAGATATACCGCCAGTCGGACGGTCAGTTCTATACACGCAAAGGCCCGATTTTCGCCAATATAATATTGGCAGACGAAATCAACAGGGCGCCCGCGAAGGTGCAAAGCGCGCTGCTTGAGTCTATGCAGGAAAGGCAGGTATCAATCGGCGAAGAGAGCTTCCCGCTGCCGGTGCCTTTTATGGTTTTAGCAACGCAAAACCCCATCGAGCAGGAGGGGACATATCCTTTGCCCGAGGCGCAGCTTGACCGCTTTATGCTGAAGCTGAAGGTTGATTACCCGAACAAGGCCGAAGAGCGGCAGATTTTGGACCGAATGGCAGTTACGGACAAGAAGTTCGATATTAAACCGGTCATAAGTCCCGCTCAAATAGCCGAGGTCAGGGCGGTGGTGGACGAGATATACATCGACGAGAAGATTAAGGATTATATCGTCGATGTTGTTACGGCCAGCAGAGAGCCGGAAAAATACGGCTTGAAACTAACCAATATGATTAACTACGGCGCCTCGCCGCGTGCGACGATATATCTGGCGGTTGCCGCCAAGGCCCATGCCTTTATCCAGCAGCGAGGTTATGTCACCCCGCAGGACGTCAAGAGTATCGGGATGGATGTTTTGCGGCACCGTGTGATTGTCAGTTACGAGGCCGAGGCGGAGGACAAGACCAGCGAGGACATAATTCAGACGATTTTCGACAATATCGAAGTGCCGTAGAAGAGGTAACTCGTATTTCGAGCGACGAGTCACGAGTGACGGATTATGATACCGAAAGAGTTAGCGAAGAAAATCAGGCAGATTCAGATTTACACATCGCGGGCAGTCAACGCCAGCTTCGCGGGCCAGTACGAAAGTGTGTTCAAGGGCAGGGGGATGCAGTTCGACGAGGTCCGCGAGTATATGCCCGGCGACGATATTCGCACGATTGACTGGAACGTTACGGCGAGGACGGGCAGGCCTTATATCAAGCGGTTCGTCGAAGAGCGGGAAATGACGGTGCTTTTCGCGGTGGATTTGAGCGCTTCGGGACGGTTCGGCACGTTAGACAAGACCAAAAATCAATTAGCGGCGGAGTTTTGCGCGGTTCTGGCGTTTGCCGCGGCAAAGAATAACGATAAGGTGGGGCTATTGATTTTCACCGACCAGATAGAGCTGTTCATCCCACCGAAAAAGGGCAGCCGACATATCCTTCGGCTGATTCGTGAGTTGCTTTATTTCCAGACAACTCAGAAAAAGACGAATATCCCGCTTGCCCTTGATTATCTTGGCAGGATTACCCGCAAAAGGGCAACGGTGTTTTTGGTTTCGGATTTTATCCAGACCGATTTTAAGAAGCCCCTTACGCTGCTTAACAAGCGTCACGATTGTATTGCGGTTTCGGTCAGTGACCCGGCTGAAGTCGCTCTACCGAAAGTTGGAATTATCGAGTTCGCAGACGCCGAGACGGGGGAAACGATTATTATCGACACATCCAGCAGAGCTTTTCGCAAACGTTTCGAGAGCAAAAGCGCCGAGCGGTTCGGTCAATTAAAGAAGGAGCTTGGCTCGATTAACGTTGACTGTATCAGCATCAGCACCGGCAAGCCGTATATAAATGATTTGATACAGTTCTTTCATCTCCGTCACAGACGTTACTAAGTGCCGCTCGAATTAAAGTTGTCTGATTTTGTGGAGCAGGAACTTATGGACGAAGGAAAGCTTGACTTCTCGCTGCCTCAGGGCAAGCCGAGGAAATCCGCTGCCAACACCATCCTTGTGATGCTGGTTATCATTCTGACTGCTCTTGCGGTATTCAATCTATACGTGACGCTGTCCGGCCGAGGACCGAGCGCCGTACCGCTGGCGGGCGGGCTTTCCGCCGAGCAGGCAGAACAGTTGGCGACGAAGTTAGCACAAAGGAATTTGTATGCTCAGGCGGCGAAGGTCTGGCAAGATTATCTTTCCGGCGTCCAATTGACCGAAGCGGAACGTGCCAGGGGACTGTTTAATACCGCTGTGCTACTGGAAAAGGGACAGGCATACGGCGATGCGATTGAGTATTATTACCGCAGCGAACTGGCAACTAAGCTGCCCGATCTCGAATCGGCCATCAATCAGGGTGTCGCAAACTGCTTTGAAAGGCTTGGCAGGTTTTCCGCATTGCGTTACGAAATGATGGAGCGGACGAGTTTCAACAAGGCCGAGAAACCGGACCAAAGCATCGTTGCCGAAATCGGCCCCGAAAAGATAACCGCCGCCGACCTCGACGGTCTTATAGAAAACGCAATCGACGACCAGTTGTTGTCTGTTTCGCAGTTTATGTCGCCGGAGCAGTTGGGCGAGCAGAAGAAGAAAATGCTCGAGCAATACAAAAGCCCTCAGGCCCGGCAACAATTCTTAAGCAACTGGCTGGCACAGGAGATGTTGTATCGGCAGGCACTCGAAGAGGGGCTGGGTGATAAGCCGGATACGAAAAGACTGCTCGATAACCTTGACCGCGAGGTGCTCAGTCAGCAGATGATGAGTCAGCAGCTTGCTCAAAAAGTCCATCTTACCGAGACCGACCTGAAAACATACTATGAGGCGAATAAAGACAGATACGTCGAAGACGTTAACGACCCTAATTCACAGGGCAATCGCCAGAAAAGCTTCGACGAGGTCCGGCAGCAGGTGGCGAGCGAGCTTTTGGGTGAGAAACGCAGGGATGTCCAGCAGCAATATATCAAGGAAATGATGGATAAGTACAACGTTATTATTCACGCATCCGCACTTGGGGCAGGTGAACAAAGTCAAGATGAGTAGCACTACCTGCAGACACGACAAAGGCAATCCGTGGACAAGCCCGGCGACAGCAGCGATTGTGGGGCTGGTCTTTATAATGCTTTTTAGCTGCACCGGCTGCAAAAAAGAAAAGCAGACTGCGCGGGGCGAGCCGGAGTTCGAGATAGATAAAAAGTATGAGCGGGGGCCGTTGACGGCGCACGTTCGCGTCAGCAAAAGCAGGATAAGTATAGCCGAGACACTCTGGCTGGAGCTTGAGACGGAAACAAGTCCTGGCTACGAAGTTAATATGCCAAAGGTTGACAGTGTGCTTGAGCAATTCGGCATTGTTGACTGGCGGAATTTGGGCAGCAGGTTTGATGTAAATGATAACATCGTAAGCACTTACAGGTATCGCCTTGAGCCGTTTTTGTCAGGTTCTTATGTGATACCGGCCTTTACTTTCGAGTTCCGCGACGTCAATGAGTCGAATGGCAAGAGTTATGAGCTTACGACCGAGCCGATTGATATTGAGGTAACGTCACTTCTCGGTGAACAGCGAGGCGAGCTTGCGATAGGGGATATCGAAGACGTTGTTGATATGCCCTCGAAGGCATCGTCGTGGTGGCTAGCGCCGGTGGCTGCGGTCGTGCTGGTTGCAGGAAGTGTATTGTTATACCTGCGACGAAGAAAAGCAAAAACGATCGTCAGAATTTTCAAGCCCGCTCACGAGATTGCCTATGCCCGTCTGCAGGCGCTTGTCAGGCGGGATTTAGTCAAGGCCGGAAAGGTCAAGCAGTTCTACGAGGCGATAAGCGATATCCTTCGGCATTATATTGAGGACCGTTTCGAGTTAAGAGCTCCTGAAAGGACCACCGAGGAGTTCTTATTAGAGATTCAAAACACAGACACACTTTGCGAAGCGGACAGAAAAAGTCTGATGGAATTCCTGACGCATTGCGACCTTGTGAAGTTTGCAGAGCACAGTCCGACAGCCGAGCAAATTCAGCGGACATTCGATTTGGCGAAGGGCTTCATTGAGCAGACTAAATCCGATGAGCGGAAAATTGACGTAACCGACAGGGTCGAAACCGGCCAGCCAGTCGGCGCAGGAGAATCGTAAATGCAATTGTATTCGCCGTGGGCGTTGTTGATGCTGTTGATAGTGCCCTTGCTGGGCTACTTGATGCTGCGCAAAAAACGCACGGCTGCGGTTACGTTCTCATCTTTGGCTGCTGTGCGGGACTGCCCCGTGTCCTGGCGGCTGCGTCTGAGGCCGTCGCTGGTTATTGCCAGGTTGCTGTGTCTTACACTATTGGTAATCGCCCTGGCACGGCCTCGCAAGGGGACGATGCTGTCGGAAATAAGCACCGAGGGAGTAGCCATCGAGATTGTCGTTGACCATTCCAGCAGTATGGGCGCCGAGATGGACTACTACGGCGAGAATCTCAATCGGCTCGAGGCCCTCAAGAAAGTCTTGGCTGATTTTGTCATCGGCGGCAAAGGCGGGCTGGCAGGCAGAAGCGGCGACTTGGTCGGACTTATTAGTTTCGCGGGCTATGCCGATACCGTTTGTCCTCTCGTGCTCAGCCACAACGTGCTGCTCGAATTTCTCAAGAACACCGATATTGTTAAGCAGCGGAGCGAAGACGGCACGGCGATTGGTGATGCAATTGTTTTAGCTGCGGCCCGGCTGCAAAAAGCCGAGCAGGAGATTCAGCAAAGAAAGGCCCGGATGGGATTGGAGCGAGCCGAAGCGGTGGAGACTGAACAGCCCGGTTTCAAGATAAAGAGCAAGGTAATGATTTTGCTCACTGACGGCCGACAGAACGCCGGGCAATATAGTCCGCTCGAGGCGGCGAAGCTTGCAAAAGAATGGGGCATAAAAATTTACACCGTCGGGATTGGTTCGGGCCAGGCCTTTACAACCATACAGACGATGATGGGAAGCTTCAAGGTCCCCGTCACACAGGACCTCGATGAGTCGCTGCTGAAGGCGATTGCGGAGACCACTGGCGGATTTTACGGCCGGGCCGACGATGCAAAGGCGCTGGAGAAAATCATCGAAAGGATTGATGAGCTTGAAAAGACCAATGTCAAGAGTATCCAGTACACCCAGTACGCTGAGCGATTCGGGCCTTGGACGCTTGCGGCGCTGGCGGTGCTGCTGTGTGAGATATTGGCCGGCTGTACGGCGCTTAGGAAAATTCCTTAAAGGATTCAGAAACGATTATGGATTTGGGAAACGACAGAGCGTTGTGGCTGTTATTCATAGTTCCGGCTGTATTGGTGCCGGTGTATCTCTGGTGCTTTTGGCGAAAGGCATCGGTCTTGAAGATTTTAGCCAGCGTGGAGATGCTGCGACAAATTAATACCGCCGTGAGCCTGAGGAGACAGATGATAAAGGCGGTCCTGCTGCTTTGTGCATTTGCAGCTATTGTTGTGGCTCTTACCGAGCCGAAGTGGAATCCGAGGCCTTTGCAGATAAAGAGCCGTGGCAGGGACGTAGTTATTTTGCTGGATACGTCGCGTTCGATGCTGGCGGAGGACATAAAACCCAGCCGGCTGGAACGTGCCAAGATAGCAATCGGCGACCTGCTGGAAAAGCTCGGCGGCGACAGAATCGCCATCGTTACCTTCGCGGGCAACAGCGCCGTGAAATGCCCCTTGACGCAGGATTATGCGTTTGTGCGAATGGCGCTGGCGGATATATCCACCGAAAGCACGGCGAGAGGCGGCACCGCGATTGGCGACGCCATACGCAAGGCGACCGAGGAGGTATTTGACAGGCAGGCGCGCGAATTCAAGGACCTGATACTTATAACCGACGGTGAAGACCACGACAGCTTCCCGGTGCAGGCGGCGGAAAAGGCCGCAGGCGAGGGCATAAGAATAATAGCAATCGGCATCGGCGACGAGAACGAGGGTTCGCGCATACCAATCACAGGCCCGGACGGCAGGACGACGTTTCTGAAATATCAGGGGCAGGAGGTATGGTCGAAGTTAGACGCCGATACGCTCCGTAAAATTGCATACGCCACGCCCGGAGGAAAATATATAGGTGTAGAACCGGGGACAACGCTTAACCTGGATGAAATTTATGAAGAGCTTGTTGCTTCCGCACAAAAACGCGAGCTCGAATCCGCGACTATGATTGCGTATGACGAGAGATTCCAGGTTTTTCTCGTTGCCGGTATTGTGCTGCTTGTTTGTGAGGTGCTGATAAGTGAGCGGAAAAAGGCGTGAAATAGTTTTGTTGGTTTTGCTGTTTATTGGAGCGGCGCAGTCGGCGCGGGCCGAGACGGCGAATCAGGCCGTGCGCGAGGCAAACAGGCTTTATCAGCAGGGACAATACGAGGGAGCCATCGACAAATACGACCAAGCGTTGACAAAGTCGCCGGAGGCGGTTGAGCCGATGTTCAACAAGGCCGACAGCTATTTCCGGCTCGATGATTTGCAGCAGGCGATTGACCTGTTCAGGGCCGTCGCGGCCGAAAGCAGGGATATGCAGCTTGTCGAAAAAGCCAAATACAATCTCGGCAACTGTTTTTTCCGGCAGGGCACGAAGCTGGCTGATTCGGACCTGAAAAAAGCGATGGAGAATATGCAGACCGCGATAAGCTACTGGCGACAGGTGCTGGATATAAATCCCGACAACGAAAACGCCGCAAAGAATATCGAGGTTGCCCGGCTGACTATTAAGGACATAATCGACCAACTCAACAAGCAGATGCAGCAACAGCAACAGCAGGCACAGCAGCAAAAACAGCTTCAGCAGGACCTGAAGCAAATTCTCGACGAACAGAAGGCCCTTGGCGATAAAACGCAGCAGACCAAACAACAGGCCGACAGCAATGATATCTCGCAACAGCAGGCGTCGGACAACTACAAGGATATTGCCAAAGAGCAGTCGGAGCTTAGAGACCGGACGGAAAAGGCGATGGAGCAGCTTCAACAGCAGCTCGACCCGAATACGGCCCAGCCACAAATGCAACAGGCGTCCGAACAGCTTGGCGTTGCGGTTGACAAGCAGAAAGATGCTGGGAAGAAACTCGAAAAATCCGATGCCGCCGGCGGGAAACGGTCGCAGGATGAGGCGGCGGAAAATATTGAAAATGCGTTGAAGGCGCTATCCGAGCAGCAGCAAAGCCAGCAGGATGTGAACCAGCAGCAACAACAACAGCAGGGCAGCGAGCAGCCGGAGCAACAGCAGGCCGGCCAGCCGCAGGAGCCGAACGAAGCCCAGCAACAACAGCAGGTCACAGCGTCTGATGCAACCGCGGAAGAGATACTCGACAAGGAGCAGCGTCAGCGGGAGAAGAGACAATTACTGCAAAGTCCCGGTTTCCAGAAGGTCGATAAGGATTGGTAGTATGTCATGGCGCAGAATACACATATTCGCAGTGATAGCAGCGGCATTTGTTCTTTCGTCTGCCAAAGCCGACGATGTGCGCGTCTATGCAAATGTCGATACCTCCGGAGATATTTATGCAGGCGAAAACTTTACTTACCAGGTAATCATAGATGGCTATGACCAGCCGGGCGATGTGGATTTGGCGCCGCTGGCTGAATACAACCCCCGCAGCGCCGGCGGGGGGAACGCTTCACAAACCTCCATTAGCATAGTGAACGGTCGAACCACCACCAACGTTGTCAAGCGTTACGTGATGAATTACGTCCTGACTGCTGCCCGGCTGGGCATTGTTCATATCCCGCCGGTTACCGTAACAGTCGGCGGTGTGCGCTATCAGACCAATCCGGTGGAGTTGAACATCGTCAAAGCTGGCACTACTGACCAGTTGGAACTTGAGGTTACATTATCGCAGGAACAGTGCTATGTCGGCCAGCCGGTTGTATTGACTGTTAAGTTTTACGTTTACGCCGACATTGGCGATTATAACTTTGATATTCCCGCATTGACCAATGAGGCGTTTGTCGTTGAGGACCTCGACGCAGGTGCTGGCCAGGCAAAGCAGTTTCGCGTTGCCCGAAATAACAGACAGGCGATTTTACTGACCTTCAGCAAGCTGCTCATACCGAAGCGGGCGGGCGAGTTCGAGATAGGCTGTTCTTCGGTTTCGGCGGACGTGGTTGTGGGGCGTGCCCGTTCGAGGGACAGATTTTTCGATGACTTCTTCGGGCGCAATGTTCAGTACAAGCGATTTGCGGTAAGCTCACAGCCGCTAAAGTTATCCGTGCTGCCTTTGCCCCAGCAGGATATGCCAAATGATTTTGACGGTCTAATCGGCAAGTACACAATTTCCGCATCGGCGACACCGACAAAGGTAAATGTTGGCGACCCTATCACACTGACGATAAAAATCGGGGGTGATTATCTCAAGCCGGTTCAATGGCCTAAGCTCGAACAAATTGATGCTATGGCCGAGAATTTCAAGATACCCGCGGGAAAAGCATCGCCTGCCTTCGAAGACGGCTACAAGGTTTTCACTCAGACGATAAGGGCCACTAATGACAAGGTTTCGGAGATACCGCCAATTCCGCTTGCCTTTTTTGACCCTGACAAGGGCCGGTTTACAGTTGCAAGGACTGAGCCGATACCGTTGGAGGTGGCGCCTACGAAGATACTGACGACTGCGGACGTCGAAGGCGGGGACTTTTCACCGGCAGGCAGGGAGGTTGCGGCCATCAAGAAAGGACTTTCGGCGAACTACGAGGGTTTTGACTGTGTTGAGAACGTCGGCTTTTCGTTATCGACGGCCATTGTAAGTCCGGTTTATTTAGCCGGCTGGGCGATTTCTCTGGCGGTTCTGCTGGCCGGTATCGTAGCGAAATCAATCGTGCATACGACACCGCAGCGAGAGGCCACCAAGCGCCGAAGGCGGGCAGCTCACAAGGCCATCAGTAAGATAAAAAGAATGTCATCGGCACAATCGCAAAACAGGCATGAGCTTCTTGCCGAAACGATGAAACAATACATCGGTGAGAGGTTCGACAAGGTAGCCGGCTCACTCACTGCTGACGATTGTCGAGGCGTAGTGATTGACCGAACCGGTGAGGCACAGTTGGCGGCTCGCTACAGCGACATCGTCAGTGATTGTGTTGCCGCTAGATATGCGCCGGTACAGACGCAGCTTGATTCTGCGAAAATCGATGAAGTCATAAAGTTAATCCGTGTAGTTGATAAGGCCTCGAAATTATGATTGCCCGGCTATCATTTACAGTCTTACTGAGTTTATTCCTGGCCGGAGATTCTTCGGCCGGGGAGACGCTGCCTAAAGAACAAATCCACACTCTTTTTAGCCAGTCCAATGATGCCTTTCGCCAGGCCAATTCGGTTGTTGACGACGCCGGCAAAGCCGATGCTCTTTACGAAAAGGCCATTCTCGGTTACGAAAAGATTATCCGCGAAGGTCGTATAGAAAATCCAAAGCTTTATTATAATCTCGCAAATGCCTATCTGCTGCGGGATGACGTCGGCATGGCGATACTTAATTACCGCCGGGCGGAAAAGCTCGACAAGTCCGATTCGAATATCCAGAAAAATCTGGCCTTTGCCCGCAGCAGGAGAATCGACAAAGTTGAGCCGAAGACCGAAACACGAATCCTTCATACACTTGCTTTCTGGCATTATGACTTTTCGATGAAAACCAAGCTTATTATTTCCTGCATTTGTTTTGCGGTTTTTTGCCTGACCTTGACCGCTGCAATATGGTTGGCGCCAAGCACAACGCTGACTGTGATTATGGCTGTCGCAGTGGTTGGGCTGATTTGTTTCGCTGGTTCTCTTTCGGTCGAGTCTTATAACCGGGCAACCAGTTTTTCAGGCGTTATCGTTTCGCCCGAAGTTGTAGCGTATCAGGGCGACGGCCGGAACTACCCGCCCAGCTTTAAAGAGCCGCTGCACGCGGGGATGGAGTTTGAGCTTATTGAACGTCGGCTTCGCTGGTTCCACATAAAGCTTGCCGATGACAGCGACGGCTGGATTCCACAATCCGCCGCCGAATTGATTTGATGATTTCGGGTATTCAGTTGGTATCCTACTCGTTGACTTCCGCCGGTTCTGTTGCCTGTTCCTGCTCCGCTGCCTCCTGCTGTTCGAGTGCCTGCTGCTCAATTGAAGTCTGGAGTTCGCGTATTACGGCTTTAAGCTGTTCGGCTTGCTTTTCCAGTTCGGCTGTCTTATTGGTCTGTTCGACCAGCAGGGGGCTGAGTTTTTCTAATTGTTGCTGGGCATCGTCGGCCTCGGTTATCACGGCGTCTCTGTCTTCCAAAAGCTCGTCGAGTTGTTGCTGAAGGTTATCCCTAGCCTGATTTGCAGTCTGGAGTTTTTCCTTAAGGTAGCTGATTTCACCTTTCAGTTTAACAATTTCAGCCCTGAGCTTGACAAGGTCTGTTTTCGCCTCGGCCACTTCTTCAAGGGCCTTGCGTTTTTCACGGTCTTCGCAGCCGATTGGCATAATCGATATTACCAACAGCACAAGCAACTTGCTGGTGTGTCTGATTGATTTTACTTTTTGTATCATTGATTTTACCCCGGACAAATTTCCGCACGGTTCCTTTACCGGTAATATCGGCAACTCGTGCTGTTTAGGATGACCTTATGACGGGTGCCTGAGGATTATGGTGACCAATCGACGCCCTTTATTCCGTGGATTGTCAAGTTCGGGTTTGGATTGCCGTCGTTGCCTATGCGAATGTCATTAGCGTCGATAAAACACACCTGGCCATCAGCGAACAGGTAATTCCGCTGGCCTTGCGTGTCCCACCATCCTTTGTCTACATCGGATTCTAACCGCTTGTGATTGCTCAGCCACTCGCCTGCAACTATCTTGCCGGCGGGTTTAGCTATGTTCTCCGGCCTTTGTGGTACAGGCCCTGGCACGCCCAGGTCGCTGGTCATGGTATCAATCTGTTCAGGGCTGTGATAAAACGCCAGCGAATAGGAGTAACTGGTGGATTCCCAATTTACGGGGGCAATATCGTCTGCCGGGCACAACAGCACCGACGGGTTATTGGCATCAATGTTTCCTCCGAGATAAGGCACCAAAAAATCCCGCCAGCCTCGTCCCATCCACAGCCAGATATTGGGGTCGGATGGATTCTTTTTGGGCAGGGGGTCCTGGGCACAAGGATATGTGCCGTCGTTTGTATTGAGATACATATGCATTGCGACGTCAATTTGCCTCAGATTACTTGCGCAGGCAATTCGTCTCGACTTGACTCTTGCTTTTCCCAGGCCGGGAATCAATAGCGCCAGTATTGCGGCAATTATAGATATTACCACAAGCAGCTCGATTAAACTAAAGCCGGACCATTTTTTTTCGGCACAGGATGCGTGGGTTGTAAGCCGCAAGTGTTTCTCCTGATTATTCGACGGTGACGCTTTTGGCTAGGTTTCGCGGCTTATCCACATCGTGACCGCGCAAGACAGCAGCGTGATAGGCCAGTATCTGCAACGGCACGACAGTAAGCATCGGCTGGAGGAGTTCCGGGGCATCGGGAATAGTTATCAAGTGGTCGGCGTATTCTTTGATTTGGTCGTCGCCTTCAGTGGCAACGATAATAGTTTTGCCCTTTCGCGCACGCACCTCTGAGATATTGCCTATAATCTTGTCGTATTGAGGGCCGGCAGTGGCGATAAATACGGCCGGCATACCATCCACAATCAGGGCAATCGGCCCGTGTTTCATTTCTGCGGCCGGCAGACCCTCAGCGTGTATGTAGCTTATCTCCTTAAGCTTGAGGGCCCCTTCGAGAGCCACCGGATAGTTGACGCCCCTGCCAAGAAACAGCCAGTTGTTTTCGTCGATATTTGCCTCGGCTATTTTTCTGATATGGTCCGATTGTTCGAGAATCTTTGATATGGTGTCGGGTATTTTTGAGAGTTCTTTGATATATCGTGCAGCTTCATCGCTGCTTATGTGTCTTCTTCTGCTAAGCTCTATTGCCAGCATAGTCAGTACGGCCACCTGTGCAGTGAAGGCCTTTGTGCTGGCGACGCCGATTTCCGGGCCAGCGTGCAGATATACTCCCGCGTCCGTGGCTCTGGCGATGGATGAACCCACAACATTGACAATCCCGAGCACGGTTGCTCCTCGTTCCTTGGCCTGTTCTACCGCTGCCAGAGTGTCGGCGGTCTCACCAGACTGACTTATCGCAATGACGGTAGTTCCGTCTTCTATGATTGGGTTGCGGTAACGAAACTCGCTGGCGTATTCGGTTTCGGTGGGAATCCTTGCCAACTGCTCGAACAGAAATTCGCCGACCAGTCCCGCGTGAAAGGCGGTTCCGCAGGCGGTGAAAATAATCCTTTTCGCGCGGGTCAGCTCGCGCAGGTAGGAATCGACTCCTCCCAGTTTGATTCTAACGTTGTGGACGTCAATCCGGCCGCCCATACAGGTGGTCAGCGCCTTGGGCTGCTCGAATATTTCTTTGAGCATGTGGTGTTTGAAACTGCCCAGTTCGATTTGCTCCAGCGAGAATTCGATTTCCTGTAGTTCCTTGGTTATCGCAACGTTTTCGATTGTCTTGGTGTGGAATCCGTCCGGTGTGATTGTTACCATTTCGTTGTCTGCGAGGTACACGGCGTGATTCGTATGCTCAACGATTGCGGCGGCATCCGAAGCCAGAATATAGTCGCCGTCGCCGACTCCGAGAATCAGCGGGCTTCCCTTCTTGGCACCGATGAGCATATTGGGGCAGTCTGCACACAGTATGCCCAGCCCGTAAGTGCCGTGAATCTCCCGCAACGCCCGTTGCACCGCCCATTCGAACCTGCTTTGGCCAGCCGGTTTTCTTGTCTGTTCGCCGGCGTCGCACTTTTCATAGAAATATCCAATCAGGTTGGCTATGACCTCTGTGTCGGTTTCGCTGGCGAAGGGGACTTTTTCGCTTTGCAGCCAGGTCCTCAGCGTTGCATAGTTTTCAATAATGCCGTTATGGACGACGGCTATCTTCCCGGTGTAGTCCTGGTGTGGGTGGGCGTTGATTTCGTTTGGCTGGCCGTGAGTTGCCCAGCGTGTATGCCCCAGGCCCAGAGTCTCATTGCCATTCGGCTCATCCAGAATCGCCTCAAGTGCGGCTATTCTGCCGCTTGCCTTTTTGACCCTGATAACACCGGCACCCATCAGGGCGACCCCAGCCGAATCATAACCGCGGTATTCAAGGCGTTTGAGTCCTTCGATAAGTATTGGCTGTGCCGTTTTTTTACCCAAGTAAGCTACTATGCCGCACATTTCTATTCCCTTTACTGTGAGTCAATGAACTGTATGGGCAATGGGTCGCGTGTTCATAAACCGAGGCCAACGGTAGAGCATAACATCCGGGCCTCATTTTTACAAGGTTCGCTTATTGTAGAGAAATGGTCTTTCGCAGGCAATTCAAATTCGTTAAACTCTGATATAAGATTTTACCGCTTGAAAGGCCTTTCGGTCTGCTGTTGAGTGTGATATATGCTTATTGTCATCGATTATAACGTTGGAAACGTCAAGAGCGTTTGCAATGCCTTTCGCCATATCGGCTGCGAGGTCGAGTTAAGCTGTGACCGTAGTAAAATCGAGGCCGCATCGGCGCTGGTCCTGCCGGGCGTGGCGGCTTTCGGTTTTGCCGTCGGCGCTCTCGGCTCACTGGCTTCAGTAATCAGGGAATTGGCACAGGCCGGCAAGCCGTTGCTCGGTATTTGCGTCGGCTTCCAGATGCTCTTTGACGAGAGCTGCGAATTCGGCACACACAAAGGATTGGGCCTGGTTTCTGGCGCCGTTGTTCCCATACCGGCCGGCCGGGTCATTCCGCATATGGGCTGGAACAAGGTTGCGCTGCCTGATGACAACCCGCTGTTCGCAGGATTAGGAAACGAGAAGCATTTCTATTTTGCGCACTCCTTTTATGCAAATGTCACTGACAGTGCCGCTAAAGTCGCGTATACCAACTATGGTTTTAATCTGCCTGCGGCTGTCCGTAAGGGCAGCATCTATGGCACCCAGTTTCACCCGGAAAAAAGCGGCAAACAGGGGCTTCAGGTGCTGCGTAACTTCGCCCGAATCGCCGGAGAAGACCGCTGATGCTTGCCAGGAGAATAATTCCGTGCCTCGATGTCAAAGACGGACGTGTTGTCAAGGGCGTGAAGTTTGTTAATTTGCGCGATGCCGGCGACCCCGTCGAGCTTGGCGCCCGTTATAGTGAGGATGGGGCCGATGAGCTTGTTTTTTTAGATATAACGGCGACGATTCGTTCTCGCAAGACTATCGTCGAGCTTGTCGGGAAAGTCGCGGAAAAAGTTTTTATCCCATTTACAGTTGGAGGCGGCATCAGCTCCGTCGAGCATATGGACCAGCTTCTGCGAAGCGGCGCCGAGAAATGCTCCGTTAATACAGCCGCCGTGGCAAATCCCGATATCCTTACACAGGCCGCCCAGCGATTCGGCAACCAGTGCGTCGTCCTTGCCGTTGACGCCCGACGGTCCAAAACGAGGGCGAGCCACTGGCAGGTGTGTGTCAAGGCCGGAACCGAGCCGACCGATATCGACGCCGTCGAATGGGCGGTCGAGGGTGCAAAACGCGGAGCAGGTGAAATTTTGCTCACCAGTATGGACGCCGATGGTACACAGGCCGGATACGATATTGAATTGACCCGTGCCGTGGCCGATGCCGTCAATATTCCCGTCATCGCATCGGGTGGCGCAGGCACGCTCCAACACCTCTACGATGTTATTGTTGCTGGCCACGCCGAAGCCGTTCTTATGGCCTCAATCACCCATTTCGAAAATTACACAATCAACCAGATGAAGGAATACCTCCGTTCCCGCGGAATCGCCGTTAACCTCTAAAACTTCAATTACGGCAGGAAAACATCTGCGTTCTCGCTGAAGCCCTTGAATGCGACGTTAAGCTTAGCGTCGCCGGAGTCGGTAATCTCGGTATTTTTTATTGTCAGCTTAAAAACACATTTATTGAAGTCAAACGTAGCAGCGGCGATCTCGCCGTCCGGCAGTAAAACCTTTGAGCAGGTGAATTTGCTTTTGGAATTCTTGAAAACGCCGGCCGGCATTGTAAATGTCTGTGAACCAACGGTAGCATAGAGTGGATAGGCAACAAGATCCGCGAGGTCAACTCTTCCAACTGAAAATCCTCCGCTTATAGCCACTCTGGTAATATTGCCTGTTTTCTTATCGCATGTAAATTTTGACTTATCAACTCGCAGTGAGTTTGCAACCCCCATCATCAAGCTCATGGGTATTGGTCTTTTGGGGCCATTGATAATTTTCTCATCTACTTGTGCATCGCTGGCAAAAGTCCCAATAATAATCGTCATAGCAATTGGAGAACACAAACCTGAAAGGTCAATATCTTTAGAAGAGAAATTAAATTTGTGCGTTTTCAAGTTATACATTAAATGACTTTTAGAATCGCGTGTAGTAAGTTTAAATGTATTATTGCGATAAGTATCTAATGTTATCGGAAAATATGAAACTCTGTTTGGGAGAAAATAATCGGAAAGAATTCCACAAAAATGAACTTCTAAAGCATCAGTACTGGCAAAATCTTCGTCCGTTGCGGCCATAAGACCTGAAATGTAAATCGAGCCGCCTGTGTCGCCATCTTTTACAGTGCACTTGGTAATGACAAGGTGACAACTGCCTTCAAAATTCCAGGCAAGTTTAGGATAATCTATTCCTTCACATATCGACCAGATGTCTTCTGTGCCATTTGTCGTTTCACCGGTAAAATCCCATCCAACGAAACTGTCCTGCTGTCTCATTAGTTGAGCCGACAGTGGGGTCCCAAGTTTATTATTTGGGCCGGTTCCTGAAAGAAAATAGCAACTGCTGATATTGTCACTGCTGATATTGCCGTAGCCATTTTGTCCCACCAGACCACCGGTGTATCGGCCTTTACCAACGACGGTAGTTGATAAGGAATTGATAACGTTGCCATAAAAGTTCAATCCGACAAGTCCGCCGAGATTGGACGAATTGGCAGCGCCAGCGACTTTGCCCGCTGCGAAGCAATTACTAATGGTTCCCTTATAATTATTACCCATCAACCCGCCAAGATTGGAGGAATTGTCCCCGCCGGTGATATTGCATTCTGAAAACGATGTCCCTACGTAGCCGTACTCGTTTTGTCCGACCAGCCCGCCGAAATTGCCTGACTCATCACCAGCAGTTATGCCACAAGTTGCATAGCAATCACTGATAGTGCCGTCATTTCTCCCGACCAGCCCGCCGAGATTACTTGACGCATCACCGGCAGCGATATCGCCAGTCGCATAGCAATCGCTGATAGTGCTGCCGGCGCAAAAACCCACCAGCCCGCCGAGATTGCTCGATTCGTCACCGGCAGTGATGCCGCCAGTCGAATATGAATTGCTAACATCCCGGCAAATACCAGCCAGTCCGCCGATTCCATTTGAAGAATCTCCGCTTGCAACAGACACCGTCGAAAAACAATTGTTGATGCTGCCGGCGCTGTTTCCGACTAATCCGCCTATGGCACTCGAAAAACTGCCGTTTTTAATGCTGCCTGTTGAATATGAATTACTGATAGCACCCTCGTTGCAAGTGCCCACCAGTCCGCCGATTCCATTTGAAGAATCTCCGCTTGCAACAGATACCATCGAAAAACTATTACTGATGGTGCTGTGGGAGCTATATCCAATCAGACCACCGAGCGAATCCGTATCACGTCCGTCTTCTATAATACCGGCATCTATAATACCGCCGGAAGAGCAACCGTTAATATCGGCGTGATAACAATATCCCGCCAGACCTCCGAGATTAAATGCAAAGCTTTTACAGATAATATTGACGTTTTTGAGTTGGAGGTTTTTCAGCTTGCCGCCGTCAACGTACCCGAACAGACCAAGATACTCGGTATGCGAAATTCCATTGCTATCAATAGTCAGATTGCTGATTTTATGACCCGTTCCATCAAAAACACCCGAAAACTTACCTCCGACGAAACCGCTGCTGAAAATATCCCACGTTCCACGCGCAATGACAGCGTTGTTGAAGACCTGTCCGCCGGGCAAATTGGGGTCAAGGTCGATATCATCAGTCAGAATGAAGCACTTATTATAATCGTTAATATCTTCGGCAAGAGTTAATAAGTCATCAACATTTGCGATTTGGTATGGGGCGTCGGCTGTTCCTGAACCGCCGGAGTATTTGGCCTGTACCGTTATTGAGACAACTAATATAATTAGAAGCACAGAAGACAGCCATTTCACAAGTATTTCTTCCTAAAAATAACAATCCACGTCTTTCTTAAGTTCATTGTTGTTTCCGTGTCCTCCAAGACAGGTTAATTATATCAAAACGACCTTTTTTATAAAAGCAAATCTTCCAAATTTTTGGGCTGGCCATAGAACCCACCTGCTGTCAGCAGGCAACATATCCCCTTGATGCTCTGAAACTTTCTTTGCCTTAGAGGGGCTGGATGTTATAATCTCGCGGAAACTAAGAGCATAAGTCATAAGTTGTAAGTGCACGATTGCGTAGGTGTCGTGCACTGTGTCGAAAGGAAGACCGTGAAGTTTCGAGTTTTCAGCGAAGGTAGCGTGGTTGGTGATTTCTCGCCGCACGGTGCGTATATGTTCGGCTCCGACGGCATGGCTGTTCGGCGTGCACAAATTCAGTTCGCCGAGGGACTGCTTCACTGTACCAAGCCGAACCAGGAAACCGCCGGGCTTGCATTGTTATGGCCGGTGGAAGGTTTTGGCAGCGTGTTATTGTCGACGACTTGTCTGCCCGAGAGGGATGAGCCGTATATTCTGAACGTGGAGCTGGCCCGCGGGCGATTAATGCAAATCATAAATAAGCGTGAAGACTGGTCTGTTTTTGAAGATTCCGATGATGCAGCCGATGTTTATGCCCAGGCGGAGGATTCGTTCATAAAAGCCGTTCAAAACATCTCGGATGGTTCTGCTGCGTCGCAATTCGCCGATGAGTCCCTTCAGAGGGCAATTGCCTTTTCGGAGGAGTTCACAGCCAGACATGCGAAGGTCCTTTTCGATTCGCGGGGAAAGAACCACGGTTTTGGACGCGGCTGTCTTGGCTGTTGGGTTGACCCTGCGCAAATCAGCAATCCGGAGTATATGGACCGTCTGGCCGATGCATTCGGGCTGGCGATGGTGCCTGTTAACTGGGGACAGATTGAGTTACGCAGGGGAACCTACAACTTCTCGAAGGTCGACGCCTGCGTAACGGCGCTTAGCAAAAGAAAGCTTGCCATAGGCGCAGGTCCTTTGCTTTGCTTTGACAGGCAATACCTGCCGAAGTGGCTGGTTAGCGCAAAGGTCAGTTTTGAGAAAATTCGTGAGTGCGCTTATCAGTTTGCGTCCGCTGCCGCGGCGCGTTACTCTGGTATGATAAGAACCTGGTGCACCGTCAGCGGTTTGAATGCCCAGAACCATTTCGGTTTCGGCTTTGAGCAGATTCTTGAAATAACACGAGCGGCAAATATGGCGGTCAAGGCCGTAACCGAACGGGCGGTGAGAATAATAGAGGTCAATAACCCCTGGGGTGAATACTACGCCGAAAGGCCTGACACTATTCCTCCGCTTGTTTATATGGATATGGTTATCCAGAGCGGCATCAACTTCGATGCGTTTGGTCTTCAGATGCGGTTCGGCAGGGACATCTCCGGTATGCACATTCGCGACATGATGCAGATTTCGGCGATTCTGGATTCTTTCGCCCCCATATCAAGGCCCCTGTATATTACGCATGTTGAGGTGCCCGGGCGGGATGCTGCCGGGGAGAGTACCGGTGAGCTTGCCGGCAACTGGCACGGCCCCTGGAATCAGACTGTGCAGGCGCAGTGGCTCGACCGCTTTTACAGGATAGCGCTGAGCAAGGCCTGTGTCGATGGTGTCTTCTATTCGAGCTTGGCAGATGTTAAGAACGGCCTGATTGCCGGTAACGGCCTTGTTACGGCTAACCTGGAACCTAAAGAGTCATACGTAAACTTGAAGAAGCTTCACGACCGTATCTTTGGCCGATAGACAGGTTGTGGCTCTGGACGGAATTACATCGCACATTTGGAAATAGTATGACCGATTACAGAAGAACATCATCTCCGATTTATATTCAGAACTCAGCTTTTCTTGTTGCGGCTGGTGTGGCCGTTGTTTTGTGCCTGGTCTTTACATTTAAGGGGGTAACCGAAGATACAAACGCCGGGACAATCGAGCTGCAATATTACATAAATCCGAATGATGCATCGCCAGCGAGTTTGGCGAGATTGCCGGGCGTCGGTGCCGTCAGGGCACAGGCGATTGTCACGTATCGGGAGAAATTCCGCGAGAGCGGTAGTGGGGAACCGGCATTTCGAGATTGCGATGACCTGCAGAAAGTAAAAGGCATAGGACCCAAAACGGCCCGGAGTGCGTGCGAATGGCTGAGGTTTGACTAAGATATGGACGAGTGGGAAATTGACAAGCCATTGGGACAGTGCTGTGCGACCGGCAGGGTGATTGAGCCAGGCCAGGAGTACTACGCAACCCTTGTTGAGACTGAGCAGGGTCTGGCCAGAAGGGATTTTTGTGAGGACTACTGGAATGAGCACAAGCCGGCGGTCTTCTGCTATTGGAAGACAAAGCTGCCTATGCCCGACCAGAAGAAACATATATTTGTTGATGACGATTTGCTGATGGTGTTCTTCGAGCGACTTGGGACCGAGACTGAGCAGGAGAAACTAAACTTTCGCTTTGTACTGGCGCTTGTCCTAATGCGCAGAAGACGGCTGAAATATGATTCGTCTCGAACCGATAACGGCGAAGATATTTGGCGATTGCGGCTGACCGGCACGCAGGATTACGTTGAAGTGGTCAATCCGAATCTTGACGAATCGCAGGTTGCGCAGTTGACCGGCCAAATAGGCCAGATACTCCAGGTGGAGCTGTAAGCGTCAAGCTAATCATACATCCGGTGCTGCTTGGGAAATTCGATAGCTTATAAAATGCTGTTTAGACCCGTTGCGTTATTGCTTGGTATATTGATTCTTGCGGGCTGCGCAGCCCAGGCCCGAAAGCCGACGGGACCCTGCGTCGGTAAAAAGACCGCAGCCGAGGCAATTGCGACACTTAATTCTCGTCGCGAGCACGTAGCGGCGATACGCGCAACCGGCCAGTGCCTGCTGAGATACCACGCAGAGGGCAAACGGCACAAAGAGAATTTCCCTGTTAAACTTTGGGTCAATCCGCCCGATGAGATTTATCTGCAGGGCGACGTGGCCTTCAATGCAACGGGCCTGGTCTTCGGCTCAAACGCCGACGAGTTCTGGTTCTGGCTGAGGCCCAAAGAAATCAGCAGCTATTGGTGGGGCAGGTGGACCGGGGCGGGCAACTGGGATGCGTTGGCTATAAGCCCGGCAGCGATGCTTGAGGCATTCGGAACTTTCGGTATGGGTGATGGTGACTGGTCGCTGCTCAGAGAAGCGAATCGCGATGTTCTCGTGCTCCGTAATGGGCAGGGCAATGTCCTTAAGCGATGTTTTATTGAACCGTGCGATTACCTTGTGGAGAAAATCGAGTACTTCGATTCGGCCGGGACAATTGCCCTAACGGCGAAATTTGACGACTATGACCGAATAAGTGAAGGTTATTCTGTCCCTGAGCTGATAAAGATAGTTGCTCCTGCGAAAGACGGTGATGAGGATTCGGTTAGGATATCGCTTGGCTCGATAAAGCCGACGCAGTTAAGTGAGCAGCAGAAGCAACGGCTTTTTGTTCGGCCGAAACCGCGAGGTTTTGAGCACGTTTACCAGGTGATTGATGGCACTGCAGTCGAACAAATATACGAGTAAACCGTAATTTCGTGGGACGGCAGTGAGAAAGGACAAATTTTCGTGGGTAAAGTGACTTTGAAAGAGCGATTGCGGCAGGGCGTTTTTGTGCTTGATGGCGCAATGGGAACACAATTGATTACGCACGGCATTCAGCCAGGCACCTGCAACGAGATGCTCAATCTCGATTCAGCGGATGTCATCCTGCGGATTCACAAATCCTATCTCGAAGCCGGCAGCGATGTGGTTTTGACAAATACATTCGGCGGCAATCGGTTCTCGCTGGCCCGGCACGGTCTGGCCGGCCGCGTCGGGGAGATAAACACGGCAGCAGCTAAACTCGCCCGTGAAGCCGCGGGACAGGATAAGTATGTCCTCGGCGATATTGGACCGACCGGTGATTTTCTGGAGCCGCTGGGAAGCTTGAAATCAGACGAGTTGAAGGCTGCATTCGCCGAGCAGGCGAAAGCGCTTTTAGATGGCGGCGTAGATGGCTTTATCATCGAGACAATGGCTGCCGTTGATGAGGCGACTATCGCGATAGAAGCGGCCCGGTCGGTAAGTGACAGCTTGCCGGTATTTGCATCGATGTCGTTTGACAAACGAGGGCCGGATTTCAGGACGATGATGGGAGTCGACGTGAAGACCGCCGTTTCAGTCCTTGTCTCGGCTGACGTTGTTGGATTTAACTGCGGCACGGAAACTCTCGACGAGTATGCAGAGCTTGCGAAACGATATATGGCGGCAGTGCAGGAATCAGGCGAAGGAGCTCTTGTATTTGCCGAGCCGAATGCGGGCAAGCCGGAATTGGTTGATGGCAAAGCCGTGTATAAGGTAACGCCGGAGGAATTTGGCGAAGCCGCGGTGAAGATACGCGCAGCGGGTATCTCAATCATCGGCGGCTGCTGCGGCACCAGCCCAGAACATATCAAAGCTCTGGCTAATAAATTAAGGGGCTAATCCGCAATCAATTCTGTTATCTGAACGACAGTCCTTTCAGTTGCTCCTTGGTTTTTTCGGATTATGTTTTGGCCGTTTTGCGCGATACTGCGGGCATATTCAGGTTCGGTAAGGCATTTCTGAAGTGCTTCTAATAGCTGGTCCGCATCTTTAACGAGGATAGCGCCGTTTCCGGTGAGCAGGGCGTCTACGGCCTGCTTGAAGTTAAAGGCGTGCGGGCCGAAAATCGTGCACTTTCCCAAAGCTGCTGCTTCCATCATATCCGAACCGCCCATAGGCACCAGCGACCTGCCGACAAAAATGACCGTCGCAAGCGAGTAAAACTTCCTCAAATCACCCATTGTATCGCCCAAAATAACATTGATGATTTTTTTCTCTTTCTCTGTGTCCTCTGTGTGCACTGTGGCTTTTTTCTTAATCTCGCTATAACGGATCAATCCGAATCCTGCTTGTTTGATGAAGTTAGCGACTTCGTTGAAGCGTTCAGGTTTGCGGGGCACGATAGCGAGGCGTAAATCAGCGAATTGTTTTTGCTCAATCAGCCGGCGGTAGACATCTAAAATAATCTGCTCTTCATCATTACCGGTTGCCCCCGCCACGCATAGCCGCTGGTTTTTCAAGTTGAGTTTTACCGCTAATTCCTCGTCCCCATCGACTTTGTCGGCGACCTGGGCGGTATCATATTTCAACGAACCGCTGACAATGACTTTATCCGGTGCCGCCCCGAGTTCACGGAATCTTTCGGCGTATTCTTCGGTCTGGGCAAGCACCAGTGTAATATCTTCAAAGATTTTCCTTATAACGGATTTTATCAGCTTGTATCTGCTGAAGCTTCGGTCGCTAATCCTGCCGTTGACGACGACTACCGGTATGCCTGACTGTCGGGCGATTCGGACAAGGTTAGGCCAGACCTCCAGCTCTATCAAAAGGCAAAGCGACGGGCGGATGTTCTCAAACGCCCGGCGCATCGTCCTCGAAAAATCCATTGGGAAATAGAATACGCTGAGCCGGTCGCTGAATAGCTTGCTTGCCCTGGCAAAGCCGGTATCGGTTGTGGTGCTGATTACGATTTCATAATCGGCAAACCTTTTTTCCATCTCACGGATGATGGTTGTTGTTGCGTTGACCTCACCGACGCTTACGGCGTGAATCCAGATACATTTTTTGTCGGGGCTTTTGCGTTTGATGTGACCGAAGCGATTATCCCAGCCGGCGCGATATCGACCGTGCCTGAGCATTCGATATATCGCCACCGGGCTTATAGCGACCGTGGCCAGCGCGTATGCGAGGTCAATAAGGATATTCATCTTAACCGGCTTCCCGAATATTGGGGCAATGATAAACGCCCGGAGTTGTCCTGTCAAAGAGTAGCGTAGTGCGAAAGCCGGAGTGATTTTCACTTAGGGAGTGATTGCCGAGCCCCAGTATCCTGCAAGCACGGCGAAATCCGGGAAATTGACTATGCCGTCCGGAGAAGCGACGGGGGCAAGGTCGCAGGCCGGGTTCCAGCCCGGTGAGGCGGTGGTCTCAAGCCAGTGGCTTGCAATGAACGCCAGGTCGGTGATGTTGACGATATCGTCGCCGTCATCTGGAGCAATGTCACCGGGGATGCCGGTGAACTGAACTTCGAGACTGGGGTCATCATGGAGGAACAGGCCGCCACCGCGAAGCACGATGTTTGAGTAGGCGAAGAGATTCATTCCTATGATTCCGTCGAGGGTTCCGCCTTCCGGTGACGCGACATCAATCAGTACGACGGGGACGTTTTCGAATACGAGCCATTCTCCGAGGGCTGGAATCTTAACAGAGTCAATGTAAAAGGCCGGGAACCATTCGGATTGGCCTGTGACGCCCTGTATCTCAACCTCGAAGTCTGGGTTGGCGGGATTAACGCCAAGCCGTGCGCCGATTCGCGAGCCGACGACAGTAACCTGAGCGCCGGTATCGAGCATAAAGCGGTCCTTGTCTATTGCTGTCTTGTCTGATTCGGCAAGGTCGACGCTGTGGACGAAGAAGACGCTCTGCGAGAGATTTCCCATAATGACTGACGGCGTCTGGGGCGTGCTGAAATCGATGTTGAAGATGTCTTCGAAGGCGTCGAAGATGTTTATATAGGGGACGTATTGGACTGATATACCGCCGAGTGGCCGCAGTTCGAGTGGCACTCTTATGGAATAGTCAGGTATTGCGCTGTCGGATTGCTCGTGGAAGGTGACTGCAGGCCCTGTGTATTGTTGACCGCCGTGGCTGATACTGATTTGCTGGTCGTTGTGGATGACGGCAGTGTAGTAAACCGCCAGCGGTGTGCCGATAGCCGTGGGCAGGTCCGGGGCAGGCGGGGTCACGGCTTTTCCGACTATTATGGCTGTGTTGTACATTCCAACGACTCCGGAGGTGTCTGTGAAAAGGCCGCCGGAGTCGATTGCGCCGAGTCCGTCTGTGAAGATTCCTATCGGCTGGCTCACGAGCGCCTCGACCGAGCCGATAACGCCGGAGATGTCAACGGGATTGTCAGAGACGAGGTTGCCGGCAAAAAGCCCCGATTGCACGGCGTCAGCATTTGCCATAACGTGGGCACTTGCACCCGTGTCAAATATGCCGATTGCGTAATCAGTTTGAGGATTGTAGCCGGGCGGATTGTTGCCGGTGATTGTTGTTGTCGGCACGGCTTCGAGTTCGAGCTCTGCGAGTCGTTTATCAGTAACGATGACGGCGACCCAGGGCACGAAGCCGTTTGTAGGAGGCGATTCGATTACGTTGGCAAGTATCGCGGGGCCGGTTTTCCCGGCGGGGTAGATACTTTTCTTTATTGGTTGTTTCGGCCCCTTGCCCGGGTGTGCGAGGGTGGGGGGCTGCCTGTCTTTCGGGTATCTGATTGATTTGATTTTGTTTCCGCCGGTCATTCGCCAGTCGGCCTGCTCTTTTTTCCAGTCGGGTTTGTCTGCGGACGAAACGGGGCTGTAACACAATATGGTGAGCAGAATACATATCGTGGGGCTTAAGCAATTTATTGTGGGTTTGCATTTCATCATCCATTTTTCCCGATTGTTTTTATTATACCGTATTGCTGATAAATCTGTGCGAAAAAATCAGGCCGTGTTCCCACAGGACGAAGGCCGTTTCATGCGCAAAAACCTTGACTTGCCGGCCAATTTGGCGTAGTCAGTACTAAAGCGAATCTGGTCCCCGTAGCTCAATGGATAGAGCGTTGGCCTCCGGAGCCAAAGGCTGTGAGTTCGAATCTCACCGGGGATAGTGTTATAAGTCTATCCATTCCAATTGGGCGAGGTTTTCCGGCATCTTGGGCAGTTGAATTCTTTTAACATCCCTGTTATGTTCAATCCTGGTTGCCATCGCTATTTTTACAGGATAAACAAATTGAAAATGGTAGTTGCAATGGATTCGTTCAAATCGAGCATCAGCGCAGTGGGTGCCTGTAAGATTGTTCAGGATACCCTGCAATTGATTTATCCCGACCTTAACATTATCAGTATCCCAATGGCTGACGGCGGGGAAGGAACGGCAGAGGCACTGATGGCAGCGCGCCCAAGTCAATGGGTTGACAAACGAGTTACAGGCCCGTTGCCGCAAATGCAGGTCAACACCGGATTCGCGTTTTTCCCGGATACGAAGGTTGCTTTGGTGGAAATGGCGAAGGCAAGCGGCCTGGAATTGCTGAGCCCGGAACAAACCAATCCCCTTAAAACGACTACCTTTGGGACAGGCCAGCTCATTAGGGCGGCCGCGAATTGTGGTGCAGACAGGATTTTATTAGCGGTTGGCGGAAGCGCAACCGTCGATGGCGGGGTCGGAGCGGCCCAGGCCCTCGGCTGGAAGTTTTTGGATTCGGCCGGTAAGGAAATTGGTTTGGGCGGCGGGCAGTTAGAACACATTGCTCAAATAATCAGGCCCGACGGGCTGAATTTGCCGGAGATTGAAGTCCTGTGCGACGTTGATAACCAGCTTGTCGGCGAAAACGGGGCCGCTAAGGTATTTGGCCCGCAAAAGGGTGCTACCCCTGAAATGGTCGAACGCCTCGAAGCCGGCTTAAAGCACCTTGCCGAGATTGTAAAATTCCAATTAGGAAAACAAATTGACCAAATCCCCGGCGGCGGAGCGGCTGGAGGATTATCAGCAGGAGCACTGGCCTTTATGGACGCGAAGTTAGTCAGCGGGATTGAGACGATTATACGCGAAAGCAGCTTAGCCGAAGAACTCCAAGACGCCGACTGGGTCATTACAGGTGAAGGTCGATTCGATTCGCAATCCCTGCGGGGTAAAGTCGTATCCGGGATTACGAAAGCCGCCAAACAAAACCGGGCAAAGGTCGTAGTAATCGCCGGAAGAGTCACGCTATCTAACAAGGAGTCGCGGGATTTCGGAATTACAGATGCGATAGCTCTCTCCGACGAAACAACAGACCTTGCCTATGCCATTGCCAACGCCAGGAGTTTATTAGCCGATGCGGCAAGGAAATTTGCGCTAACAAATCTCAGATAGCAATCTGTCAATTCATATAAAGCCCCCATAAACCCAAAAGCTTCATTGCGTAACGCGGCGGTTTTTGTTAATATTCGGCGCACAGCATTCAGCGTGGAGCGAACAGCGGACAGTTAAGACCAAAGACGCAGGACACAAGACGGACAAAACAAGCCCCCCGCTGCTGTCTATCGACAGCAAGGCGCGGGGGCAAACGATGGACGAAACTCGTTTGGAAAGGCGGTTATGGCGATATCCGCGGATAAGATAGCAGAGCTGGAAAAAATAGCGAAGAAGCTGCGTTACGATATCGTAATGATGATTGGAGCGGGCAAGCCCGGGCATCTGGGCGGGTCGTGCTCAATCGCCGATATCGTCGCGGTGCTTTATTTTCACAAGATGCGGCATAATCCCGATAATCCCAAATTTCCCGACAGGGACCGATTGTTGCTAAGCAAAGGCCACGCCGCTTTGGCGCAATACGCGGCACTGGCGGAATGCGGGTATTTCCCGAAAAAAGAATTAGCCACCTTAAAGGAACTTGGCACGATACTCCAGGGCCATCCTGAGATGTTAAGAACAGCGGGTATCGAGGCATACACCGGCTCACTTGGTCAGGGGCTTAGCGTCGGTTGCGGAATGGCGATGGCGGGAAAAATTGATAAAAAGGATTACAAGGTTTACTGCATAGTGGGAGACGGCGAGATTGCCGAGGGCCAGATATGGGAGGCCTCGATGACGGCGGCTTTTTATAAGCTGGACAACCTTGTGGCCATTTTTGATAAAAACGGCATCCAAGCAACCGGCCCCGTTGTCGAGCGCTACGATACCAATCCACACCCTGAAAAATGGAAGGCATTTGGCTGGCACGTAATTGTAATCGACGGCCATAACATTAAGCAGATAGTCGATGCGCTGGACGAGGCCGATAAAGTCAAGGGCAAGCCGGTGATGGTCGTCGCTAATACAGTTAAAGGCAAGGGAGTGCCTTTCGCCGAAGGCAAGGCGGAGTTTCACCACGGAATAATGACGCAGGAGCAGTATGAAACGGCACGCCGGCTGTTTGAGGATTGAGGGTAAGCTTGAATGAATATGCAAAATTGCAGAACCGTTTATGGTGAAACCTTAGTGGAATTAGGCAGGGAAAATGAGCGAATCGTGGTATTGGAAGCCGACCTGAGCAAAAGCACAATGACGCGTTTTTTCGAGCACGAGTTCCCGGGACGTTTCTTCGAGATGGGTATCGGTGAGCAGAATATGGTCTCCGTCGCAGCCGGTTTGGCGCTGTGCGGGAAAATTGCGTTTGTAAACTCTTTCGCCGTCTTCGCCGCAGGAAGGCCTTATGACCAGATTCGCGTCAGCGTTTGTATCGGCCGGCTAAACGTGAAAATTGTCGGTTCAAGCTGTGGGATTTCAGATTTCGGCGACGGCGCAACTCATCAGGGCATTGAAGATATTGCCATTATGCGGGCGATACCAAATATGACCGTCCTGTCTCCCGTTGACGGCATAGAGACAAGAAAAATGGTAAGAGCGGCTGTCGAGCACGATGGCCCCGTATATATTCGCATCCTTCGCAACGAAGTGCCGGATGTTTCCGATGAAAATCAGGAATTCAAAATCGGCAGGCCAACCGTGATACGGCAGGGAACGGACGTCACAATCTTCGCCCACGGCTATATGGTCTATAAATCGCTCAAGGCCGCGGAGACCCTCGAAAAACAAGGCATATCCCCGCGGATTGTCAATGTCAGCACTTTGAAACCGATTGACGAAGAAACAATTAAAAAGCTGGCCGATGGAGTAAAAGGAGTTGTAACGGTCGAGGAGCATACAATAATCGGCGGACTCGCAAGCATTATCGCTTTTGCGTTAAGAGGCACGGCCACACCGATAGAACCAGTCGCGATACAGGATTGCTTCGGCCAGTCGGCGCTTAGCTATGAAAAGCTGCTGACCCATTATGGCCTTACGGATACCGCGGTTGTCAATGCGGTCCAAAAAGTTTTAGCATAGCCCGATACAAGCATCTATGAAAACAATGAAAGCAGTAGTCAAATATGATAACGTCGCCAATGCGACCCAACTGCGGGAAGTGCCGGTCCCGGTAATTGGCCCGAATGATGTTTTAGTGGAAGTGGCATACGTCGGCGTCTGCGGCACAGACCCGCACATGCACAGAAACACGGT
>Ga0315537_1000278_pt1 | contig 38330 bp, 28 predicted proteins | sample SalMarSW160270MG_FD_203091 | JGI IMG/M metagenome (GOLD analysis project Ga0315537, IMG submission 203091) | Salt marsh sediment microbial communities from the Plum Island Ecosystem LTER, Massachusetts, United States - Salt Marsh Sediment SW1602-70 ... | reverse complement strand
CAATACAAAGGGATGAGCATTTACTATGCCGAAAGCATGGGAACCATTGTGGAGAACCTGAAAGAGGTTAAGCCCGATCTGTTCAGCACTGTCCCGAGGCTTCTCGAGCGGGTTTATGACACAATCATTGGAAAAGGAAAGGATCTGCCCTACCTGAAAAAACAGATCTTTTTCTGGGCCGTTAACCTGGGACTCAGATTCGAACCCCCAAAAGGAAATGGCTGGTGGTACATGAAGCAATTGGGCGTTGCTGACAAGTTGATCTTTTCGAAATGGAGGGAAGCACTGGGCGGAAATGCAAAGATCATCGTCTCCGGTGGAGCTGCTCTACAACCAAGGCTTGCCAGAGTTTTCAGCGCTGCTAAAGTTGTCATTCTTGAAGGATACGGATTGACAGAAACTTCACCGGTTATTGCTGTAAACAATTATACCACGCAGGAGATCAAAGTGGGAACTGTTGGACCGGTTATCGAGGGGGTGGAAGTGAAAATTGCGGATGACGGAGAGATCCTGTGCAAGGGTCCCAATATCATGCTGGGATATTATAAGCAGCCGGAACTCACAAAAGAGGTTATCGATGAGGAAGGATGGTTCCATACCGGTGATATCGGTGTGCTGGTAGAGAATAAATACCTGAAGATCACCGATCGTAAAAAGGAGATCTTTAAACTCTCCAGTGGAAAATACGTTGCTCCCCAGGTAATCGAAAACAAATTCAAGGAATCATTTTTTATTGAGCAGATCATGGTGATCGGGGAAAATGAAAAGTTCTCCAGCGCCCTGATCGCTCCCAATTTCGAGTTCCTGCATAAATGGTGTACGTTGCATGACATGAAATTCAGAGATAACGAAGAATTGATCCGGATTCCGGAAGTTATTACCAGGTATCAGGAGGAAGTGAACGAGATCAATAAACAGCTTGCATTTCATGAACAGATCAAACGGTTCAGGCTGGTGTGTGAAGAATGGTCTACGCTAACGGGTGAACTGTCCGCAAAATTGAGCCTGAAGCGTAAGGTGATCGCTGGAAAATATGCAGAAATAATCCGTGATATATTTTCAAAGGAAGCGGAATAGTTGGATTAAACTTTTGAGATGATATCCTTTGCCTGTGTGATCGCCCGTTGAATGCCTGATGGGTCCTGACCTCCTGCTGTGGCAAAGAATGGCTGGCCACCACCACCGCCCTTGATCTCTATCGCAATCGCTTTGATCATGTTGCTGGCATTGAGATCTTTTTCTTTCACCAGATTGTCGGCTATCATGATAGCAAGGTTAGCTTTTCCATTCAATTCGGCTCCGAGGATCAGGAAGAGATCGTTTACCTCTTTTTTGAGCTGGAAGGCAAGGTCTTTTATTCCTTCCACGGAGTGAATCTCAATCTCTTCGGCAATCACGTTCATATCGTTTATCCGGATGATCTTGCTCGCCAGGGTTTTCCTTAACAGTTTAAGGTCTTCTTTTTCAAATGCTTCCACGCGTTTATTCAGCAGGTTGTTTTGCTTTACCAGATTACGAACATCCTGTATCAGATCGTCAGATCCTTTAATTTGTCTGCCGATCTCTTTCAGGAGGTTGAGCTGTTCGGTGATATACTGTTCGGCTTTCTGTGCGGTAATGGCTTCAATTCTTCTTATTCCGGCTGCAATCGCGCTTTCGGAAATGATCTTAAAAAAGCCGATCTGACCGGTTGCTTCCACATGGATTCCACCACAAAGCTCCATTGAGTCTCCGAATTTAATGGTCCGTACCCGGTCTCCGTATTTTTCACCGAACAGAGCGATTGCCCCTGATTCCTTTGCTTCAACCATGGAAATGTTCACCTGTTCTTCCCGTCTCAGGTTTGAGCGAATGAGTTCATTCACCATGGATTCGATCTTCATTATCTCATTATCGGTCACTTTCTGGAAATGAGAAAAATCAAACCGGAGGTGATCGGGTGTTACCAACGATCCTTTTTGTTCAACATGCGATCCCAACACGTTCCTGAGGGCGTGATGCAACAGGTGGGTGGCTGTATGGTTATTGGCTATACGATTTCTCCTTTCCAGGTCCACCACAGCATGGAATTGTTCATCTCTCTTATCCGGCAACCCGGGTGCTATGTGGATTGTTAGTTCATTCTCCTTGATTGTATCGTGAACGGGATACCGCTTACCCCCCGATTCGATATAACCTCTGTCACCTATCTGTCCGCCCGATTCAGCATAAAACGGAGTGCAGTTAAAAACCAACTGGTAAAATTCTTTCCCTTTTGATTTTACTTTCCGATACCGGACTATCCGCACATCTGCTTCAGGTTTCTGGTATCCGATAAATTCGCCAGCCTTTTCATCCCGAATTGTTATCCAGTCATCGGTCTCAACAGCAGCGGCATTTCTGGATCGTTCCTTCTGGTTTTTCATTTCTTGTTCAAATTCGTTCCGGTTCACTGAAAGATCATTCTCTTTCAGGATAAGTTCAGTGAGATCGAGGGGGAAACCATAGGTGTCATACAATTCAAATGCGATTTTCCCATCGATTGTTTTTCGCTCTGATGTTTTGGATTCCTGAATGATCTGATCAAGCGATCGGATCCCGGTATCGAGTGTTTTAAGGAAACCAACTTCCTCTTCATGAATTACCCGTTCGATGAGGCTTTGTTGTTCTTTCAATTCGGGGAATGCATCCCCCATGTTTTTTGCCAGGGTTGCGACCAGTTTATGAATGAACGGTTCGGTTTGTTGAAGGAATGTATATCCATAGCGAACGGCTCTTCGCAGGATCCTTCGAATCACATAACCGGCTTTTGTATTAGACGGTATTTGTCCATCTGCAATGGAAAAAGCAATGGCACGGAGATGGTCGGCAACAACCCGCATCGCCGTATCGGACTCTTCGCTTTTGCCATATTCCAATGCTGTGAGCTTTGAAATATGTTGAATCAGGGGTTGAAAAATATCCGTATCATAATTGGATTGCTTCTTCTGCACCACCATACACAATCGTTCAAATCCCATGCCTGTATCGATGTGCTTGTTTGGCAGGGGTTCAAGTTTTCCATCCGCTTTTCTGTTATATTGGATAAAGACAAGGTTCCAGATCTCAATTACCAGAGGGTGATCTTTGTTAATCAGCGCTCTTCCACTCACTTTTTTCCTTTCCCCGTCTGCTCTCATATCGACATGAATCTCCGAGCAGGGTCCACAGGGTCCGGTATCTCCCATTTCCCAGAAATTATCTTTTTTCGAGCCGGTCAATATCCGGTCTTCCTCAATTACTTCTTTCCAGAAGGTATACGCTTCCTCATCCCTCTCAAGGTTTTCTTCGGGATTTCCTTCAAAAACAGTGGCATAGAGACGATTTTTGGGTATCTGTAAGGTTTCAACCAGGAATTCCATAGCCCAGTGTATGGCTTCTCTTTTGAAATAATCCCCAAATGACCAGTTTCCCAGCATCTCAAACATGGTATGGTGGAAGGTGTCATGCCCAACCTCCTCAAGATCATTATGTTTTCCCGATACCCGAAGGCATTTCTGTGTATTGGCAATGCGGGAATGTTTAACCGGAGAGTTACCCAGGAAAATGTCTTTAAACTGGTTCATACCCGCGTTTGTGAACATCAGTGTGGGATCGTTCTTTATCACCATGGGTGCTGATGGAACAATATGATGTTGTTTCGATCGGAAAAATGTAAAAAAGACTTCTCTCAGCTGGCTTGAATTCATAGAGTACTGATATTGAGGATTTTAAGTTTGAAAAATACACCTGTTTTCATAAATCCTGGTGGGACTGGCTTGTAAAATTAAATTATTTAAATTAGATTTGCTTCACGTTGAGCGCTTTTTTTAAGCGCCATCCTTCTAAGGATTAATATAATATGGCAAAAGAGAAATTCAAATATAACCCGGAATCGTTAAGTTTTGATAAGATCAGACTGAGTTTCTGGGATAAAACCGTCCGGTTTTTCAGCTATTTTATGGCTAGTGTTTTACTGGCTATTCTTTATACCGTTGTTTTCACACTGCTTTTTGATTCTCCCAAAGAGAAAGCGTTGATCAGAGAAAACGATCAGCTTATCCTGCAATATGATGTGATGAACAGGAAGCTTGCTACCGTGGAAAACGTGCTGGAAGAGTTACAGGAGAGGGACGACAACATTTACCGTACCATTTTTGAAGCTGAACCCATTTCAACATCCGTACGTAATGCCGGTATGGGTGGAATTAACCGTTATGCAGAACTTGAGGGGTATGATAATTCGGAAATCGTTATTGAGACGGCAAAACGACTGGATAATATTCTGAAGAAAGTATATGTTCAATCGAAGTCGTATGATGAAGTGATTGATCTGGCGATGAATAAAGAAAAGTTTATTGCCAGCCTTCCCGCCATTCAGCCCATTTCCAATAAGGACCTGAAGCGAACCGGATCGGGGTGGGGATACCGGATACATCCCATCTACAAGATCAGGAAATTCCATGAGGGAATCGATTTTACAGCCCCTAAAGGAACGGAAATTTATGCAACCGGTGACGGCACTATTGTAGCAACAATCAGTTCGCGAAGAGGTTACGGCAACGAAGTCAGAATTGATCATGGTTATGGATACGTCACCCGCTATGCTCATCTGAGCAAATTCAACGTAACAAAAGGTCAAAAGGTGAAGCGGGGAGATGTAATCGGTTTTGTCGGAAGTACGGGATTGTCGACTGCTCCGCATCTTCACTATGAAGTTCATCACAATGGGAAAAAAGTCAATCCGATTAACTACTTCTTTGATGATCTGACAGCAGAGGAATATGACCGAATGATTGAATTATCGATGGCATCCGGGCAATCCTTTGATTAGCCGGAACATCGTTTTATCATGTAAGGCAGGAAAGCGGATCAGATAAATTTCCTGCTTTTTTTTTCCGATCTCAGCATGAATCTTCTTGGATTAGCCTGTTATACCCTTATCATCTTCCTGTCGGTTGATCAAACTGAACTGGCTTATGAGCAACAGTTGCTGGTTGCTGATGCGGTTGTTCAGGCAGATACGCTCGATATCCTCTGTGTCGGTGATATTATGCTGGGTACGGATTACCCCTCAGGGATATACCTGCCACCGGGAGGAGAGTGCTCTCCATTACTGGCAAATGTTGCTAATCTTCTGGTTGATGCAGATATTACGTGTGGAAATCTTGAAGGTACGTTTGCCGGTGAAGAAGGGGAACCCAAGAAATGCAAGGATACAACCCAGTGTTTTGTCTTCCGGATGCCAGATCATTTTGCTGAATGCCTTGTTTCTGCCGGTTTTGATTTTTTAAGCCTGGCAAACAACCATAACGGCGATTTCGGTGCAGCCGGCAGGGAAAGAACCAGGATGATCCTTGAAAATGCAGGCATTAAAACAGCAGGACTGCAGGATCATCCGGTAAGTTATATCGGGAAAGATAGCATTACCTATGGTTTTTGTGCCTTTTCACCTCATCCCGGGACAACTGATCTCACGAACAGCAGGCAGGTACAGGAAATAATTCGCATGCTGGATAGCGAATGCGATATTGTCATCGTTTCGTTTCATGGAGGTGCAGAAGGGAAAGATCACCGGCATGTGACAAGAGAGGATGAGACCTATCTTGGATTCAACCGGGGTAATGTGTATGAATTTGCTCACATTGCGGTGGATGCAGGTGCGGATATTGTCGTCGGACACGGACCTCATGTCACGCGTGCTGCAGAATGCTATCGGGAGCGGATCATCCTTTATAGTTTAGGAAATTTCTGTACGTATGGAAGGTTTAAACTGGAGGGCCCAAACGGAGTTGCTCCCATGGTCCGGTTATCCGTAAATAAGGAAGGTAAATTTCTGAAAGGAAAAGTATTTCCGATCGTTCAGCGGGGAAGAGGAATTCCTGAAATCGACTATTCCGGAAAAGCAATCACGGAATTGAAAGACCTGACAAAAACCGATTTCCCGGATGCTCCGGTGGACATTACGGATGATGGAATGATCCTCCCGGCGGGTGCAGAAAACGGGTTGACTGGTCTGGAGTACGAACAGGATTCACTGGCGGTTATCCCGAGGATCAAAACCTTCCTGGGTAATGAACGAAGAAATTATTATGGTAATGCTGCTCCTTCACAGCTAAAAATTATTTGGAAACTTTACCTTGGAAAGGGAGAGACCTTGCTTTCCAGGAAACTTGGAACCACAGAGTGGGCTGGTGCAGGCTGGACCGGACAACCATTACTGGTTGAGGAGAATGGGGAACTGTTCATCATTCAGGGAGCGTACGACCATCATTTAAAGAAAATCCGTGCTGAAACCGGGGAGATCGTCTGGCAATATGCCTTTGACGATGTTGTAAAGGGAACCGGAACGATCTGGGTTAATGAGAATGCTGACCATCCGGAAGAGCAGATCATCATTCTTCAGGGCAGTCGATTAGGGTCGGGTAATTACCTTGATTCTCCCCACATACCCAGCTTCAGGGCAATTTCATACCTGACCGGAACCGAACTATGGAGGTTGGATAGTCAATGGACCGACAGCTATAGCAGGGATGTAGACGGTTCGGCACTGATGATCGCCGATACAGGTTATATCGGACTGGAGAACGGACTCTTTACTGTATTTGATCCGGATCCAAAGAAAGCCCGTATGCTGAATGAGATGCTACAACCGCAGATTATTAAAAGCAGGAAGCTGTATACTCCGGACGATGTTAAAGCACATCAGTATAATGTTGTTACAGAAGCATCACCCAGCTTACTGGGTAACAGGATATACCTCAGTTCCGGCTCCGGTCATGTTTTTGGTTTTAACCGGATTACAAAGGAGATCGATTGGGATTTCTTTATTGGTTCCGATATGGATGGTACCCCGGTAGTTACCAATGACAGTTGCCTGTTGGTTTCGGTTGAGAAACAATACATACCCGGGAAGGGCGGGGTATTTAAACTCGATCCGGCACGGGATGAACGCGATGCGGTAATATGGTTCCTGCCAACAGAAAACCATGATTTTGTTTCATGGAAAGGAGGAGTCATTGGATCTGTGGGTATCAATGATTATTATAAAACGGATGATACACCCGGGTTGGCTGCTACAATCGGGATCGATGGTTATTTGTATGTTGTGAACCATCAGGAGATTCAGGAGGAGATCACTGTTGCCGGCCCCGACAGCATTAGCTATTATCCAACACCCGAATTAATCTACAAAACCTATCTCGGTCCCTCGATCTCTACCCCGGTTTTTATTGAAAACCGCCTGATCGTTGCCGGTTATAACGGATTGTTCCTGTTTGAGTTTAATCAGGATCTCGAATTTATCCTGCTGGATAAATTTGTCGCTCCCATTGAAGCTACCCCCATTGCATGGAACAGGAGGATTTATATTGCTTCAAGGGATGGATATCTCTATTGCCTTGGAGAAGAGGAGTGAAACTATTGATTCTTGAATTTTATTTTACTATTTTAGTGTGAACGATTTTTATGCTATTCCCACATTCATTGTCATGCCGTACAAAGAAAACAAAATTGAAAAAGTCTACTATTCCATCGGTGAATTAGCCGAAATGTTCAACGTCAATACCTCTCTGATCCGCTACTGGGAGAAAGAATTTGATATCATTAAACCACACAAAAACAAGAAAGGGAACCGATTGTTTACCAAAGAAGATATCGATAATTTCCATATTATATATCACCTTGTGAAGGAGCGGGGACTTACCCTGAAAGGTGCAAAAATGAAGCTTAAAGAGAACAGGGAGGATACAATCAATAATTTTCAGGTGATCAAATCGTTAAATGACATTAAGGAGATTCTGCTTGAAATAAGGGAATCACTGTAGCCATCAGCATCATCCTAAAGTATATGATTTGTCGCATTGTATGCAGAACCTGATGAGGTGGCAGGTTATTCGGACCTGTCCCTCTGCTTCTGTTAACACTGCTAAACAAGGCATATAACGGGTTTCGTTGGAGAGAAGCTGGAAAGAAACCCAAAACATCAAAACCATGAAGCTAAGAGAAATTACACACTACCTGGAATCTTTTGCTCCATTGTCTTTTCAGGAGTCCTATGATAATTCAGGATTGATCATCGGAGACGCTGACATGATGGTTAAACGTGCATTGCTGGCACTTGACGTTACTGAAGCAATCGTGGAAGAAGCCATGGAGATCGATGCTCAATTGATAATCTCTCATCATCCGGTGATCTTTTTCGGGATAAAGAGCCTTACCGGTAAAACATCCTTTGAAAGAGCAGTCATAAAAGCAATTAAGAATGATATTGCCATTTATGCCATGCATACCAACCTCGATAATGTAATGGGTGGTGTTAATTCAAAAATCGCAGAAAAGATCGGGTTGAATAACACCCGCATTCTGAGCCCTGTCAAAAATCAACTCACCAAACTGGTCATATTTGTCCCTCATGATAACGCTTCCGGTGTCCGCGAAACGATTTTCAATGCCGGGGCCGGGGTGATTGGAAAGTACGATATGTGTAGCTTCAATATCACGGGAGAAGGAAGCTTCAGGGGTGGTGATGATTCCAGTCCCTACGTGGGAAAGAAAGGAGTGATCCATTTTGAACAGGAGGTCAGAATTGAGACAATTTTCCCAAAATACCTTGAGAAAAAGATCGTGAAAGCCCTTCTCGACTCCCATCCCTATGAGGAGGTTGCATATGACCTCTACCCGCTGGATAATGCCTATGGGAACGTTGGCTCAGGCCTGCTGGGTGAATTGAATGAACCCGAAGAAGAGAGAATGTTCCTCGGGAGAATAAAAGAGTTGTTCTCTGTACCAGTGATTAAACATACAACGCTGCCCGGAAAACCCTTGCAGAAAATTGCGGTCTGTGGAGGGAGCGGCAGCCACCTGCTACCGGATGCCATCCGTGCAGGAGCCGATGTTTTTATCTCTGCCGATTTCAAATACCACCAGTATTTTGATGCCGATAATCAAATCCTTGTGGTAGACATCGGTCATTTTGAAAGTGAGCAATTTACATTGGAGATCTTTTATGATATTCTTACGAAAAAATTCCCTAAATTTGCAGTTCATTTTTCGGGCATAAATACTAATCCAATAAATTATTTGTAAGAAAATGGCAAAGGAAACGAAAAAGACAACGGTTACAACAACGAAGAAGGCAGCGGAAAAGAAAAAGGCAACGACAACGAAGAAGGCAACGACAACGAAGAAGGCAACGACAACGAAGAAGGCAACTGATACGAAAAAAGCAGCGACAACAAAAAAAGCAACAGAAACGAAAAAGGCAGCGACAACGAAGAAGGCAACGGAGACGAAAAAGGCAGCGGAAACAAAAAAAGCAACAGCAGCAAAGAGGGTAGCGGAAACAAAAAAGACACAGGCGGCGACGAAAACGGCAACAGCAAAGCAAAAGGGGCAAGAAAAGAAAAAAACTCCTGAACCAACAGATATCTCTATAGAAGAAAAATTGATGGCTTTGTTCGAATTGCAGTCGTGTGATTCAGAAATCGATAAAATAAAAATACTCAGGGGAGAGTTGCCTCTGGAAGTTCAGGATCTGGAGGATGAAATTGCAGGACTGGAAACCCGGGTTAATAATTTCAACGATGAGGTTAATAGCCTGGAAACAGCAGTTTTGAATAAGAAAAATGAGATTAAAAGTGCTGAAATCCTGATAAAGAAATATGAAGAGCAGCAAATGAATGTTCGCAATAACCGGGAATTTGATTCATTATCCAAAGAGATAGAATTTCAGACACTTGAAATTGAGCTTTGCGAAAAAAGAATTCGCGAATTTACCGTTCAGTTGAAAGAGAAAAATGAGGTCATTGCAGAGTCAAAGTCGGTACTTGAAGATAGAAATGGTGACCTGGATAATAAAAAATCAGAACTGGATGAGATCATTGCCGATACGAAGAAAGAGGAAGAGCTTTTAGTTAATAAATTGAACGGGATAAAGACAAAGATCGATCCCAGATTATTGACAGCCTATCAGCGAATACGCATGAATGCACGGAATGGACTTGCCGTAGTTACTGTGCAGCGAGATGCCTGTGGAGGATGTTTCAATAAGATCCCTCCTCAGAGACAACTGGATATAAAATCAAGGAAAAAGATCATAGTCTGTGAATATTGTGGAAGAATACTGGTTGATGATGATATCACCCAGGACGTTGCTGTATAGATCGGGCTACTTATTGTGGAAAATCTTCGTTAACGCAATATAGACTCCATTGATTAAAGAAAAGCTGCCTGACTGTTCAAGGCAGCTTTTTTTGTCATAACCAAACTGGATCTGAAACTACTGAATCATATATGCCTGTTATTCCTGTGGATCGTTATCCCGGCATCGGTTGCAGGAATGCAACAACCGGAGATTTCGTGGATGGAAGCCCACAACCTGATCCTCGATCTGCGGTTTGCAGAAGCCCAATCGATCCTTGAAAAACAAAAAGAGGGGAACAGGGAGAACAGTTACGCATGCTACCTTGAAAATCTTCAGGATTTTATTGAAGTGATGATAACGGAAGAAGAGGAAGGATATACTGCATATAAAGAGAAATTCAGAAAAAGACTTGAGACCGTTCGTGAAAATGGAGATAAAAATTCGCCGATCTATCTGTTTATCCAGGCCGAAATGCACCTGCATTCATTTTTGGCAGGCATCAAGTTTCAGGATACCTGGAAAGCAATTGTTCATTTCTATACATCCTACAGGCTTGTTCAGGAGAACAAATCACTTTTCCCTGGTTTTAAACCGAATGGAAAGATCTCAGGCATTCAGGAAGTGATCCTGGAAGCCGTTCCTGACAAATATTCCTGGATTATGAAAATTACCGGATTAGGCGGTAACATGGAAACAGGAGTTGAACAACTGAAAGATTACCATCAATTTACCAAACAATCGACCTATCCTGAGTTGGAAGCCATCATGATCTTGGCGCACGTGTACATTCAGAACAGTTCCAGGGATGAGGCAGCACTGGAGTTCCTGCAGGGGATACAGGATCCCCCTTTTAAAAATCCGCTTTTTCGTTTTACCTATACATTGGCGCTAAACAAAGCAGGAAAGAATCATGAAACCATTTCACTGCTTGAAAAATACCCACAGAGCAAAGATGAACTTCCCTTCCTGTTTCTTGATTTTCTGCAGGGAGAGGCTAAATTGAACCGATTGGATAAGGATGCAAACCGGTTATTGGAATCCTTCCTGAACCGGTTTCATGGCATGCACTATATTAAGAGCGCCTGGCATAAACTTTCCTGGTACTATTTCTTGCAGGGTGATGTTGAGAAATACCATCATTGCAGGGAGATGGTCCGGACAGATGGAAAAGCACTGCTTGATTCCGACAAACAGGCGTATTATGAAGTTACTGAATACCCGGAGCCGAATCGTTTGCTCCTTACGGCAAGACTGCTTTTTGATGGTGGATATTACCATGAAGCGGAAGCAATATTGTTACAACACCATGGAAGAGAGAAGGTAAATACCCTGTCTGAAAAGCTGGAATATGCTTATCGGCTGGCACGGGTCTATCATAAACTCGGGGAACCTGAAAAGGCTGAACGGTATTACGCGCTGGTTATTAGTACCGGTGTGGAGTTACCTTATTACTATGCATCCTATTCTGCTCTGCAAATGGGAAAAATCATGGAAACCAGAGGAGAGAATGAACGGGCTGAATCCTACTACAGGATTGCCATTGAATTAAGCAACGGGCCGTATGAAAACAGCATTGGCTTTAAAGCCCGTGCTGCATTGCAGCAGTTAGAGTAACATAGGCGTCAGTAGGGGATTGATCTGTTTATGGGTGGAGTTATTTCCGGGATCTCAATGGGGAATATAACAAACAATCCTGCGCCACAGGATTTGTATTTGATCCATTACCAGCTACCGCCGGCACCACCTCCACCAAAGCTACCTCCTCCGAATCCACCAAAACCACCTCCTCCGAATCCGCCAAAGCTTCCCCCTCCGGAAGAGAACTTTCCAAAGCTTCCCGAGTGGGATCTTCCACCTGAACCGGCAAGAAACAATGCTGTCCATAAGGGCAGGCTGTGCCCCGGAGAATAATGCCTGTTTCGCCTCATCCGTGAAATGACGGAAAGCATGATCACGAGAAAAATGAAGAATCCGATCCCAACCTCTGCGGCTGGATCTCCTGATTCTTTCATGTATTCATCCGGACTGTATTCACCACGTGTCAGTTCAAAAAGGATCTCAAGCGAATTATCCAGCCCTTCCAGGTAGTTGGTTTTTTTGAAGGCGGGCAGTATTTCCGCATTGACGATCCGTTTGGCAACGGCATCGGGAACGGCCCCCTCCAAACCGTAACCGGTTGCAATGAAAACTTCACCCTTTTTGGAGGATGTTTTTGGTTTAACCAGGATAACGATCCCGTTATCAAACCCTTCCTGTCCGACTCCCCATTTTTCACCCAGACGAAATGCAAAGTCTGAAATGGCATATCCTGAAAGATCGTTCATGGTTACAATGGTTATCTGCGTGGAGGTCTGGTTATTAAATTCAACCAGCTTATTTTCCAGGTACACTGCATCCTCCCGGGAAAGAAATCCGGCAAAGTCGTTAACAAGCCTGGGAGGAGAAGGTCTTTCAGGAATGACATCCTGGCTGAAAAGTAATGATGGGGAATTGAGCAGGAGAAGCCCAAAAACAATACCTGCTGTATATTTTTTCATCGTAAATTTCCTTTCCTGCAATGAATTAGGTTTTGCCAAATGAAATATCATCGGAGAGTTCATTAACATCATCTTCCTGATAGGCGAAATGTCCTTTCAATTGCTCGCCTGCCATTTTAATGCCTTCTGAAAGTCCCGCTGCATACTGTCCCAACCTGAACTGTTCGAGCATCGTTTCTTTCATCTCTTCCCAGAAGTTTTCCGGTGTAACCCGGTTTATACCCACATCGCCCAAAATGGCGAATTTTTGGTCTTTCATGGAGAGATAGAAAAGTACACCATTGCGCAATGCTGTTCTGTGCATTTCAAGTTTCTCAAAAAGGTAAGCAGCACGGTCCATGACATCCTCCCTGCATGTTCCCTCGATATGAACCCTGATTTCTCCTGATGTGTTGCGTTCGGCTTCACGGATTGCTTCTAAGATTTGCTCCTTATCTTCCTTATTAAAAAAATCAGCAGCTTTCATCTCTTTGGGTTAATGATTAATTGAACCGGATAATGATGGTATCAGTGAAATCCTTGATACTGAATTACTCCGATGTTAGAATTGAACTTCCGGTGCTTTGCTGGCTCCCTCCTCCGCTTCAAAATAGGCCTTGCTCTCAAAATTGAAGATGCTGGCATAGATGTTCCTGGGAAATTGTTTAATGAATGTATTGTAATCCCTGGCCACTTCGTTGAATTTTCTCCGTTCGACAGCTATCCGGTTTTCAGTACCTTCGAGTTGAGCCTGCAGTTCAAGGAAGTTCTGGTTTGCCTTCAGATCCGGATACCGTTCAATTACCACCAGTAACCTTGAAAGGGCAGATGATAGGTTGGACTGAGCTTCCTGAAACTGGTTGATCATAGCAGGATTGAGATTATTTGCGTCCACCGTTACGGAAGTGGCCCTGGACCGGGCTTCAATAACCTGGGTTAATGTTTCCTGCTCAAAATCGGCATATCCTTTAACCGTATTCACCAGATTCGGGATAAGGTCTGAGCGCCGTTGATAAACATTCTCAACGTTTGACCACTGTTCCGTAACAAACTCTCCCTTCTGAACCATCCGGTTGTAGGTATTTTTTACAGAGACATAGAGCAGTATGATCAATACTGCAACAATGGCAAGAATTATCCAGCTTTTTTTCATGTTTACAGAGTTTAAGAACGAAATTTAGCAAAACGATTATCAGAATTCTGCACAAAACTAATATAAAATTTCCAGACAAAAATGAATAATTCGTACTACGGTGTCCGGTTACGAAGCCGGTATGGTTCATCGGTAACGAAATTCGTGTAGTTTCAATTTTGATTGCATTAATATAAAGGACATTATATCCGCCTGCCGGGGGTATAAGCATCGTGTCCCCTTGTGGGGGCTACAGGAGTGAATGTCCAGGTTCAACTTCCAATTAATTGTTGATTTTCTCTTATAAACTTTTAACGTATCAACTTATAACTTCTTTTTAACTATTACCTTTGTTACAATGAATTGATCAAAACCCATTTCCCGGATGAAAACGAATGATGATTTCAAAAGCGCGATATTGCAGGGTATTCCGGAAGAACTTCCGGAACCACGGAAATTTGATCCGAAGGTGAATCATGCGCCAAGGAGGAGAGACATTCTCACCCCTGAAGAAAAAAAGTTAGCCTTACGAAATGCACTCAGGTATTTTCCCAGTAAGCATCATCCTGTTCTTGCTGAGGAATTCAGTGATGAACTTAGGACCTATGGCAGGATATACATGTATCGTTACAGGCCCGGGTACAAAATAACAGCCCGGAGCATTCACGATTTTCCTTACCGATCGGTTTCTGCCGGAGCGATAATGCTCATGTTAAGCAACAATCTGGATGAAGCGGTTGCTCAGCATCCACACGAACTGATCACTTACGGTGGTAACGGAGCTGTTTTTCAGAACTGGGCACAGTATCTTATCACCATGAAGTATCTTGCTGAAATGACCGATGAACAGACGCTTGTCCTTTACTCCGGGCATCCTCTGGGATTGTTCCCTTCTCATCCAGGGTCCCCCAGGGTTGTTGTTACCAATGGTATGGTGGTACCAAATTACTCCTCGCCCGAATATTGGGAAAGGTTAAATGCCCTGGGTGTTTCACAATATGGACAGATGACGGCGGGTTCGTTTATGTACATCGGGCCTCAGGGAATTGTTCATGGAACAACCATTACTTTGCTGAATGCGGGACGGAAAGTATCAAAGGGGGGTGAGAAGGATTTGCAGGGGAAAGTTTTTGTGACATCCGGCTTGGGTGGAATGTCTGGAGCACAAGCAAAAGCTACCGTGATAGCCGGGGGGATATGTGTTGTTGCCGAAGTAAATTCAAAAGCCATAAAAATGAGGTATTCCCAGGGATGGGTTGATGAGGTCTATTCTAATCTGGATGAGCTTTTTGTCCGTTTGGAAAAGGTACGAAAAATGAAGGAAGCAGTATCCCTGGCATACCACGGGAACATTGTGGATCTGTGGGAAGCCCTGGTGAAAAGCCGGATCCGGATCGATCTTGGCTCGGATCAAACGTCCCTGCATAATCCCTGGTCAGGAGGATACTACCCTGCCGGATTGAGCTTTGAGGAGTCGAATGAATTGATGGTGACTAATCCCGGGCTTTTCAAGGAAAAAGTTCAGGAATCCCTGAGAAGGCAGGTCCAGGCGATTGACCAGCTTACCCGGAAGGGCATGTATTTCTGGGATTATGGAAATGCATTTTTGCTTGAATCGGGCAGGGCAGGTGCTGATATCAAGCGGCCCGATGGAACGTACAAGTATCCATCCTATGTCCAGGATATTATGGGACCCTTGTTTTTTGATTATGGTTTTGGCCCTTTCCGGTGGGTATGTACCTCTTCAGATCCCGGTGATCTTGAGATCACAGATCGCATTGCTCTTGAGGTGATGGAGAAAATAGCTGAAACAGCACCGGTTGAGATCAGGAACCAGCTGGAAGACAACATTCACTGGATCAGGGAAGCCGGAAGAAACAACCTGGTGGTCGGATCGCAGGCAAGAATTTTGTATGCAGATTGTGAGGGGAGAACTAAAATTGCAGAGAAGTTCAATAAAGCAATAAAAACCGGCAAAGTAAAGGGACCCATTGTCCTCGGAAGAGATCATCACGACGTCTCCGGTACCGATTCACCCTTCCGTGAAACCTCAAATATTTATGACGGATCACAATTTACTGCCGATATGTCAGTGCATAATGTGATCGGCGATGCCTTCAGGGGGGCTACCTGGGTCTCCCTTCATAATGGAGGAGGAGTGGGTTGGGGTGAGGTGATCAATGGTGGTTTTGGATTTGTCCTGGATGGTACAGCAGAAGCATCCGAAAGGGTAAGATCAATGTTGCACTGGGACGTGAATAATGGAATAACCAGGAGAGCCTGGGCGAGAAACAGGGAAGCACTTTTTGCCATTAAACGGGAGATGGAACGAACTCCACTGCTCCAGGTTACACTTCCTAATTTTGTTGATGAATGTACGATAAATTCAGCATTTGACCAGTAAACAGTGAGAAAGATGAAAAAGTATTCAATCGCTCTTCTCTTCATGTTGCTTTCGGGAATCATTCTCACTTCCTGCGAAAGCCTTGAAGAGCTTGGTCCCGATTCCATTTATGATACCTGGTATTGCATTGAGATGAGTGAGGTATATGGTCAGACCAATTACTATGTAGACCTTTCAAAGCACCCCTCGGATGATGGAAAGGTTATTCTGGATAACTTTTATAATCTCGGGTTAGGATTGGAAGTAATCGCGGAATTATCCGGTTTATACCTTGTTATTCCATCTCAGGTTGTGGATGGTAATACCATTGCAGGAAGCGGTTCGATAGCCTCTGATTACAAAACCATTAGTTTCACCTATACCGTCGATGATGGGGGAGAGGTTGACCACGTTACAGCTCAATTTAAAAGACTATGACTTTTCGATCAAAGCAATGGCATAGGTTGAAACGCCTTCTTCACGGCCAACGAAACCCAGTCTTTCGGTAGTGGTTGCTTTAATCGAGATTTGATCACAATTAATCTTCATCACGTTTGCCAGGATTTCTTTCATGTCCGGTATCGAATCCATTATCCGGGGTACCTGGAGGCAAATGGTAGCATCGATATTGATTATCGAATAGCCATTATCCGTTAACATGGAAACGGTTCTTTTCAGCAGGATCTTGCTATCAATCCCTTTGAATTCATCCACGGAATCCGGAAAATGATACCCGATATCCCTGAGGTTTGCAGCCCCTAACAGGGCATCGCAGATGGCATGGATCAGTACATCCCCGTCGGAATGGCCAACGGTCCCTTTTTCGTGTGGAATAATCAGTCCACCAAGACAGAGGTTTTGTCCTGCTGCCAGGGGGTGAACATCGTAGCCCAAACCAATTCTAATGTTCATTAGCTGTCAGATCTGTTCAATTTCCGGAACGAATCGAAATCAAAACCAATGGTGAATCGAAGTGTTTTTGCCAGTGGGTGATTTTGGACTGTTGGAATAAGGTATGCAAAGTCGAGATTAAAGATGTTCAGCTTCAGTCCGACACCGGCAGTAAAAAATTTTCGATTGCCTTTTGACTGGTGTTCATGGAAATACCCGGCTCTTACTGCAAATTGATTATTATACCAGTATTCCAATCCGATGGAATATGCAATTTCATGCATCTCTTCAGAAAATCCTCCCGGAGCATCATAGAAGGATTGTACCATACCCACCGGGACACCGACGTTGGGATCCTTTCCGTATTTTATATATGTTTCCCCACTTTCTGCAATGGTCCCGTTTGGAAGTGTATCATTTATGTCGTAGTAGACCGGAGGAGTCGGGACCAGTAATTTATTGAGGTCAATAGCAAGGGTTAATGAATTGTACTGGTCAAAATCCATTCTCATTGCTCCACCCAACCTGAAATTTGTCGGAATAAAGTCAGGATCTTCCGTATCCGTGTAGGTCATCTTTGTCCCAATATTGGACATGTTCAATCCCCAGGATAATTTCGTATCAAAGCCAAACAGTTCAACATCATTTTCATAATAAGTACTGACATCGGCTGCAATGGACATGCCTGGTTTTGTCTCTCCTCCACCAACGGTTATCCCTCCGGTAAGATTCGAATAGATATACCGGAAAGCAATGCCCAGTGAAAAATGGTCTCCGAAAATCCGTGAATAGGAAGCATCAATTGAAAATTCATTGGGATTGAAGTTCCGGATGGTGTTCCCATAGGGGTCAGTGAATGTGATGTTACCAAGAGAGAAGTAGAGGAGTGACATGGCAACTACCTGCCTGTCATCAATCCTGTAGTATCCGGCGAGGTAAGCCAGGTTGATGTCATTGACCAGGTTTCTCAGCCAGGGTGAGTAGGTTAATCCGACACCCCCATCGCCCTCGATAAAAGCATATTTTGCAGGGTTCCAGTGCATGGAATTGAAATCAGGGGAGGTTGCTACTCCTGCATCTCCCATACCTCCCGAACGGGAGTCCGGCGCAATGGTAAGGAAAGGAACAACCGATTGAATGGTATTAATGCTTGAGCCGCCAAATTCTTTGGATTCGATCTGATCCTGGGCAGAAGTACTGTATTGTAAGCATACAGCGACAACCAAAAATACCAATAACTTATTCAGATTCATTATATTCTGTAAATTAGGTGCAAATATAAACTATTTTTATTTGTCAGTGACCGGTTAAGATAGAATGCTATAAATCGGCATCTCTACTATTTCACGATTATCAATTTTTGAACTGCTTCGGCATGTTTTTCCATGGAAGAACGAACAGATACCCGATAAACGTATATTCCGGCCCCTAATTTATTCCCATTCTCGTCTCGTCCATCCCATTCGATCGGACCAATACGATAGCCATCAGCGAAGAAGGTTTCACGTATTGTTTTAACCAGTTGGCCTGACAGATCAAATATTCGGATAAAAACCTCGAGATCGCCATCTGTCTGATTGTGCTCAAAAACGAACGAAGTCCGGTCCGAAAATGGATTTGGATAATTCAGCAACTTCTTCAGTATAAACTCACCGGAAGAGGCAACACGGAAATCGATGGAGGCTACGGAGGAGTTATTCAATACATCCCAAACTTTTACCGTGATCTGATGATACCCTTCACTGAGTTTGGATAATTGATAGGTTATCTTACCGCTCTGATAACTGTTCATGTCTGCTTCGTAATAATCATTCAGGATCAGGAGGTTCTGATAATCATCATCAAGCATGGCAGTAATATCATGTCCGATCCCATTACCTACGGTGTTTATACCATTTTCATCGCTGACCAATGCGAGGATTGTCGGTTCCTCATCTGTAATGCCTCCTGGTATAAATTGAGTATTGTTCATAAATAGCTGGATTTCAGGGCCTGTATAATCCAGGATAGGGTCTTCGGAGAATCCACCAATCAGCACCTCATCGAAATAACCATTCGCGTCTCCCAATTCCCCTTTGCCATAGTAATTGATTTTTCCATAATCAATCTGGTAAGAGATATCTTTTGGAACGACAAACGTAAACGAAAACCTTCCTTCTTCGATGCTGGCCTGCCCTTTATACAGGATGTTATTCTGAGCCATGAAGGTCATGGGAGGATCGTTATCGTTTCCGAGCGTTGTTACCAGCACAGGTTTGTCATATATTACCGGGTACAGGGTTCCTGCAAACTGTTCAAGGCAGGTTCCGGTGTAATCCTCAATATGACCGGACAGGGTTACTTTACTCAATGCTTTGAGTGTATCATTGGCGAGGGTAATATCCTTTCCGTTTAAAGAATCGGTTACCACGGTGAATTGGGGGTATGCCAGTTTCAAGGCAGGATCTCCCAGCAGGGTGAAGTTTCTCTTGTTTTCGCTGGCACCGGATATGTTTTTTGTTAATCGCAATACATCTCCCAGCCGGTAAGGTTCCTGGTCTGAATCTTTCTCAAATACAAAATTGTAGAAACTCTGGTTGAGCACATAGTTCGGATTTGAATAGACCAGGCGGGTTGTGGTCAACAGCCCTATCCCTCCTCCTGCAGGATTTAACAAGACCTGTTCACCTGCTGATGTCTTCTTATTGATCTCTCCCGTAGCGGTTCGCTCGATATCGTCAAACCGGCTGAATTCACAAGTAGCAGTGATGAACAACGGAAGGTGATCAGAGTTGTCCCAGGAGAGGATATCACTTACACCCAATATTCCTTCATGGGCTAATCCGCGTTCGTTTCCATGTCCGACATAATTGATGATGAGTGCACCGGAATTAATCCTGTCGTTTATGGCAATGTTCACTTCAGGGTAAGCCTCACCACTGGGAGAGGATACTTGTGGATAGGCATCGAGAAATATCTTCTGGGTGATGAATGCCGGATACGATGCATTGACCTGGTCGGCAAGGGAATTGGCATCCTTCATGTGAATGTTGTTGTCTTCGTCATCACCGATAAAGCAGATCATATTCCTCCACTCTCCCCTGGTTTCGGGACCGGTATAATGAATTATTTTGCTGATAACTGCCCGAGCCTCGTCGACTGTTGATACTGGGAGACGACCAATACCTATGTCGATCAAGCCACTGACCACCTCTTCACCATCATCCAGGATTCCAAAAAAGTCATCCGTGACGTAAGACTTGGTAGGACTTAATGAATTCGACGATTGGTAGGTGATAATGTAGTTTGTATTGTTTTTATGGTCGGAAATATTATCGAACGATCCATCTCCGAAAAGAAGAAGGTAACGGGGTTTATCTTCAGGCGCAGAGGCTCTGTCGTACAGCATTTTTATAAAATCCCGTATGGCCGATACATCGGAAGCGCCGGATGAGAACTCATTGTAGATCTGGTCGGGAGTTACCACCACCGTTCTCAGGTTATCCTGGGTGACGTGCAGGTTAGCCAGCTGGTTAGCCTGATCGAGAAAATCCGGGTGTGAAACAATGACCATATCCACGGGATCAAGTCCATGAAGATCCTGGTTGGGAACCGGATTTTTCACAATCTCCGGAGTCAGAAAAGAGGTATTATCAAAGAGGATGAAGCTTCGAAGTGAATCTGTTCGGGCTTTGAACTGCAGGGTCCCCGATGCGAATATCGCAGGTAATTCCTTCACGTTATATGTATCGGTTATATCCCAGACACGAAATGAGGATTGGGCACCTGAAAGCTGAAAAGAAGAGATGTTGCCCGGCCCGACTGATTCCATATCCCGGAAATGCATCTGGGAGCCCGTCATAACCAGTTGACTGCGGATATTCAACACGAGGTAATCAAGCCAGCACTCCGCAGCACTGTATCCATTGTTCTGAAAGGTGAGCGAGATATCCATTTCATCATCGTCGGTAGTAAAGGTGTGAATGGAAGTATTGGTGCTGGCGTAATCAGAGGTGGTGCTGGCAATGTTTACGCTTGAAAGATCAATTGATGCGATGCTCTCACCGTCAGCTTTCAGTACAAATGAACTATTCAGACCTGATCTGGCAAGAAGCCTGGATTTAATCTTGACCTGCACAGCAGGCATAAGGTGAGGAAAGGTAAAACTGAATTCATTTTCACCGTAACTTAAAAGCGGCTCAAACCATTCCCTTCCTGATTTGATGAGGTTAACCTTGTCCAGTTCATGGGATGCATAATTGTCATATGCTGATACGATAACATTTTCAGGCTCTGTGATTTGCTCCGTCAGGGCAATTGATTTCCCAATTCCTGCATCTGAGGTGATATAATAGTACGCTGCATTGGAATAGAGATGTCTTTCATGAAGAAACATCTGTTCATCACTGTTGTACCTCCACTCCCCCGGTGCCTTTCCGTAAAATAATATGTAATCGCCTTGATTAAAGATGCCATCGGTTCCTTTCTCAATCCATATGGCATTTTCAGTCAGATCGTCAGGCCGGGGCAGGGCTGAATTCAGGGGAAGCATTTTGCCTCCGTTTCCAAATACCCTGGGATTTGAAGGATTTGTAATTCCCATGGAGACCAGCTGTGAATAGGTAAGTTTATATATCCCATCCTCCGTAATCTTTACTTTTATCCAATGTCCGCTGGAAAGGCATGAAGATCCGGCATATTTTCCTGCTTTTTGTTTCACAATGTCAGTTAAAGAGTCCGGTGTGGCAGGACCCTGGCGAACCACTCTTGAAATCTGTATATCCTGTGCGGTTAGCAAACAGGTGCAGAACAATATGCCGACAATCAATCCCGTTATTAGGTATCTCTTCTTCATCTGAAACATTGCATCCGTAAATAAGCACAAATAAACAAAATGTTAAGAAAATTGAGTTTTATTGCCGGGTGTGAAGTAATTTTGTTTATTAGAAAATTAAACGTTTTGATAACCGTTTATATTGTAAGAGTTTGAGACAAATGAGGATAAGCTGGAAAACAGACAGCAAGGGAACGAGGATCGGGTTTAGCATACGGACCCTGCCAAATCTCCTTTTCATTTTACTTGTCGTCAGTTTTCAGGGTCTCGGGCAGGATGTAATCTTTTCACAGTTTCATGGGAATTTAATCTATCATAATCCGGCCTTTGCTGGATCCGCTGGTTACAACCGGTTGTCCATAAACTACAGGAATCATTGGCCGGAGCTAAATTCTGATTTTGTTACGTATAGTGCATCGTATGATCAACCGATTGAGCTGTTGCATGGTGGAATTGGCGTTCACCTGTTCAATGATAACCTGGGAGATGGCACTCTCCGTATATTCTCAGCAGCATTCATTTACACTTATCATTTACAGGTAACACGGGAATTTTTTGTATTTGCCGGATTTCAGGCATCGGTAAACCAGAACCGGCTTGCATCGGACAATCTGGTTTTTGAAGATATGATTGATCCTTTTCGCGGAGTTGTTGTTCAAACAGGAGAGAATATCCGTGGATATCAAAAGATCTACCCTGATTTTGCAGTTGGTTTTCTGGGTATCTATAAAGAATTATACGGGGGCATCACCATCCACCATTTGGCTAAGCCCGGGATTTCTGAAAATCCGGTGGATGAGTGCAGGTTATCGAGAAAATACTCGGTACACCTTGCCAACAACTTTTACCTGAAAGGGACGCCAAACAGGGCAGGTGCTATCATTCTGACACCAACCCTGTTGTTCCAACAACAGCATCATTATCAAAACCTTAATTATGGATTTGTGTTGGCCAGGGAACCGGTATCGCTGGGAGTGTGGTTGCGGCATGATTTTGCCTTCTCCAATAATTCTGCGATTTTTGGAGCATCGGTTAATTATCACAATATCAGTGTAAGTTATACCTATGATATGGCGATTAAAGGTGCCGGGCCAGGGCTACCCGGAACAGCCGCTCATGAAATAACCTGTATTGCAGGATTTAACCTTGTTAAAAAAAGAGGGTTAGTAAAGGCAATAAAAGTCCCTAAAATTTAGTTATTTTGGAAAAATATATTTATTACATCAAATTTTATTATATTTGAATATGTTATTAGCTTAAAATCTAATCGTTATGATCCTAAAGTTTAAAAACTTAGCTGGCGTATTAGCTATATCGGTTGTTGTTACCTCATGCAGTTTGTTTGGCGGTAAAGGTGATAAAAACACCTCCTCTTCCACCGGTTGGAAATATAATGATCCGGATTATGGAGGATTCGAAGTGGTTCATGATTACGAACAGGAAACCGGTCCCGGACTTGTGCTCATTGAAGGGGGTACCTTCACCATGGGAAGGGTAGAGCAGGATATTACCTATGATTGGAACAATATACCACGCAGAGTAACGGTATCTTCTTTTTACATGGATGAAACAGAGATTAAAAATGTAGACTACAGAGAATACCTTTATTGGGTAAAGCGGGTATTTGCAAGCTATCCGCAGGTATACAAGAATGCTCTTCCGGACACACTGGTATGGAGAAGCCCGTTGGCTTACAACGAACCCTATATTGAATACTATTTTAGACACCCGTCCTATAATGACTACCCCGTGGTTGGTGTCAACTGGAGCCAGGCAACTGATTATTGTACCTGGAGAACAGACCGGGTAAACGAAATGGTTCTTATTGATTATGGCATTCTTAGTTTGGATCCAAATCAGGTTGATGAAAATAATTTTAATTCGGAAGCCTATCTTGTCGGGCAATATGAAGGGGTGGTCAATCAAAACCTGCCCAGCCTTGATCCGAACCAGGAAGAGAGAAGGGTTAGACTGGAAGACGGTATCCTTCTCCCAAAATACCGGCTCCCAACGGAAGCAGAATGGGAATTTGCTGCACTCGCGTTGGTAGGAAATACCTTTGAAGAGCGGGTATATGAACGCAGGATATATCCCTGGGATGGCCACAACGTTAGAAATGCAGAACACAGGTACAGGGGCCAGATGCTGGCAAATTTTGTCAGGGGTAAAGGTGACCTGATGGGAGTTGCCGGAAACCTCAACGATAACGCAAGCATTTGTGCACCGGTTAAGTCGTACTGGCCCAATGATTATGGATTGTATTGCATGGCTGGTAATGTGAACGAATGGGTACAGGATGTCTACCGGCCACTCTCCCCCACAGACGTTGAATCATTTAACCCCTTCAGGGGTAATATCTTCCAGACTCTTGAACGTGATCAGGAAGGGAATGTTGCTGAGAAAGATAGCCTGGGTAGATTGAAGTGGAGAGACGTAACTGAAATCGAATCCGCAGCCAGGTACAATTACCAGCAAGCCGACTATAGAAATTATAAAGACGGAGATATGCAATCCAGATTATCCGAGAGTTGGCAAATGACCGAGGATACGCTGGGTACTGGAGGTATGTATGCACAACGGGGAGGCGATAGTCCAGATTATACATCGCTGATAAACGACAGGGCAAGAGTGTATAAAGGAGGATCATGGAGAGATAGAGCATACTGGCTGAGCCCCGCAACAAGACGGTTCCTGGATCAGGAGAGTGCAAGACCTGACCTTGGATTCCGGTGTGCAATGATCCGTGTCGGAAGCCCTGGTGGATTATGAAAAAACATTGAAAATAAGTTTAAACCTCATTAGATTTAATGAGGTTTTTTTTATCTGTTCACGAAACGATGATCAACCATTGAATTCATTTCCCTGCCAATGAATATCCAGGAACTCTATACACGTTTTGTTGAAAACCCGGTCATCTCTACCGACTCCAGAATACCAGGTGCAGGTGCTATTTTCTTTGCATTGAGAGGTGATCGGTTCAATGGAAATGAATTTGCTGAGGCGGCACTGGAAAAAGGCTGCAGGTATGCTGTAATTGACGATAAAATTCAGGCTAAAGATGAACGGTATATTATCGTTGATAATTCCCTGGAATGCCTTCAGGAACTGGCAGCCTTGCATAGAAATTATTTTACCATACCGGTTGTCGGTATTACCGGTACGAATGGTAAAACAACAACCAAAGAACTGGTCTCAAGAGTGTTGAAAAGAAAATACAAAGTGCTCTCCACCAAAGAAAACCTGAATAATGAAATTGGTGTACCGCTTACTCTCCTGTCCCTTTCCAGTGAAACAGAAATTGCTGTTGTCGAAATGGGGGCCAATCATATTGGGGAAATAAACCGCCTGTGCCAGATTGCCAGACCAACACATGGATTGATCACAAATGTTGGAGTCGCACATCTGGAAGGATTTGGTTCGCCTGAAAATGTTCGGAAAGCAAAAGCTGAATTATACGATTCCCTCGAAGAAATGGAAGGAGTGGTATTCTACGATGAAAAGAATGAGGTACTGAACAATATGCTTCTGGAAAGAAGATTCGAAAAAGTTCCATACTGCGATAACCGACTTTTCCGGGGTGACCTTCCTGAAAACGATAACCCCCATCTTCTTAGCATGATCCTCCATTATATGGGTGATGAATTACAGATCCATACCAGGCTGGCAGGTAGATACAATGCTGAAAATGTAATGGCTGCGGTACGCGTCGGTGACTATTTTAACGTGGGTATTCATCAAATCATTGAAGCCATTGAGTCATATGTTCCTGAAAACAACCGTTCACAAATAGTACATACAAAATACAATACCGTCCTGCTGGATGCCTATAATGCAAATCCAACCAGCATGGTTCTTGCTATCGATGATTTTATGAGATGCAGTGGCATGAATGGTCTACTCATCCTTGGGGATATGCTTGAACTGGGTGATACAGCAGTGGAGGAACATGAAAAGTTGGTTGCCAAACTGGATGGGAGCGGAATAAATGATATAATCCTGGTTGGTTCGGTTTTCAGCCAGATCGGTTCAGGCAGAGTTTATCAAACCTTTCAAACCGTTGATGATCTCATTGACTGGCTGAAAAGGAATCCCTTACGGTCCAGGGAGATATTCATAAAAGGATCAAGAAAAATAGGGCTTGAAAGACTGATCGATTCGCTATAAAGACCTTCCCGGAAATCGGAGGGATTGTGAAATCACCCATACTTACCGGATAAAGGAAGCACTCGATGTTATCGAACGGGCAATGGATGACTACAAAACACGGTTGGATTCCCTGAAGCATGCGCTTTCTGTGGATTGATGCACCCGCTCCTCTGAGAAAATCGTGAAACGTTATTCGGTAACGAAATCCGGGTCGTAAAGCGTCTTACGTAAGTCGTATTTTCTTTTTTTCTGACGTAACCGATAAACGAACTTCGATACGGGCATCGTTGCCGAAAAACATCTTTCGTCCTACGCCTGCCTGACCGGAGGGGATGAAGGTGGATTGAGAAAGATGTATTTACTTCCGGAAGGTCAGCACCAATTCCACAATCTCCGGATGACTCCCTATTCTTACCGGAGGTCCCCAGGTTCCGAATCCGGACGATACGTAGATGTGTGTCGGTCCTCTTTTTTCATACCCCCAGCTTAATTGGTATATTTTGCGTGTAAGGAGGTTTAGCGGCCAGATCTGCCCGTTGTGTGTATGACCGGAAAGGTGAAGATCCACTTTGTTTTGAACCGATTCATCCAGGGTTGTTGGCTGGTGATCCAGGACAATGACAGGTTTTGTCATGTCCACATCCTGAAGCAGTTCATGCAAGGGTTTTTTCCCGCTGCCACCAAATCTTCTCTGATCATGATCCTCCCTGCCGATAACATAGATAGCATTCATTATCCTTGTCACGCTATCACGTAATACAGTGATCCCATGCCTGGTAAGAAATGCAACTGCTTCTTCTACACCACCGATGTATTCATGATTCCCGGTAATGGAATAGATACCATTACCGGATTTGATGTTTTCCAGTTCTTTCCCGACATTCTGATGTAAAACCGGCCCCAGATCCTCATCCACAACATCCCCGGCAAATAAAACCAGATCGGGTTCAAGTGAGTTGATCTTTTTCACGAGTCGTTTTTCACGCCTGGGACCAATGATCGTCCCAAGATGAATATCTGAAACGACTACGACACGAAACGGGGATTCAATATTTACTGCCTTATTTATGGTAAGCGGAATGCGTTTAACCCTTGGAATCACTGCATTCAAATGGCCCGCAATAAGGGTTATTACAACAACAGACACCGCGATCAGGAAGGCGTACCTACGGAAGGCATCCGGATTGGATGTAATGAAATCCGGATAGAAGTGAAAGAAATGATTGAAAAGTCGTACGATATCGGAGAGAACGGCAAGGAGAAAGAAATAAAACATTGCCGCCAGCCAGAAAGACCCGATCCAGGTGAATGCAAAGCTTACGGGTGACAACCATATCCTTTCAAGGAACCTTCCGATAACAAAAGAAAACGAAAAAAAAAGAAAGGTGAAAAAGAAGAAATTACGGGCATGAACGGTATTGGGTATGATTGAAATACCCCGGTAATAAACATACACATTGATCAAACCATAAATCGTAAATACGATGCCAAAGAATACGATATATTGAATGGTTTTCATGGAACAGGTTTTTTCGAAGCCTCAAATATATAACGATCATTCGGACCAGGAAAGATCGGAAAACCTTTTTTTGCTTCGAATGAAAAAATCGATAACAATACTGTGAGGATAGATCTCAGGGTGCTGAAAAGTTACCGCTTTTTTGAGATTTTCTTGTCGGTCTGTTTTCAACCGGGGGAGAGAGCTGAAAAAGGAGATATGAGCTCTGAACACGGACAGGAAGTTACTGAATTCGAGGCTGAAGAGGAATTTAACAGCCGCTATGATGTCCAATAAAAGGCGGCTGAGCATGGTTCTTTTAAAATGCTGTGCAGGAAGGTTTTTATAAAGGAGGTATAGGTTGTTTCTGAAATTCAGGTATGTTTTTCTTGGATGGTTCATGGGTAATGCACCACCTCCGACATGGTAAACCAGGGATTGCCCCGAAGAAGAAATCCGGAATCCCCGGTTCTTTAACCGCCAGCAGAGGTCAATCTCTTCCATGTGTGCAAAAAATTTCCCATCCAAACCTCCTGCCTGATGAAACGCATCTGCCCTGATAAAAAGAGAGGCTCCGGACGCCCAGAATACCTCCCGTGTATCATCGTACTGTTTATTATCTTCCTCAATGATGTTGAAAATTCTCCCGCGACAGAAAGTGTATCCATACCTGTCAATGAATCCTCCCGATGCTCCGGCATACTCAAAAGATTTCCTGTTGTTGAAATCCCTTATCTTGGGCATACAGGCAGCAATCTTTTTATCGGAATCCATCAGTTGAATGATGGGTTGTATCCATGTCCCGGTCACTTCAACATCTGAATTCAGCAGAACGTAGTATTCCGATTCAATCTGTTGTAATGCTCTGTTGTATCCCTCGGCAAAACCAAAATTCCGGTCAAACTTCAACAATGTGATTTTCGGATACTGGTTTTCCAGGAATTCGACGGAATCGTCTGTTGATCCGTTGTCTGCAACCACAATCTCCACATCGGGAAGGGATGAATGTTTCACCACCGATGGCAGTAACTTTTCAAGAAAATGCTTCCCGTTCCAGTTCAGAATGATTACAGAGATTCTGATCATTGAAAATCTGTTTTATTATATTTCCAGCGTTTGTGTGACCAGAGCCAGTATTCCGGTTGTTTCCGGATATATTTTTCCAATGTTTCCATGATAAGCCGGGTGATTTCAAACTCCCCGGTTTCTTTGGGGTGTTCAGCCAGTGTGGTGAATTCAACGGTATAATATCCCCTCCGGATCTTTTGAATGTGCATATAGATAACCGGGTGATCAAGCTGGATAGATATCCTCTCCGCCCCGAGATAAACCGGGGTATCCTGGTTCAGAAAGGTGAGCCAGTAGCGGATATTCCGTTTCAGGGGGCGCTGATCACCCAGAACATAGGTCATGGTCAGTATCCCGTTTTGCCTGCATTCAATGAGCCTTCTGAGTGTCTTTTTCATCTCTACGGGCTCAACGCCAAACCGCGATCGCAGCTTGTTATACAATCGGTTAAACCGTTCATTACTTAATTTCTTATAGATCGCCAGTACCAGGTACTGACTGAATAAAGGGCTATTGAATGGCCATTCCCAGTTGCCGTAATGTCCGCTTACAACAGTGAGGCTTTTTCCCGCTATATAGAACTTTTCGAGCAAATCCATATTTTTAAATACCATCCGTTTGTTTATCTCTTTTTTGGTGATGTGCATCGAAGCCATCGATTCGATGAACAGATCAAACAGATGCCTGTAGAATTTACGGGCAATTTCCCGTATATCCTTTTCGGATTTTTCAGGAAAGGCATTCCTGAGGTTTGTCATGGTGGTTTTTTTCCGGTACTGCAGGAGATAGTATCCGATGCAGAACAGGAAGTCTGAGAAGATGTATTGGACCCTGATCGGTAGCCAGGTAATGAGCCAGATGAATCCGTAAAACGTATAAAAACCGATTTTCGACACCTGAGAATGAATTAACAAGCCAAAGGTACAAATTTTATTTTCGTGGAGACGCCATGCATGGCGTCTCCAGATTAAATGCCCTTTCAGCGGGTGTATAGTCCTTCTTCCATAACTCATAACCCGTATTCCCTGTCTGCCGAGGCAGGCGTAACTCACAACTCCCAACTCACTTCTTTCAGTCTGCCATGGGCATGCTTTTGGCACCTCCGGGACATTGTTTTACCTATCTCGTCACAGGTTACTTTTCACTGGTTACTTTCTTTACCGAGGACCGAGAACCGAGCACCCAGGACCAACCTCTTTTTCTCTCACAGTCTCCCCCTCTAAAAGTCTCACATTCAAACCGTCACGCAGTCTCCCTTCTTCGTCCCTTTGTCACACAGTCTCTCAGTCTCCTTATCTCTCATTCCCGATTCATAAAACTGCCAACAATGTTTAGAAAATCATCAAATACCAATGCATTAGCGGCAACGATCTCTTTTCCGAAAAGGAAGTTTGATCCCCCTGAAAAATCGCTTACAGACCCTCCAGCCTGCTCGATGATAAACGCTCCGGCAGCGACATCCCACGGATTCAGACTGTATTCCCAGAAAGCATCCAGTCTGCCACAGGCGAGATAGGCAAGATCAATTGCTGCCGAACCAAGACGCCGCACGCCGTGAGTATTCCTCATGAAATACATCAGTGAATCGATAAACGGACCGAAACGTTCAAAATCAGAGTAGGGGAAACCGGTAGCTATCAGTGCATCGTTGATGGAACTGGTTTTCGAGACAGCTATTTCGTTACCATTCAAGAAGGCAGGACCTGACTCCCAGGCATAGAAACACTCGTGAGCAACCACTTCCAAAACCAGTCCGAGGATGATCCTGTTTTCCCTCATCAGGGCAATACTGATGGAATAGGGGGGAAGGCCGTGGATGAAATTGGTAGTCCCGTCCAGTGGATCGATAATCCAGGTATACTCTTTCGTAATTTGTTTCGTAGTCTCCTCTTCGGTAATGAATCCTGTATCGGGTAAAATAACGGATAACCCTTCTGTAAGCTTCTCTTCAGCACCTTTATCCACATACGATACATAGTTATGTACACCCTTTGTTTCAATTTTTCCGGATGAAAATTCCGTTGCTTCCTTCTGAATAAAATCGCCCACTTCCATGGCCAGATCCTTAACCCGACAGCATATTTGTTCTAATTCCTTGGTTTTTATATACATATCACCTATTTTATGCTGAATTGGATAACCGAATAAACTGCTGTTTTAAAACCGTTACAAAAGAATTACCTGAAAAGATGCTGTGTAATTTTTTTATAGATCTCCTGTTGTGAATCGATCTGTTTTTTTGAACGGTTTTTTCGGTAAACATTGTCCTGTTCTTTATTTACGATCCGGGCTTTAATATTATCCGACAGGTGCAGTTTGATCATTTTCTTAATCTCCTGTTGAAGTTTTGGATCATAAATCGGACAGGCGACTTCAACCCGGTGATCCATGTTACGGATCATCCAGTCGGCAGAAGATAAATAATAAAGCTCATCCCCATCGTTGTGAAAGATCATGAACCTGGAATGTTCAAGGAACCGGCCAACAATACTGATAATTTCAATATTTTCACTCATTCCCTGGATTCCGGGAATCAGTGAACAGATACCCCGGATGATCAGTTTTATTTTCACACCGGCATTGCTTGCACGATATAACTTGTTAATGAGTTCGGTATCGACGACGCTGTTTAGTTTGAGTATTATGGATGCTTCCTTACCTGCCAGTGCATTTTTTATCTCGTTTTCAACAAGATGATTGCATTTTCTTCTCATATAGAGTGGAGAGACGATCAGATGTTTGTATGAGAATGACCGGAATGGATGCTCAAAGAAATCGAACACTTTCCGAACCTCTGCTGTGATCATTGGATCTATGGTAAAGAGGCTGCAATCGACATAGACCGCTGCATTTTCCTCATGAAAATTTCCGGTTCCAACACAGGTATAATGGACCATTCTTCTATTTTCCCTTCGGCTGATCAGGGTTAGTTTGGCATGAATTTTTAATCCGGGTACACCGAAAATAACATTAGCACCCACTTCCTGAAGTTTTTTGGACCACCGGATGTTCGATTCCTCATTGAATCTTGCCTGAAGTTCAAAGATAACCGTAACCTCTTTACCATTTCTTGCGGCATTGATCAGCGCCATGATCACTCTGGATACTTCAGCGACACGATATAGTGTGATTTTAATAGAAACTACATGGGGATCAATGGCTGCTTCCCGAAGAAGATTGATGTATTGATTAAAATTGTGGTATGGATAATGCAGTAAAAAATCACTTTTGGCTATTTCATCTATAATGCTTTTGTTGGGTTTTAATCGGGGATGATTGACTGCCTGAATCGGAGGAAAGACCAGGTTATCGCCTCCGATATTCGGGAACGTCATGAAATCCTTGAAGTTATGGTACCTTCCTCCGGGAATTAAATTATCGGCTTCATCAAGTTCCAATTTGTTGATGATAAATGAGAGGAGATCTTCCGGGATTCTTTTATCATATATAAAACGTACCGGTTGTCCTTTTTTTCGTGCCCAAACACCGTGAGAGATTTTTTCAAGAAAACTTTTCGACAGGTCATTGTCAATGTCCAGTTCAGCGTCCCGGGTCAGTTTTATGGTATATGACTCGAACCTGTCGAATTTAAAGATTGAAAATACATCTTTTAAACAGTAACGGACCACATCTTCCAGTAGCATAATACACTGTTTCTCATCGATCTGTGGCAATACAAAAAATCTCGGTATTTCGCCTGCAGGGATTTCAATGAGTGCATACTCTTTTTGCAAATTGGCGTGGGTTCCGGTAAGGCGTATGGCAAGATATATGGTTTTGTCGGTTAACCGGGGTATCTGATCCAGGTTGTGCAACATGATAGGTGAAAGGATCGGTAGCACCTGCTGATGAAAATAGTCCCTTACAAAAACGCCCTGCTCTTCACTCAATTGATTTTCGTTAATGATGTAGATGTTTTCCCTGGCTAAACTTTGCAAAATATCCTGGTAAGCAATATCAAATTGATTCTGCAGATCAATTACTGTTTCCTGGATCTTTTGCAAAATTTTTAACGGTTTCCCTCCTATAAAATCTTTGGATATTATTTGGTAATCGAGCATTCGTTTAACGGAAGCAACCCGGACCTTAAAAAATTCATCGAGGTTATTGGAAAAAATACCGAGGAACCGGATTCGTTCAATGAGCGGATTGGACGAATCCATTGCTTCCTGCAGCACCCTGTGGTTAAAGGAGAGCCAGCTCAGTTCCCGGTTAATGATCTGTTTATTTTTTTTCATGCTCGTTTCATCCTTCCTTTAAGTCGTGTTTATAAATTCTTGGGATACTCAAAGAAATGATCCACAGGTTTCGTTTTGCTGATTTCCTGCCATTTATTCATTACAAAGTCAAGAAACACCACTCCGGCTGTTGGGATATTGTATATGTGTTCAGTTAAAAAAACATTCGCCAGTTGTGTGAAGCTTGGATTGTGTCCAAAAATCATGATGGATTGAAATTTATCCGGCACCGCTGTTATGATTTCCATTATCTCACCCGGACTGGCATGATACATCCGTTCATCAACGATCATTTCATCCGGTTTCATTTCCAATACCCTGAAAAAAATCGATGCGGTGTTTAATGCCCGGGCTGCCGGACTGGAGATCATTATTTCCGGTTTTAATCCTTTTTCTTTGATGAATCCGGCCATGGTGTAGGCATTTTGCACTCCCCGGTTCTTGAGAGGACGGTCAATGTCCCTCAGTTCCGGAACACTCCAGTCTGATTTACCGTGCCTGACTATGAAGAGTTGTCTGTTCATTTTGTGTGACTGTTTGGTACAGTGCCTGGTTTACGATCTCACTACAGTATTTGACTTGCCAGTTCAGCAAGGAAACTACGTTCTCCTTTTACCAGGTTGACATGTGCAAAAACATTCTGACCCTTCATTTTGTCGGTAAGATAACTTAATCCATTCGAACCGATATCGAGGTACGGAGAATCAATCTGCTCGATATCTCCGGTAAAGATCATTTTTGTTCCTTCACCGGCTCTGGTAATGATCGTTTTTACTTCATGCGGAGTGAGGTTTTGTGCTTCATCGACAATAAAGAATATATTTGAAAGACTCCTTCCACGGATATAGGCGAGGGGCGTGATAACCAGCTTCTCTTCTGTCAGCATCTCCTCAATCTTTTGGTATTCCTTGCTTTGCTGGCTGAACTTATGCCGTATCACTGTCAGGTTGTCAAACAATGGTTGCATGTAAGGTTCAATTTTTTCACTCACATCACCGGGGAGAAATCCCATGTCACGGTTCGCCAGAGGGATGATCGGACGCGCCAGGAAGATCTGTTTGTAATTCCTTCGCTGATGCAATGCGGCAGCCAGTGCCAGAAGGGTTTTGCCTGTACCCGCTTTTCCCGTAAGACCGATAAGCTGTATTTCGGGTCTTGTGAGAGCATCCAGGGAAAAGGTCTGCTCCGCATTCCGGGGTTCAATGCCATATGCCGTGATCTTCTCTATCCGGTTGATTACCTTGTTGAACGGATCGTAATGGGCGAGAGCACTTGACTTCTCACTTTTCATGATGAAATATTGATGTGCATAAGGCTCTTCCTCTAACATGAATTCCTCTACCGGAATACCATCATGGTTATCATATAACTGTGAGACCAATTGATTGTCGATTTTCTCTTTAACAGAGACCCCTTTATACAATTCATCAAGGTTGGTTACCTTATCCGTCTCATAGTCCTGTGCAGGGATCCCCAGTGATTTCGACTTCATTCTCAGGTTAATGTCCTTGGTAACCAGAAAAACCTTTTTAGATGGATTACTGACCCTGACGTAGTCAGCAATCGCAAGAATCCGGTGATCCGGAGTCTTTTCAGGAAACGATTCACTGACCATTTTCGAATACTCTTTACCGGTTTCGATAAACAACTTACCTCTGCCATTACCCAGGGAGATACCGCCGGCAAAGAGACCATCTCCCGAAAGCTTGTCCAGTTCCCTGGTGAGCTCCCTGGCATGCATGTTGATGATATTGTTTCCCCGTTTAAATTTATCAAGCTCTTCCAGTACCACGATGGGAATAATGATATCGTTCTCCTGAAAATTGTAGATACAATGGTAATCATGCAATAACACATTGGTGTCGAGGACAAAAATTTTATTCGATTTTTTCATAATAATGCTATTCTCTGTTGATGTGTATGACTCATCGATAAATGTACTAAATTTTGCTATCTTGGGAAAGGCAAAGCAAATCTGTTTATCTAAATATTACGCTTATGGATCTGTTTGATGCAATTATAAACCGGCGAAGCATACGCAAATACTCCGGTGAACCCGTTTCCCGGGAAGAAATTCAAACCATCTTGCGGGCTGCCATGTACGCACCGTCGGCGAATAACCAGCAACCCTGGCATTTTCTGGTCATCGATGATATTGAACTGAAGGATCAGATCACCCGGATCCATCCCTATGCAAAGATGGTGAAAGATGCTTCCTATGCAGTGCTGATTTGCGGGGATGAATCCATGGAACTCAGCAAGGGATACTGGGCAGTGGATTGTGCTGCAGCCACTCAGAACCTTTTACTGGCTGCTCACGGAATCGGACTGGGTGCCGTCTGGTGCGGTGTCCACCCGCGTGAGGAACGAAAAGCAGAAATGAAGGAACTGTTTAACCTTCCGGATAATATCCAGCCCTTTGCCGTCGTTGCAATCGGCAAGCCCGCTGAAGAAAAACCGGTCCCGCAACGGTTCAAACCCGAACGAGTGCATTGGAATATGTGGTGATGAGTTCAGTGTACAGAGTTTCATAATATTCGGATTTCCTGCCTGCCAGCCACAGGCTGGTGAACCGGCAGGCAGGCGGATATCGAATTGCGGATTTAAGAAGAAGAGAAACGAGTGGCGAGTGGTGAGAAATTAGTAATCAGCTGTTATGGGTACAGGTACTCGGTCCTGGTTACTCGGTACTCGGGTAAACAAGTTACGAATGACGAGTAATGCGTTTCTTGACGAAAAACGAACACCGATCCTCGAAAAAATACAAAATCGAAGATTTTTGTTCTTTCAGGACCGTAACCGAGATACGAATTACTATCGAGTTACTATGAGTTACAATGAGTTACTACTGAGTTACATTTGAATGAATTACAAGGAAACCCTCGACTACTTATTCAAAAGCCTTCCCATGTTCCAACGGGTTGGCAAGGTGGCATATAAATCCGATCTTGGTACCACACTGGAGCTCGACAGGCATTTCAATTATCCTCACCGGAACTTCCGGTCCGTGCATGTAGCCGGAACCAATGGGAAAGGATCGGTTTCGCACATGCTTGCTTCTGTTTTGCAGGAAGCCGGGTACAAAACCGGGTTGTACACATCGCCTCACCTGAAAGATTTTCGTGAACGGATTCGAGTCAATGGTGTACCCATTGGTGAAAATGAGGTTGTCCGGTTTGTTGCTGACAACAGGGAGCTGTTTGAGCGGATCAGGCCCTCCTTTTTTGAAATGACGGTCGCCATGGCTTTTCACCATTTTGAGCAGGAACGGGTGGATGTTGCAGTGGTTGAGGTTGGTATGGGCGGGCGGCTCGACTCGACAAACATCCTGGATCCGATTTTGTCTGTCATTACCAATATCGGTCATGATCACATGGAATACCTGGGATCGGGATTGGCTGAGATTGCGGGTGAAAAAGCCGGGATCATTAAAAACAAGGTCCCGGTTGTTATTGGTGAATCCGGTAGTGAGACAGATGCTATTTTTATCGAAAGAGCAGCGGAGAAGGGATCCGATATTTACTTTGCCGATCGTGTTTATTCCATCCCCTATAGTTTCCTGACACCTGATGGGAAGCAATCCATGAATGTTTATCGAAATGATAGCCTTGTTTATAAGGATCTGATCCTTGATTTACTGGGTTTATACCAGCGAAAGAATGTTGCAACTGTGTTAATGTCTGTTGAGCAGCTGGGAAAAACAGGATATACAATCCCGGTTGACCGGGTCTATAACGGTCTGGCTAATGTTACTGTGAACACCGGGCTTTTGGGAAGGTGGCAGGTATTGGGTCATCAGCCACTGGTGGTTTGTGACAGCGGACACAACCTTGAGGGGATCAAAAGCGTGGTTTCGCAGATTTATCAAACCCCGCATAAACGGTTATGGATGGTTTTTGGTATGGTCAGTGATAAGAACCCGGACCCCATTTTTGATGTATTGCCCGGAGATGCTACCTGGTTTTTCACCCGGGCGCAGATCCCAAGGGCAATGGATGCTCACATGCTGGCAGGAAAAGCCGCAATAAAGGGATTAACAGGAGAGGTTATTCCGTCGGTAAAGGAGGCAGTTGAAAAGGCAAAGTCCCTGGCCGGCCCGGATGATCTTGTGTTTATCGGAGGCAGCACGTTTGTTGTGGCAGAGGTTGTGTAGAAATAGAATTGGAAAATTTAAATGAATTTGGCTGATCAAAATAAATAGTAATAAAAGCTAAGGAAGTTATTATTTGTATTTGGTTATTAATTTTTTAGCTCCGTTGATAAAGCAATATGGCTAAACAAGTAAAAACGCATATTTTTTTAATAAATAATTTTTAGTTTAAATAGCAACATTAAATTCTTTGACGTATTGATTTATAATGCTTATATATTGAGCAATCAAATTTAACGATAGTTTGGTGACAAGATGAATATAATTTTCATCTTTATCATCAAGGTATAAGGTCTTTACGCGATTAAAATCTTCGAGATAACGGTCAACTGCCACTATGCTATGATTAGTCTCTTTTGCGGCAACTGCTGGATCTTTTTTTTCGATCACGCACTTGTATATAATTTGATATTTGTGCGTTATACATGATCCCATATCTTGTAAATTACCAGGGTGTGGTAAATCGACATTATGTTTTTCCTCATACTTTTTCCTATTGTATGTAGCATAAGAATCAGACATTCCCAGAAGCAAACTAACATCCCTCATGGAAAGCAGTGCCCCTTGTGAATAAGCTTCTCTCAATATTCGGGCAACTACGTTCTGTTTGTGTTCCGATATTTTTAACCCTCTTTCAAGTTTAGAAATATCCTCGTCACTGACTAATGTAAGGATGACCGGAACAAGTTTCAATTTATGGGAATCAGCCCTGGTGTCTTTATGGATTGCATTCCAAAGTACTTGTCCCGGCTTTATGGAGTTGATGTACCTGTTATTCGCCTGAAAAATTTTTATCAGTTCGTCAGCAATAAAGCTACGGACATTTGGTCCAAAAGATTTAGTGAACTCCGTTTTGAAGAAGTTCTCGATAGCAGGTTTTAAAAACCGTTTATGGGCTGAACTGTAGTGTTTTGATTCATATGAAATTGGTAACATATCACATTTTTCTATTCGTTTGGTTTTCTTTTTTTTAATAAATTTTCAAGTTCGTCTTTACGGGAAGGGACAATAATCGAGTGGGCTTTGATGTCGATATACTCTTCCGCCAACCGTTTTGATATTTTGGTCACAAAAGCAATGGTATGTACATCATACCCGTCTTTCATAAGTGCCACTACCTGTTTGAACTTGGTTACATAGTTGGCTATCGCTTTTATGCTGTGATTGGTCTTGCGCGCAATCTCTGTATATTCACTTCCTTTAACCCACTCCCTGACAATCAGGGAACGTTGAGATAGTGTCCGACCCATATCCTTTATGGTGGAACGAAGAGGGACAAAGATGTTTTGCTCCCTTAAATCTTTTAAATCGCGCACAATGGTTCTCTCCCCACAGCAGAATATGCGGTTGGCAA
>Ga0315537_1000276_pt1 | contig 38343 bp, 31 predicted proteins | sample SalMarSW160270MG_FD_203091 | JGI IMG/M metagenome (GOLD analysis project Ga0315537, IMG submission 203091) | Salt marsh sediment microbial communities from the Plum Island Ecosystem LTER, Massachusetts, United States - Salt Marsh Sediment SW1602-70 ... | reverse complement strand
GTCACAAAGAAAATAAGAAGCGATGAAGTGACTGATAATGTGAGCTATATCTCCAGCCTTGATTTTGTACGAAAAAAAATGGTTGAACTTCAAAGAAACATAAGTGAAAATAAAGATGTGGTTGTCGAGGGAAGGGATATCGGCACCGCTGTCTTTCCTGACACAAGGTACAAATTCTACCTCGATGCATCGATTGAGGAACGTGCACGAAGAAGGTTTTATGATAAAAACAGTAGTTCTTCCACAAATGACATTACTACAATAGCTGAAAAAATAAGGCAGAGGGATGTGTATGATAGCTCGAGGACTGTGTCCCCTCTTAAAAAAGCCGCCGACGCATATTATATTGACTCAACAGACATGTCAATCGAAGAAGTATGTGACGTAATAGTACACCGAATATATGAAATCAGAAGAGGAGCTGCAAATCATGGAGAATCATAGTGAACTCAGAATTGATTACACGGGTTCAGACACAAATGAAAACTCTGGTGGACCCATCACCGATTTTAATTCCAGTCACAACTCTGATGAAAAAACCGATGTTGGAGCAAACCCCCAGCCGACGAATAATGTATCGAAACCAGCAAACAGAGATAGCGAAAGTGCTGCCGAAGAAACATTTCATGAAGAATTCATAAAAGACCTATCTACTTTTGAAGAGGGAATGATTATTGAGGGAGTTGTTGCTGAAGTGACACCAGAATCCGTTTTTGTGGATATTGGATACAAATCAGAGGGTGAAATTTTAAAGACCGAGTTCGAGGAAGAACCTTCCCGTGGTGAAAAAATCGAAGTCATGATCGTACGCATGGAGAACAGGGAGGGGAGGCTCGTTCTTTCCAAGCAGAGGGCCGATGAAATTATCAAGTGGAATGAAATAAAGGAAGCGTACGAAGAAGGTCTCCCTGTCGAGGGTACGATTTCTGAAAGAATGAAAGGCGGTTTTAAGGTACTGATAAAGGGCAGAATCGAGGCCTTTATGCCGACTTCACAACTCGACATCCGAAGGGTTGAAAATCCGGAAGAGTATATCGGTAAAAGTGTTCTGTTTAAAATCGACAAGTTTGAAAGAAAGAACAACGTAGTGCTTTCTCACAGAAGATACCTCGAGGAAATACAGGAAAAAAAGATACTGGAGTTCTTCAACAAGAAGCGTATTGGGGATGAAGTAGAGGGAGTGGTCAAGGATATTGTCAGTTACGGTGCGTTCATCGACCTTGGTGGAATCGACGGTCTCTTGCATACAACAGATTTAAGCTGGGGAAGAGTGAATGATCCCAAGAAACGGTTGAATATCGGTGATTCGATTACCTGTAAAATACTTTCGTTGGATTCTACGAGTCGTAAAATCTCTCTTGGTCTGAAGCAGCTCGTGCCTGATCCCTGGCTTACATTCTCAGAGCGGTATGAAAAGGCAAAGGTGTTCAGGGGAAGGGTCATGAATATTACTCCCTTTGGTGCCTTTATCGAGCTCGAAGAGGGAATAGAAGGTCTGCTGCATATCTCTGAACTCTCATGGACAAAAAGAATAAAACATCCGAAGGAGGTGTTGAAAAACGGCGAGCAGGTTGAGGTCATGCTACTTGATTACGATCTGCAGAAAAAAACTGTATCCCTCGGCCTCCGGCAAGTCCTTCCAAATCCATGGGATGACGTAGATGTGCGATATCCGGTCAATTCCAAAGTCAAAGGTACGGTTGCGCGGATAACCAAGTTCGGTGTATTTATCGAGCTCGAGGAGGGTATAGATGGGCTTCTTCATGTTGAAGATATGTCATGGGCAAAACAGGTAAAGAACCCATCCGATCTGTATAAAAAAAATCAGATCGTAGAGGCCATGGTGCTCTCGATCGACAAGGAAAATAATAAAATCAAGCTCGGAGTAAAACAGCTTCAGGATAATCCCTGGACGACTCTCAAGGCAAAACATCCTAAAGGAAGTATTGTCAACGGAACGGTAACAAGTATTGTGGATTTCGGGGTATTCGTTAAAGTTGATGAAGATATCGAAGGACTGATCCATATATCACAGCTTTCAAATGAACGGGTGGATGACCCGGCCAGCCTGTTCAAAACCGGTGATGATATAAAAGCGGCTGTTATAGACATCGACGAAAACAAGAGAAAAGTCACACTGAGTATACGTGAATATTTAAACCACCTGGAAAAAAGGGAACTAACAAAATACCTGGAGGATGAAAACACTAATACCGGTTCCGTCACAATAGGGGATCTTATCGATCTTTCTAAAATAGGGGAATAGATGGATATTCCGTTGCAGAACAGAGAGTTTGAAGAAATTATTAAAATCAGTACTCTCATCAATTCCACCTTCGATATAAACGAAGTCCTGAAAAGAATCATGGATTCAGCGAACCGGGTGGTTAAAGCTGAGGCCAGCTCGCTTCTCCTGATCGATGAAACCACAAATGAACTCTATTTCAACGTCGCACTCGGCGATAAAGGTGAAGAGGTCAAAAAGTTTACATTAAAAATTGGCGAGGGAATCGCAGGGTGGGTGGCACAACACTCGAAACCACTGCTCGTATCCGATGTCCAGCAAGACAAGCGGTGGTTTAAAGATATCAGTAAAAAAATAAACTACCGCACGAAATCAATACTCTGTGTCCCGCTCAAACTTAAGGATAAGACAATCGGCGTGCTTGAAGTCATCAACAAGATCGGCGCAAATAGCTTTACAAAGGAAGACCAGAACCTGCTTGAAACATTTTCAAATTTGGCAGGAGTCGCCATAGAAAACGCGCGCTTATATCAGGATATCAAGTTTGAGAATGTTACTTTGAGAAAGGAGCTGGTAAACGGAAAGGGCATACCGATGTTCATCGGAGAATCGAACCTTATCAGGGAAAAACTTGAAATGGCCGTTCAGGTTGCGGAAACGAACACAACAGCGCTCCTGCTTGGTGAAAGCGGCACCGGAAAGGAGCTGTTTGCAGAGTATATTCATTATAAGAGCCTGCGAAGGAAAAACCCTCTCATTAAAGTCAACTGCGCCGCTATTCCGGACAACCTCATAGAAACAGAACTCTTCGGACATGTAAAGGGAGCCTTTACTGACGCAATCAGCGATAAAATGGGCAAGTTCGAGCTTGCAAACGGTGGAACTATTTTTCTTGACGAGGTGGCGGAGCTGTCATATGCGGTGCAGTCGAAGCTTCTCCGGGTGCTGCAGGATCATATAATTCAGCGTGTGGGCGGCACGACATCGAAAAAGGCGGACCTCCGCCTCATTGCAGCGACAAATAAAAACCTGTATGAAGAGGTCAAGAAAAACAGATTCCGGGAAGACCTGTTTTTCAGGCTGAACGTATTTCCCATCTACATCCCACCGCTTAGAGAACGGAAGGAAGACATTGAGCCGCTTTCTAAATACTTCCTTGAAAAATTCAACCGTGAATTGAAAAAAAATATCCGGGGTTTTTCATATGACGTGCTCATGACCCTGAAAGGATACTACTGGCCCGGTAATGTCCGTGAACTGCAGAATGTAATCGAACGCTCAGTGGTGCTCTGTAAGAACGAAACGATAACATCAAGAGATCTGTATATCGAAAATATTTCAACCGCTTCTGTTGACCTTCAACCCACGCTTCCCCTTAAAGAAGCGGTGAATGATTTCAAGAAAAACTATATCACAAAAGTGCTTGAAAAATCAGGCTGGAAACAGACAAAGGCGTCCACGATTTTACAGATCCAGCGCACCTATCTGTCCAGACTGATTAATGAATTGAATATTAACAAACTATAGGCTGGTGAACGTATTGCCACCGGTAAGCGGCATCATCCGGACTAAAAGCGTCCGGATGAACAATCGAAAAATGTCCATAACAGGAGACATGCATGGCCAAAAAGCATGATGATGTTTTTACCGTCATTACACGTAAAGTTGAAAAATTTGTTGCTTCGAATAGTAAAACCATTTTGATTTTTGTGGCAGCTGTTGTAGTGCTGCTCGGCTCATACTTTTACATCCACTACCTGATGACAAAGAAAGAGGATATAGCCGAAACCAGTTTTGGCAAAGTATATCTGGTATATAGAAGCATAGTCGATGATAAGAGCGCTGATGTCGATACGGTGACAAAAAAGCTTCTCGATTTAAACCAAAAGTTTCAGGTCGTCATTGATGAATATCCAAATTCAATCGCCGCTTCAAAAAGTGCATATTTTATGGGAAATATTTACTACAGGGCTCAAGAGTATACCACGGCACTCGAACGTTTTCAGAAGGGCTCTGAGATAAAGACAGGGTCGTACAGCGCAATGCTCTGTCTTCTGGGGGTGGCACGATCGTATGAACAGATGAGCGAATTTAAAAAAGCGGAAGAGGCTTACAGGAATATAATCGACAGGTACGAAAAAGCGTTTATTATCCCATCTGTGCAATACAGCCTCGCCGAGATCTACGAACAACTCGACGATAGAGAATCGGCCGAAAAAGAGTATTCAAAGATCGTTTCAGACTACAGCTGGAGCAGCTGGTCTGATCTGGCAAAAAAGAAAATTCTATTTCTTAAAAGCACCGGCTGAAGCGAGTAGATTCCAGGCATATTCGGCATTACTACATCCGATCAGCCGGGCACTCACGCAATGATGCCAGGAGTGCGGGGAGGAAAAGATGGCAAAAGCCAGAGAAAAGAGCAAAATTTTTACACCGAAAAACATCAGCTTGCTTATAGGCGTTGCAATAATACTTCTCATGATCTTTTTCCTCAAGAACACCATTATTATCGATGCAATCGAAGCAAAATCGATGAATCTTAACTTCTTTATGACCGATGCATTCCACCGGCCAGAAAAGATTAGTGAAGGCGTGTACAGAATCAACAGGGCAAAGGGGTTGAGAAATGATGTAGTAATATTCGGATTTGATGAAAAAAGCCTCTCGGAGCTCGGGAGATACCCGTGGAATAGAGAAGTATATGCAGATTTTTTGAACAATGCAAATAAGGATCAACCCAGCAGACCGATCGGGGTTCTTATCGACGTTCTTTTCACCGAGAACTCCAGAAACAAGGATGAGGACAGAATTGTCGCTGATGCCCTTCACCGATACCGGGACAACACGGTTATAGATCTGTTTGCAGATACAAGCACACAGGTGCCGAATGTGAGCGATGACATAAAAAAAAGAATCGCAATGCTCAATTATCTCGGCATTGAAGCGAATGACAAATACAAACAAGTGGTTAATGTAATCACGCCCCCCATTGCAGAGATTATCGAAAGCGGTGTCCAAATCGGGGCTGCAACATCTCTGTACGGCCTCAATACGAGGCTTGCAGAGAGAGATGCGGACAAAACTGTCAGGCGGTTTTCCCTTGTGGTGAAAATCGGCAATAAATACTATCCGTCAACCATTCTCTTGATGGCTATGCTCTACTATAACGTAGGCCTGGAAGATATTGAAATCAATATGGGAAAAAATATAATCCTGAAAGATGCGACTATTCGCGCCACAGGGACGACCCCCGAGCATGTGGAAGACGTCGTCATTCCTATCGATGAACAGGGAACTATTGTTATCAACTATTACGGAAGACCCGGCGTCTTTCAGATGAAATCATTCTCAGACGTCGTGAAGGGGAGGGTAAGCGCACGGTACTTCAAGAACAAGATACTGCTGGTCGGGGTATATGCCGAGGGGCTGCAGGATATACATAGAACGCCGCAGGGCCAGATGTTTGGTATTGAGATGATTGCAAATGCCGTAACCCAGCTTATCAATAGAGATTTTATCTCCTTTTCAAAAGATTATATCAATATCCTTCTCATTATTGTATTCGGTCTACTCATAAGCTATATAGTCGGCAGAAAATCAATCCTGTACAGCTATATATCAATTATCGTACTTGCGGTCGCGTACTTCTTTACTGTAATCTTTGTTTTTGACAGATACCGGTATGTACTGAATCTCAGCGCTCCGCTCATCACAGCGATACTCACACTGTTTTCTATGATTGTGTACCGAATATTAACCGAGGAAAAGGAAAAGAAGGCTATTCAGGGTATGTTTTCAAACTACGTCAGTAAAAGTGTCGTGGATGAGCTTTTGAAACATCCTGAAAAACTCGAATTAGGGGGAGAGGATAAAGAAATTACCGTGCTTTTTTCAGATATCCGGGGCTTTACCACGCTATCTGAAAAATTGTCTCCTCAAGAGCTCGTTTCTCATTTGAATGAGTATCTCTCGGCAATGACGGACATTATTTTCAATTATGAAGGTACCCTTGATAAATATGTAGGCGATGAGATTATGGCATTCTGGAATGCTCCAATTGAGCAGGAAAACCATGCCGAACTTGCAACAAGGGCAGCTTTAGACATGATGGTAAAGCTGTATAACTTGAATGAGTTATGGCCGGAAGAAAAGAGGCTCAACATCGGCATAGGGCTCAATACCGGTATCATGACTGTTGGAAATATGGGCTCAAGCAATAGAATGGACTACACGCTCATGGGTGACAATGTCAATCTTGGTGCTCGCCTGGAAGGAACCAATAAAATTTACGGCACCAATATTATAGTCAGCGAATTCACCTATCAGGTAATAAAAGATACGTTTTTATGCAGAGAGCTTGACAATATACGTGTCAAGGGTAAAAAGAAACCGGTGCAAATTTTCGAAGTCGTCGATTATCTGGGAGCCCGTGTTTAAATGTATAATTGACATTATTTTTGAATATTATTATTTTTATTAATTATACAGTACAATCTATCGGATAAAGAGGGTTATACAGTGCCGACATATGAGTATAAATGCAGCAACTGCGGTGAGATTTTTGAATTCTTTCAGAAGATGAGTGATGACCCTGTACGAGAGTGTCCGGTCTGCGGAGGTGAGCTGCAGCGTATGATAAGTAGCGGGATCGGTGTTATTTTCAAGGGTAGCGGTTTTTATACCACAGATTACAAAAACTCTTCGATCAATTTACCAGGGAAAAAAGAAGAAAAAAAACCTGATACAGCCCAGAAAGATGCTGGACCAGAGAAATCAAAAACATCTGATAAAGAGATAGAAACAAAAACATAGAAGTTCATGGATGTATTACTCTTAAAAGTATATGCCCATCATAACTTTGGCTGAAATAAACAGCATATGAATATTTCCTATAAGATATATTATGTCTACTTCTATTTAGAGCTTTTTTATCATGGTAATTTACTATCCACATTATAATTACTCACCCCTTCTTATCTTTTTTAGAGTTTAGTAAGGAAAACCAATTAACTTTTACAACGGTAGAAACATGTTAACGCGGTGTGGTATGTAAACTAGGGTTGTGATAGTATAAAAAATAATACTACATCGAAAAAAAATATTGTATGAAATAGATTAACAACTATATATAATATAGCATTATGTAGAGTTGATATGATCGAGGTAGGATTGCAGGATCTGCTGCGCAGCGAGTTTGTCGACCACCCGTTTGCGCTCTTCACGTCGCATATGATCAGATAGCAGCACTTCTTCTGCGATAACCGTTGTATACCGTTCATCCCAGGAAATTACTTTAGTTTGAAAATAATTTTTCAGGCTCTCGATATACGCCAGTACCTTTTCTCCCTGCTGGCCAATTGTTCCATTTTCCCTGTATGGAATACCGACAATGAACGCATCGACAGGTTTGTCTCCAATTATTTTCTTCAGCTTCTTGAATCCGTAACTGTTTTTTTCACGTTCAATAACTTCAGCTGGAAAGGCTATTTTTTTCTCCGCATCGCTTATAGCGATACCGATTCTACGATTTCCAACGTCGATCCCAACAAGATACAACTTACTCCCCTCCATGCCTTTTTTGTATGGGACGAAGCAATATTCCCCTCGTGGAGCCTTCAATAAAATCAATCAGCCGGTGTAAATCCACAGCAGCTTCGGTGGATACTTCTTTTGCTGTTATAAGTCTTTTTATTTCATCAACGGAATGCGAAAGGTTGTATCCGCTTCGGTATATTAGTTTGAACGCCCTCTTAATAGCCGCCCTTCTCTCTACACTGAAACCGTTTCGTCTCAACCCGATAACATTGAGCCCACTCACACTCGCAGGGCTGCCTGAAATCATCATGTACGGAGGAATATCCTGTGTAACCACAGTTCCGATACTGATTATGCAGTAGCCACCGATACGAACAAATTGATGCACAAGCACATATCCGCTGATAAAGGCGAAATCTTGAACCTCACAGTACCCGCCGAGTGTTGCATTGTTCACCATAATAACATGGCTTCCAACACGGCAGTTGTGCGCAATGTGGGCCGATACCATGAAATAATTGTCATCTCCAATAACTGTTGCGCTGTCCTTTTTCGTGCCTCTGTGAACATTTGAATATTCACGAAAGGTGTTGCGATCGCCTATGACAACATTCGTTTCATCTCCATTGTATGAGAGGTCCTGCGGTTCGTTTCCGATATACACGTGCCCGTGAATTATATTGCCATTTCCTATAGCCGTATTTCCGGTAATAATTGTTCCCGGGCCTATTCTATTATTGTTTCCTATCCTAACCTTTCCTTCAATAACAACATAGGGGCCTATTTCATTACCTTTGCCGATGTCCGCCGTTTTATCAATGAGCGCAGTCGGGTGTATAGACATCTTTTATCACTCCTTTCAGCTTCGCATTGACCGGTTTATTTGATTTTTTTTCCGTACGAGCCGGCTATTTCGTGCATGCCGGCTATTTAAGGAGGCCGGATTTTCACCCGGTTTCAATCATGGCCACCATTTCAGCTTCAAGAGCAATTTGATCTTCAACATAGGCTTTTCCTCTGACACGTGCCACTCTACCGCCGAACCTCTGAAGCTCGATTTCCAGACGCAGGGTATCACCGGGAACGACCTGACTTCTGAACTTCACATTGTTTAAAGCCATAAAATAAACAGGTTTATTTTTCAACTTAAACTTATAAATAACAAAGAGGGCCGAAGCCTGGGCAAGAGCTTCAATCTGCAGCACGCCCGGCATAACGGGATATCCGGGAAAATGTCCCTGAAAGAAGTTTTCGTTTCCGGTTACATTCTTGATAGCAGTGAGTCCATTTTCTCTCATGTCGACTACCCTGTCTAAAAAAAGAAACGGATACCTGTGCGGAAGGAATTTTTTTATTTCCTCTATGTCCATTTTGCTTTTTCCCATAAACCGACACACCTCCCCTCTTAAAAAATTGTTTATTCAGTGCATTTCTTTAAAGATTTTGTTACTCCGCTGTAGATTCATCTTTTAGTTCCAGCGTAATCGGTGCAAGTGGTTCGTTGTTTTGCAGGTCGAGAAGCTTTTCGTCCAATCTGAATAATACTTTATCCGTGAGATTAATATCATCGCTACCGTAAATAAAATTTCCGGTTTTGTCTATTATAAGACTGAACCCTTCCAGTTCACTCGTCTTCTTTATGGCTTCCATGATATTACTTTCGATTATTTGTAATAAATTCTTATCCTCAATATTTCCGGAAGACTGCAGGACATTCCGATTGTATCGAAGTACATGGAGCACCTCGTTTTGATCCCTGATCTTTGTCCGCATCTCCTCTCGTTCAACATCAGCCATTTCAAAATACTTCTCACTGTAGGTGCTGTTGAGGAGATTGATATACTCCTCCCGCACCGTAATCTCGGTGTCGAGGTACTTTTGTGTATAGGTGCTGATGATAGAATCTATATCAACATACCCGACTCGTACCAGCGTTATCGGCCATAGGGAAACAAGAGGGAGAAGCAAAAAAAGAACCAGCGACATAACAAGCAGAAACTTCTTGTTCATTGTCCGCTCCTTTTTGTGTGCTGAACTATTTTACTTAGAAAAATCCCGCTATCGCAAGCACAAAATCCCAGTCTCTGAAGAAAGATTGGCTATTCGCAAACTGCAGTTTTCCAAGTGTTTTATCGTATTTAAACCGTCTCGCCAGATACAGGCGAATCGGAAAGCCCGGAATTACAACACTGAGACCCAATCCGAAACTGTAGTAGAAGTCTTTGAAATTAATGGTAAAATCTCCGGGAGTGTCGTAAAGATCGCTTATATCGAAGAAGGTGAGCGCCCAGACAATTCTCTCCTCAATCGGATATCTGTATTCGAGACTGAAGTTGAGCTCCGCCCTGCCCCTCAGTGAATAGAGGCTTCCAAACTGACTGGGATGCTGCCATCCCCTGCCTTCATTCCATGTATCGACTCTCAAGTAATCACTATCATCCACAGATAGCGGTAGACCAAAGTACGGTACGATAAATCCGAAGTTCAGGCGCGAAGACAGGACGAGCTTGCCTATGGTCTTTATATTTGCGTTCATATCGGTGCTCAGACGAATAAAATCACTGTACCCGCCCAAAAACCCACCGTAAAAAGCGATGTTCTGCGATATATAGGTGCCCCGGGTAGCAAAGTAGGAAAGGTCCCTTGTATCTCTGTAACCGGTGAGGCTCAGATAATTCTTCCAGTTCCAGGGATATCCGTCATTGTACTGGTCGCGAAGCCCCTCTTCAAAAGGAACAAGATCCGAATCGGAGTAATTTCTGAATACTGAAAAACCAAGCTCTGAATTCAAACCATAGTACCGGTAAAACCTCCTGCCGAGACGAAGCGCAACTTTATACGTACTGTTGACATAGTCCATTGAAACTGCGTCAGTGTAATCGAGCGTATATGTACCGTCTCCATTGTCAATCTCTACCACGCCATCCGGCAGTTCATCACCGTTGTGATCATAGTTGGGATTAGCGGGATCCCAGGTATACACAAAGTCGCCGCTTCTTGTACCGTATTCTGTCCTCGCCCATGAAAGGGAAATACCCGCAGAGGTCGGTGTATTCAAAAGCCATGGCTCATCGAGTCCGAATTCGACTGACTGCTGTACAAAACCTATATTCACCTTTTCGTAGAGCTTCAAACCCCTCCCCAGAAAGTTCTTGGCCGAAACCTCTTCAAACAGAGAAATACCGTATCCGGAGGTCGAATAGCTCATCCCGAAGCTGAACAGGCCGGTTCGCTGTTCCTCAATGTCGAATATCAGGTCAACGAGACCTAACTCGGTTCCCGGTTTGACATCGATATTAACAGCCGAGAAGTACTGCAGATTGTACAGCTTTTCACGCGAACGCTGTATCTTTTTCGCGTTGAAAATTTCCCCATCCTTGATTTCAAGCTCCCTTTCGATAACGAAGTCCTTGGTTTTTTTGTTGCCGGTAATAAATATATTCTCGACATGCGCCTTGCTGTTCTCCGTCAGGTGTAACGCATAGGAAATGATGAGGTTTGTCGTATCCTTGTTTTCATCGATGTCCATTGCAAAGTATATATACCCGTTTTCCGCAAGTAGATTTCTGATACCCTGAACACTCGCTTCCCATTCGGATTTATTGAATACATCGCCCTCTTTCAGGGTAAAAAGAGGATAGAGCTCATCGCCCGTAAATATCTTGTTTCCGCTGATGGTCACACCGCCGAACGTATACTGCTTTCCCTCGCTGATGTAAATTGTTACGAAAAGCTCGTCCCTCTTCTTCTTTTCATTTCTTATCGTATCTTTATCCACCTTCACGATGCGGGAGTCAATATATCCTCTGTCAGCGTAGTACCCAAGAATTTTGTTCTTGTCAAGCTCAAAATCCGTGTCCTTGAAAAACCCCTGTGAAAACCAGTACCCACGCTGTTTGGTTTCCATAACCTTGCGCAAACCGCCTTCTTTAACCACTGAAACACCGCTGAATTGTAGTGACTTGACAACAAGCTTTCTTGCTTCATTGACGGTAAAAACAAGGTCAACTTTATTGATCTCGGTTTTCTTTTTTTTCTTTTTTACGTTCTTTACCTCATACGTCACCTTGGAATTCGGGCGGCCTTTGTCGGTATAGAGATCAATAATGTTCTGAATATCTTTCTCAGCATCGATTTCTCTGAACACGGAGTCTTTTTTCAGTAAAATTGCATCTTTTATCGACCTGTCCGAAACCTTTTTATTTCCGCGAATGGTTATTTCGTTCACCGTAGGAAGCTCTTCAAACTGAAAGGTCACCACGACTCCTTCGTGCTGCTCAACAACGTCAACCGTAATATTCTTGAACAGCTCCAGGTTATAGAGTGCCTTGATATCCTCATCAATAGTATGCATTGAAAGGGGGGAACGGGCTTTGGTTTTTACAACGCTCTTAACGGACAGGAGATCACTCTGCAATATCCCTTCATAGCGTACATCCACTATTTTTTTTCCTTCATAATCTGCAGCGAAAACCGGAAAGACACAGAATAGTATCAGAGTGAGAGCGATCGGTAAAACACGCTTGAGTGACATACATTTATCCTGTATTTAAGATCTTGTTTGGATGTTATTCGGTCGTTTTACGTCCGGATAATGCCTATATTCCCGTGGTATACATGCCCGTGGTACTTCTAGTGCCCTTGGTACGCCGGTGAGCGGACATACCCCTCTAATCGTCGCGGAGAACGGGATTACTTGAATATACTACCGAAAAATCTTTGTGGTCACCAAAAACTAGGTCACCTTCTGAATTCGAACCAGTTCCGCCCTCTTCCTGCTGCTCTGCTCAACGATAAATTTATATCCCTGTACGATAATAAAGTTACCACTTTCAGGGATTTTTCCCAGGTTTTTGGTCAGAAGCCCGTTCAGCGTCGTGAAGTTCTGATGACCGATTGAAATAGACAGAAGATGGTCGATGTCGTCAATCTCGACATCTCCGCTGCAGATATATTCCCCCTTACGAACCTCCATTATCAGATTCTGCTTTTCAATCCCCGTGATTCTACCGGTGACCTCCTCTCCTATATCGTATATCGTAGCAAGTCCGGTAACTCCGCCGAACTCGTCGACTGCAAATACGGTTGGTATCTTTCTTTGATACAATTCCCTGTACAACTCACCGAGGTTTTTTGATTCCGGGAAAAATGCAGGTTCATGCATAATGTCCGATACATACGTATTTTTGTCTTTCCCAAGGAGCTCATCTGAATAGACAACACCGATTATGTCGTCAATACGTGTATTGAAAATCGGTATCGAGGCCCTGCCGTATCCCCCGACAAAATCAATGCAATCGTGCACCGTGGCGGTAGAAGGAAGCGCGTTTATTTCAACGAGCGGTGTCATAATGTCAGAAAGGGTTTTCTCACTGAACTCAAGAGAATCTGTGAAATACTTACTTTCATCCCTTGTCATTCGAGATTCAAGATGAGTGCTCAGGAAAAAACGCACATCATCCTTATGCCTGAAAAGCCCATGTTTTTCTCCAGTATGAACCCCCATGATCCTCATCACTATCCGTGCCAGAAATGAAAATATTTTTCCTACTGGGAAAAAGATTATATAGAAAAAATACATGAGAGGTCCACTTGCAAGTGACCACTGAAGGTTATTATTTAGGGCAATATTTTTCGGAAGCACTTCACAAAATACGAGTGAAAGAACTGTAATAGTCAGCATCGATAAAACAGGCCTCGGTCGGCCGAACATGCTGAAGTATAAAAGGGCGGTAAGGTTTGCCGCCAGAACCAGAGCAATATTCGTCCCTACGAGGGTTGTCGAAAGAAGTCTTTCCGGTTTTTCAAGCAGGTGATACACCGGTCGGGTGCCGGGTACTCCTTTTTTGCGCATAGAATAGAGTTTGAACCGGTTAGCCGATACAAACGCGGTTTCTGAACCGGCAAAAAAAGCCCAGGCCGTAACCAGCCCGAATATAAAGAGAACATCAGGAAACACTGTGTCTGATCTCCATTAATTCAATCTGTTTCTCATCGCTCTTCAAAATTATGATGGTGTATCCATCCGCAATCTCGATAGTCGAACGAACCTTCGGTACTCCACCGAAAAGATCGATCACGAATCCACTGACGGTACTATACTCGGTCGGTAATTCAATCTGCAGAGCATCGTTCAAATCCTGAATTTTCATTGTACCCTTCACCATCCACCTGTCGGCACCATTTTTCTGTAAATAGCCTCTCATGAGTATGTCCTTGATAAAAATTGTATCGAGTATCTCCTTAAGGGTAACGAGGCCGGTTGTCCCGCCGTATTCATTGAGAACAACGGCAATATATCTATTCCTTTCCTTGAAATCACCGAGCAGGGAGAGGATGTGCTTCGATTCAGGAATGAACAGAGGCTCAATGAGGAGTGCCTTCAAATCTTTCTTTTTCGCAAAAAGAAGGTTTGTCTTGGGTATGTATCCCAGTATATTGTCAATTGTTTCATCATAAAACAGGACTGTCGAAAACGGACTTTCGGTGAATTTCTTCTCTAATTCGGCCCAGTGATCGTTGATGTTCACTCCGCCGATATCAAACCTCGGTACCATAAGGTCCGTTATGGGTGTATCTATTATACGAATGAGGTTTTTTAGCAGGCGTACGGACAATCCATCGAGCCCGATAACAGAGCCTGATTCAACGGCCGCCGTCAGTTCATCCTTTGACAGTACAGATGTGCTTTTCGTCTCTCTCTTTCTTGCGGCAAGCTTTCCAAGAAGCATTATAAAGGGATAGAATACCCTGTAAGTCACTTCAAGAACCCCGATAGAAAGTCTGGAAAATAGTACGGGCCTGGAAGCAGCGATATTTTTTGGAACGATTTCACCGAAGAGCAGCACCAGAAATGTCATAATAAAAACGGAATAAAAAAGCTGGTTTCTTATGAAGAGGGTTCCTGAGAGCTGCTGGCCAACGATCGAGGCGCCTATATTTACCACCATGTTACCGACAAGCACCGTAATCAGAGTTCTCTGCGGATGCCGGAGAGAGACCATGATGCGTTTGCTTTTCCTGTCGCCATGCTTGGCGAGCTTGTGCTTTTCGTGATCGGGTATGGACAGCAGTGCAACTTCTGAGCCGGAAAAAATAAAAGAAAAGAAGAGGAATATTAAAATCAATAGAAATTCGAAGATTTCTTGCATAAGACGGGTCTTGCAAAAGACGGGTTGTCAACTCATTACATCACGCCGTTTCTACTTTTTCAAGTTCTTTTTTTTTCTTCCTTACACCATCCTTGAATAAAATCTTTTTATCTTTATAATCCGCAACAATGGTGCTGCCTGACCTGAATTTTCCTTTGAGAATCTCACTTGCCAGAGGATCTTCAATTTCCCGCTGTATAGTTCTTCTCAAAGGACGAGCGCCATATTTCTCATCATATCCCCGTTCAATCAGGTATTCTTTCGCTGGTTTCGTGATATTGAACACCATTCCCTTTTCTTCTAACTGCTTCGTACTTTCGTCAAGCATTAAATCTATTATAGAACCAATGTGATTCTTCGTAAGAGGATGAAAAACAACGACCTCATCTATCCTGTTGAGAAACTCGGGATTGAACACGCGCTTCAACGCAGTCATGGCCTTGTCTTTCATATCGATAAAACCCTGTGCCCCGGATGTTGTGAAACCGAGGCTTCCACCTTTGTTTATCTCCTTGCTGCCCACATTTGATGTCATTATAATGACCGTATTCCTGAAATCGACGTGGTGCCCGAGATGGTCTGACAGCTGACCCTCTTCGAAAACCTGCAGCAGCATATTAAACACATCGGGATGGGCTTTTTCGATTTCATCAAGGAGGATGACACTGTAGGGCTTGCGCCGTATCTTTTCCGTCAGCTCTCCTCCCTCCTGATATCCCACATATCCGGGAGGCGCACCCACAAGCCTCGACACGTTATGCTTTTCCATGAATTCGCTCATATCTATTCTGATCAGGTGCTCCTCCGAACCGAATAAAAACTCCGCCAGGCATTTGGCCAGGTAGGTCTTACCGACTCCTGTCGGACCGAGGAAAATAAATGAGCCCGAAGGCCGCTTTGGCGATTTAAGACCTGTTCTTGATCTTCTCACCGCCCTGCTCACCGCTTCAATTGCCTCCTCCTGCCCGACAACCTTCTGATGGAGCTCATCTTCCATTCGAAGCAGTTTCTGGGATTCACTTTCAACGATACTCACCAGGGGAATTCCGGTCAAATCACTCGTGATCTGATAGATCTCCTCTTCATCTACAACGGGTTTCTCTATATTCAGCTCTTTTTTCCATTCATCCTTCAAGATCTCAAGCTTTTCCCTGAGCTGGTTCATTTTATCCCTGACCTTCGCTGCCTTCTCGTAGTCCTGCACCTCAACAAGGTGGGTCTTTTCCTGCCGCAGCTTTTCTATCTCCTCCTCCATCTCCTTGAAATCCCTGGGGACCATGGTATTTTCAAGCCGGACTTTTGATCCCGCCTCATCTATGAGATCGATCGCCTTATCAGGAAGATACCTATCGGTAACGTACCTAAACGAGAGGTTGGCCGCTGTATCGAGCGCCTTGTCAGTATAGGTAATCTTGTGGTGCTCTTCGTACTTCTGCTTGATTCCTCTGAGTATTTCAATGGTTTCCTCTATGGTAGATTCATCGACAATAATGGGTTGAAATCTTCTCTCCAACGCCGCATCTCTTTCGACATATTTTTTATATTCCCCGAGTGTTGTCGCGCCTATACACTGCAGTTCTCCCCGTGAAAGCGCAGGTTTCAGCATATTCGCCGCATCGATGGCACCTTCTGCCCCGCCGGCTCCTATTATTGTGTGCAGCTCATCGATAAACAGGACTACGTTTCCAGCACGCCGAATTTCGAACATTACCTTCTTGAGCCGCTCTTCAAATTCTCCTCTGTATTTGGTTCCTGCAACCAGAGAAGCCAGATCAAGGGTCAGCACCCGTTTGCTGGCAAGTGTCTCGGGAACTCTGCCGAGTACAATATTCTGTGCAAGGCCCTCTACAATAGCTGTTTTCCCGACACCCGGTTCTCCTATCAAAACAGGATTGTTCTTCGTTCTTCGGCACAGTATCTGAATAACCCGCTTAATCTCCTTTTGCCTGCCGATTACAGGATCGAGCTTTTTTTCTTTGGCAAGGCTCGTTAGATCACGGCCGAACTCATCAAGTGTCGGCGTACGTTTATCGACCTTTTTCTTAACATCGGTCCTCCCGGTTCCAAGCAGCCTGTTGATCTCTTCCCTAACCGTGGAGATTTTTATCCCCTGTTTATCGAAGGCATTCATCAGGCCGCTGTCACCCTCTCTGATTAAACCGAGCAGAAGGTGTTCAGTACCGATATAATTGTGGCCCATACTGCGGGCTTCATCAGCACTCAGTTCAAGTACGCGCTGCGCGCGGGTAGACGGAGGTACATCGCCGAGAAGCAGAATTCCGCCTGTTTTTTTCGTGTTTGCAATAATGTCCTCACGAAGAGTGTTGAGATCGATTCCCAGATTGATAAGTGCCTTGATCGCTACTCCTTCACCCTCTTTGATGAGCCCAAGCAGTATATGTTCAGGCAGAAGTTTATCATGATTGAGCTTTTTCGCCTCTTCCTGTGCCAGTATATTGATGACCCTTTGGGCCCTTTCCGTCAATCCTTTAAACATCACAATACCTCTTTTAAATAGTCTCGTATAAAAGTTGCCCGTACTTCTTCAATATCTTTATTGTCCTTTATTGTTCCGTACCGCTTCTTAAGATGGCAATCCTGAATATAGAACAGTAAAAGGTTTATATCTTTTAATGAAAGATAGTCGATTATTCCAAGACTCAGCCCAAACCGCAGCTGTGCAAGCAGGTCGAGTGCCTCATATACCGATAATAATCTGCACGACAACAACAATCCGTAACTCCTCCATACCCGGTCTTCCACCGCTCTTCTATCCGAGCTGTACAGCGCTTCCCGAACCGCACGCTCACGATTGATTACATCCTGAAAACAGGATTGCATGTGCTCAAGTATTTCCTGCTCAGTCTTTCCTATCGAATCCTTGTTGTATATCTCGTAATACCAGTCCATCCAGCTTCCGCGAAGTCCAAGTCGTTTCTTATTTAGTTCGCTGATGAATTCATTCATTCTCCCGGAATAAATCATGCCGGCCGGATGCATGGTAATTGAAAGCTCCATACCGGATCCTGATTTGTTTGCATACGCCGTCAAATACCCGAAATGAGAAGAATATTCGAATCGAATAACCTTTCCAATCTCGTTTATTACTTTTTTTGTGAATTCATAATTCCAGTCAAAATTAAAACCCGGCACATTGGCAACGAACTGAATATGATCATGCGCATTCAATATAAAATAGAAACTCTCATCATGTGAAAGAACCACTACTGCTTCATTATCTATATCATCGTACAGGATATTTCTTTCAATAAGAATTCGCCGGTCGATATCAGGACATTTTTTCAGGTTATACACCGTATATTGGGTACAGTACCGGTTTTCAGCAATCTTCTCGAGAATAAAATTATTTGCCGCTTCCCTGTCCTTTCTTTTCAGTTTATGGGGAAAGAGAAACCCTTCAACATTTCTTGAAAGTTTTACACTGCTTTTTAATACGATATCCGTAATACTGCTTTCCCTGCGGTTCCATATACCTTCGTTTTTTACAAGCTCTTCAATCGTCACCTGCAAATCCATCCTTCTCGAACTGCCGGATTTTGTCGCGTAATTCAGCAGCCTTTTCGAACTCTTCCAGTTTTACCGCGTCATGCAGCTTCTTTCTCAGTTCACCGATGTATACGTCACTGTACTCTTCTCTGGGGTTCTTCCTGAAGAAAAAGCCATTTTTTCTTTTTTCCTTCATAATGACACCGCCGAACAGCTCATAACAGCTCGCGCATCCCACAAGACCGGTTCTCTTTACCTCTCTGTACGTTGTTCTGCACACGGGACAGGCGAGATTTGGTTCTGTGGGCTTTCCGTTCTTTTCCGACTGCAGAAGTCCTTCAAGAAATTTGTACCCATTGTCGTCAACGTCTACCAGTTCGTCCCGCTGTCTTTTCCGCCGCCGGCAGTCGCTGCAGATATGTACTTCTACAAGTTCGTTGTTTCGGATTACGAATGAATGATATGAAGAACCGTTCTTCCCGCACAGGTCACATTTCATGTGCCGCACCTCAGAATCAAATATACTTTAATTGAAATTACCAAGCAAGGTATTTAAGGAGCCGGCATGCAGCCTGTACGTAACATCGGTATCCGAAACAACAGACGGGTTGTGAGTGACGATAAGCAGTGTGCGTTTGAATTTTCTCACAATGTTGAAGAGAAGGCCTTTTATCTTTTCAGCTGTGATGATATCCAGGTCTCCTGTCGGTTCATCGGCAAGAATAATTTCAGGGTCGTTTATAAGAGCGCGTGCAATTGCAACTCGCTGGCTTTCTCCGCCGGACAGGCGGTTCGGTTTCATATCTTTTTTGGGGAGTATCTCCATAAGTGAAAGCAGCTCAACCGCCCTGCTATACGCGTAATCGACCCTGTACTGCTGCAGGAGGTTCGGCATCATGATATTTTCGAGTACCGTGAATTCAGAAAGAAGGTTATGAAATTGAAATACAAACCCGATATACCTGTTTCGTATATCGGATAATTCATCTTCCGCCGCCTGTTCGAAATGGGTATCCCGTACGATAATAGTGCCAGATGTCGGCCTGTCGAGGCCGCCGATCAGGTTGAGCAGGGTTGTCTTTCCGGAGCCGCTCCTTCCGACAACTGCTGCAATCGTTCCCTTTTTTATAGCCATATTAAGACCATCCAGCACAGTCAATTCGGTATCACCCGATTTATAGACCTTTTTTACATCTGCTATTCGCAGGGCGTACATTCCCATTTCTCCACTATTCATACCGGATCGTTTCCGCCGGTTTCATCAAAGATGCTTTGCGAGCCGGATAGTAGGCAGCAAGAACACTCAAAACAAGAGATAGTATTGAAACAACGAGAATATCCCTGAAATGAATTTCAACAGGAACACCTTCGAGGTAGTATATGGAATCAGACAGTATCTCAAAACGGGAGAGCGGTGAATGGCCCAGCGGCATGAGGTAGAGGTAATACACGACGTTTCGTATTCCGTTGACCACTGCTTCGAAAAAATTGAATATTCCCTCGATATTCAGGGTAAGTATAAATCCGATAAAAACCCCAATCGCTGTCCCGATGCATCCTATTATTAGTCCATCGATGACAAATATTCTTGTAATCAGAGATGGGCGCGCTCCCAGAGCCCGTAAAATACCTATCTCTCTCTTTTTATCCATGACTGTCATTACCAATGAGCCGATAATGTTAAACGCGCCGCTTACGATAATCAGCATTACGACGAAACCTATGCCGACCTTCTCGTTCTGGAGTGCTTCAAAAAGCGGTCTGTTCAGCTCCATCCAGGTATATAGATAATACTCAGCCTTGAAATTTCGATGTATCCAGGCTGCCACTTTGTCTGCCTTGAAAATATTCTGGATCTTCAATCCGATACTGAGGTTCCTTTCCTGGATTCCGAAAATTTTGTAGGCTGCATCAATAGACACGTAGGCCATATTCTTATCGTACTCCCAGTACCCTGTCTTGAAGAGACCGGTCACGTGAAACAGGTTTACCTGCGGTTTGGACGACACTTCATCACTGCCTTTCAATGTCAGGAGGGTCACATACTCCCCCGCATGCACTCCGGCTTCTCGCGCCAGTTCAACACCGAGAAGTATTGAATTTTTATCATCAAGATTAAAACCGCCCTCTTCAATACGAATTTCACGGGCAAAACCTCTGTCCTTTATCATGATATCCTTCGGCAGTGCCTTGAGTATAAGGCCCCTGGTAATGAAATCACTTCTTAAAATACCTTCACCTGAATAGTATGGAATTATTGATAGTATTTCTTTATTTTTTGTTAAAATTGGTATACTATTGAATAATGAAGCCTCCGTTTCGGGACCAGGCTGCAGGATGATATGAAAACTGTTTGTTTCAATGATTTTTCTTCTAAATGTGTTATGAAAGCCGTTCATTATTGATAGAACTGTAATGAGCGTGATTATTCCGAAAGATATCATGAGAATGGACAGCGTGGACATGAGAGACCATTTCGCCATCAGGTATCTCTTGGCAAGGAAAAATGAGAGCTTTACTTTCATTACAGTAGCTTTATGTTAAAAGTATGGTGATGCCTGATTTACAGGTAACCCACAGTAAATACGGGTTCCCAGGATTCGGTATAAAATTCCGCAATATTCTTATAAATAATAAAAACCAGCGGAAATTATTCCAAATTCCATATTTTTTGGTTATCAAAAAAGCAATGAATCTGCTGTCAATTACCGTAAGATAGCTCACAAACTGAAGGGAATAAAGTTTTTTCGGCCTCAGACTACAGATACCGGCATGTATAATGTAACCAATTTAATTTTTCTATTTTGTATGGAAGTTTTTATTTTATTAAAAAATTTAAAAAGGAGTCGCAGCTGTGGATGTAGTTGATACACCTGTACCAGCCGACTATACAATCGTATTAAAAGGTAGATTCAAGGCTGTCGATACAAACACATACGGTCTCTTTATCATTTTTTTAAGTGAAAAATTGAGAACAGTTGAAAATCTATTGGCAATCGCCTCGCATTACAGTTCTCTCTATGAGACAGATCCTCATCTTCCCTGGTACTCGCTGGAGGAGAATATCGTCAATTTAAAGTGGAAAGGCGATATCGCGGTAAATATATCGGTCGACCTGCAGAATTATATGGAAAGTTCACTCGATCGTGACCGCGGCAATGAGCTGTACATGCTGATTAAAAACCATGACCAGACAAAGATCGAATCCCTGTTGCAGGCCATTTTGATCAAACCGCTTGCGGACAGAAACCTGATACTTGAAATAACCACCGAATCAATCTCGAATGAGTCCATGCACGGCCAGAGAGCTGAAAGAAACAAACGAAAAAACGTCGAAAAAGAAGCTGCGACAGAGAAAAAATCCGAAGCAGAAGGTTATATTCCCGTCGACCTTATCCTGGCACCGGTGAGCGGTATACCCATTTATGAACTGTCCAAAGGCGACAAAATAATGGTGAGAATAAGTGATCGAACTGTGCGGGGAAAGTACTATATAGATCTGCTTGGCGCCCGTGTGGACGGCACTGTAATCCCGGTGCCGGCTGAAGTGACACGTATCAGTAAAAATTCGAACAACGAATACACCATTCTTTGCAATATTACAGACAAAGCGGCAGGCAGGGCTGTTGAATCGGAACAGGTAAAATTGAAACGCTACGATGACCTCTTCGACCAGAGTACTCCGTTGCGGGAGATTGCCCTCGACGAGAGCGAGGGCAAAGACCGAAGTTTTCCCACGTTCATCGTAATAACCGGCGCGCTTATGTTTGTAATTCTTCTCATTTTTATCATCATGTGGTTTTATGATATTTTATAGTGGTTAACACATCCTTTTGTCAATCCAGAGATTTCTTGTTCTGCGCAGGTCGGTCTCTTTGTTATCAGATTCAAGCCGCACGATCGGATTAAGCGGAAAACGAAGCATCGTCTTAACAACCCGTGCCGTGCTTCCGTCGTTCAATGAAACTATGCCCCCTTTGCCGGCAAACTCTTTTACAGAATCTATAAGTGCTGAAAGTGCCCTTATATCGTAATCTTCCCTGTTCCAGTTGAGAAACTCATCCTTACTGTAGTGTATTGAAATATCGCTCCCGAACTTAATAAAACTCAACTGGTTATCGTACGAATCACAGACTGCAACTATCCTGCTTGAAAGCCCGATTTTTTCAAGTGTAATTCTATGAGGATAGCCGTTCCCCTTTGCCTTCTCATGGTGTTCAAGTGCGGGTTTGATAAGGAGGGGATGCTGAATCTTCTTTCTTAAATAACCGTACCCTAACAGGGTATGTTTTTTAATCTCCTCCTCTCTCGCGTGCTCTTTCAGAAAGAGAATACCTGAATCATGCATAAGCGCGCCGGAAACGGTGTCAACCAGCTCTTGCCCCCTCAATTTAAGGTTCACCGCGGTAATGGCCGTTAGTATGGCTGTATTAACCGAATGAACCGCAAGCCTTTTTTCATCGTATCCTCTGCCTACATGTGTGAGTGCATCGTTCTGCAGATTGGAGATATAGTTGATGATAAGAAGGGAAATCCTGTATATCTGCTTTATTGTGATATTCTCATTTTTTCCTATTTGGCTGAACAGATCCCCTGTCAATGTGACAGCCGAGCCGTACACTTCTTCTTCAACACGTATCTCCTCCTCGCTTTCTGCCGACCCTCCTTCATGCAGTCCCGGTTCATAAATCGTTTTTTCTGCTTCCTTCAGGACTCCGAAACTACCGCTCACAGCCGTATGGTCCTCCGGGATACCGTTTTCAAGTCCTTGTTCGGCAGATTCGGCAGTCTGCACCATGGCCGGGTCGTGTTCATGCTGCTCCGATTCTGGCACGGCATGGCTCTGTTCATCCGGTTTCGGCACAATATCGGCGCTTTCAGTCGATTCGTATGTCTGTCCAGGAATTGTGCTTTCATCAGCGTAATAAAGCGGAACAAAATCATATTTTTCGATACGGGTTAAATCTTTATTCGTAATGATGAGGTATTTTGAAAGCGCGATAAAAAAATCTTCCATGATAATGTACGAACCGGTGATATCTCCCGCTTTCAGCTCTTTACAATTGCACTCTTTCATTTTCCAGACTGTTATTCCCTGTATTACTCCAATTAATATTTGAACTTCTGTTTTTAAATTGCTATATTTTACATCATTAGACAACCACTGTATTAAATTTTCGACTAGTATGAGTCTTTTTTCAAATTTTATCAGTTTTAATAAATAGTGCAGGTCCTTGCTCACCTGCAGGAATAAAGAACCGTCAATATCGAAATAGGATAATAATACGGAGAATTTTCAATGGAAAAAACAAATCGTATACAGTTCGAAGGACAAAATGAAAAAAACGAAGAGGTTGATAGAGGACGGTTCCTTGATAAAGAACTGCTTGAATCCCGGACTCTCGTCATTTCACAGGCCATCGATGCACCACTCGCACGCAATATCTATTCGCGCCTGATCCTCCTTGAAAAGGACAGCAATGAAAAACCGATAACCGTCATCATAAACTCCCAGGGAGGAAGCGCAGACTCGGGCTTTGGTATCTATGACATGCTCAGATTCGTTCAGTGCCCTGTAATCACACTTACTGCAGGCCTGTGCGCAAGTGCCGCTGTTATTGTATTCCTCGCCGGTGAAAAAGACAGGAGATTTTCTCTTCCCAACTCCCGGTTTCTCATTCATCAACCATCAACAAGCGCAGTCGGCCCTGCCGCAGATCTTGAAATCACTGCAAACCAGATTTTAAAAATCCGAGATCAGTTCAATTCGATCATTGCGCAGGAAACGGGAAAAGACATAAAAACCGTCACCGCTGATTCGAATCGGGATTACTGGCTTTCCGCGCAGGAGGCCTTTGAGTACAACCTGGTAAGCAAAATTATCACAAGTAGAAATGAAATTGATGCTTACAGGTGATTGAGGTTGCTACCGAGAGCGCATTGAAGGAACTACTTTTCCCAGTCATCAATTATCAGGTGATAGAGATTACTGTTTTCACCGTCCCTGTACCATCTGATTATTTTCGCGGTAATTGCCCCGTCTTCCCCGTGCGGCACCGCTATCTCGTTGATACGCAGATCAATACCCTTGGAGTTGGCGACCATCAGTCGTAAAACATCCTTGGCCTGGAGTGTGAGCTCATTACCATCACGCAGAAGAGCTTCTTTTTTTTCATCTTCATCTATTATGTATCCTAAATAGGAGGTCTGTATCGCCTTCAGTACAGCGACAATATCCGTTTTCTCATAGCTTGAGACTATCTGGAATCCGGATTTCGGCGCTATTGGTATCTTTGAAAGAAGGTCATCTTCCTTTAAAATGACAACCTCCGGTGTGTCCGTCCCTGATGTATCTCTCCTTGACGTCTCCATACCTGATGTATCTCTCCTTGAGATCTCCATCCCTGATGCTGTCTCACTCCCGGCAGCGGGCTTTTCTCCGACTGCAAGTGCTCCGCCGGCGGATTTATATAGCTTCTTCAAGGTAAGATTAACCGTTCCTTCTCCAAGTCTGTTTGTCCGGATCATAACATCTTTTCTTCCGTCACGATTGAAGTCGACTTCGACCCGTTCGTCGGTTGATAGGTTGAACGGAATTCCCATAATAGAGAATGCCAGGTTGTCACTGATACCATCGATCGAAACCGTATATACTTTGTCAGAAACCGGTATCTTAATGGTATCGCCTTTTTTGAAATCACGGATTATTTCTTCCTCATCAAACTCGTATACATTGCTGGTTTCAACCGGTTTCTTCTGTTCTTCTGTTAAGACTTTTTCCGCCTTCTGTCCTTTTTGATCTTTTCTACCTGAGAGAAGAATATACAACACAGAAGAGACTACAAGAAGCGCAACGAGGATGGTTAGAAGATAGCGTCTCGTATTTTTCGGCTTTGCTATCAGTTGTTCTATTGGCGCGGGCTGCTCCTGGATTTTATAATCCCTGTATTTCAGCACCATCTCATCCGGATCGAGACCGAGAAACTGGGAGTAGTTACGTAAAAAACCGAGAAGATACGTCTCACCAGGAAAAATATCGAAATTTTCGTCTTCAATAGCAATTAGGTACTTTTTCGCTATCTTCGTTTCACGTACTGCATCATCTATCGTCTTGCCCGATTTAGCCCGCGCTTCTCTGAAGATTGGACCAAGCTGGTTCATTGGATTTTTCCCCGAAACTTGTTATACGTTCCTATTCCTGAGTGTCAGAAAATGGAACGATAATGTTACGTATTATTTGAGCATCCGGCGGTATCTCGAAATCAAAAATGTAATCCGGCTGCTCTGTATTAGTGTGTATATTCTGAAAGGTCAGGCTTACAGACACCCCGTTTGGTGATATACCGTTTGACTGCAGAATAAGCCCCTGTTCCGAAACCCATATATCCATTGTCTTGAATCCCACTTTCGGCCGCTTCTGAAGAAGCTTCAAATGATACGCCTTCACACCGCCAAACGGCTGCAGCGAACTGCTGTCATAAAAGGAAAATGAATATTCGTCGAAGAGCTTGGTAAGTCCTGCCTCCGTGGTGCTGGTAAGCAGAGTCGACTCTGTGTTTTCACTGAGCGACTGCTGCACGACCACCTTCAAAGATGGGATGTAAATATACAGGTAGCTGCCGTTGGAAACGATTATCTGGTCTTTCGGTTCATCGAACTCGAGAAGAATCTTGTTTGCCTTTTTAAAGGTGATTTTCCCCGAGTAATGCGCATCACCGTTTTGCCAATGGAAATCTGCTGTATAATCTTCGATATTGGAAAAGCTGTCGGACATTAATTTCTTTACATCGTTGACCGATGTAATTGTTATCAATTCCTTTTTGCTCTCAATATTTTCGTCCTGCTGCGCATAAAGTGTAATCGCTGCTGCAGTAAAAAGAATAACCAGGATCTTCAGCAAGACAGGATCTCCAATTGTGATGAACTTTCAGCAAGGTGTCGGATACAGTGACAGGTACTTAATCGATTGTAAATATATAATGGGGAATTCTTTTTTTCAAGGAATTAATCGGTATTAATCGATCCTGTCTATGTATATCTCCCGCGGTTTGCTGCCCCTCGGAGGCCCGATAATCCCCTTTTCTTCCATCAACTCTATCAAACGTGCAGCGCGGTTGTACCCTATTTTCAACCTTCTCTGCAGAAACGACGCAGATGCACGTTTCGTCTTCAATACAATTTCAACGGCCTGATCGAACATTACATCTTCATAGTCGAGAGCCGGGCCTTCCGTTTTTTCGAAACTCAGTATCTCTTCATTGTAACTGGGGTTGGCTCCCTCTTTCATTCTTTTGACCACACGCAGGACTTCGTCTTCTGATATATATGCGCCCTGAATTCTCTGTATATTCATGCTCCCTGCAGGTGCAAACAGCATATCACCCTTTCCGAGAAGCTTCTCCGCCCCGATTGCATCGAGAATCGTCCGTGAATCCGTTTTACTGGCAACCTGGAATGCAATTCTGTACGGGAAATTCGCCTTAATAAGACCGGTGATAACATCCACACTCGGCCTCTGCGTAGCCATAATGAGGTGAATTCCTACCGCACGTGACATCGCAGCGAGCCTGACCACGGCTTCCTCAACCTCCTTCTGAGAAATCGCCATGAGGTTGGCAAACTCATCAACAATCACGATGATATATGGAAGTTTTTCCGATACTTTCTGATTGTACCCCTTGATATTCCTGACATAATTCTGATCGAGAAGTGTATAGCGGTTTTCCATCTCGTAAAGTACCCATCTGAGAGCCTTTGCTGCATCTCTCGGATCAGTAACGACCTCTGTAAGCAGGTGGGGTATCCCATTGTAGATCTTGAGCTCGACCATTTTCGGATCCATCATTATGAACCGAACTTCTTCGGGAGTTTTATCAAATAAAAGGCTCGTTATAAGAGAATTTACACATACACTCTTCCCCGATCCGGTTGCACCGGCAATCAGGAGGTGAGGCATCGTCGTCAAATCCGAAACAATAACAGATCCGGAAATATTTTTACCGAGCACGAGAGGAAGCTCCCCAGTCATTGGAGCTTCACCTATAACGTCACCGAGTGTAACGATCTCTCTTTCGTCATTGGGTATTTCAATACCTACCGCAGCTCTTCCGGGAATCGGCGCCTCTATTCGCACCCCGTTTGCCGACAGACTCAGAGCAATGTTGTTGCTCAAATTTACAATTCTGCTGAGCTTTACACCGGGAGCCGGTTGGAGCTCATACCGGGTGATGACAGGTCCGCGAGTAATGCCTGTAACCCTGGCTTCGATACCGAATTCCTGCAGTGTCCTCTCCAGTTCCTTCGCCTTTCGTGCTGTTTCTTTTTCGAGCTCTCTCCTGTTGACGGCACTGGATTTTTTTAATAGTGTCCTGCAGGCTGCTCTGTTATGAGCAGAATCTCCAGTACCCGGTTGGGAAAGCGGAGTGGTACGGGAGCGGCCGGACTCTGATTCTTCTTTAGTATGCCGCATACCTGCCAATACGGATTTCTTCCGGTCGCTACGTTTTTTTATTCGTTCACCTCCGAGTTTTTCTTCCAGGATATACTCTCTATCATGTATTACCGCATTCGCTTCACTCCAGTTGAAAACAACCTTCTGTATCAGGGGAGGTTTTACAAAGCCGGATTTCTCCCTCTTTGCAAAATTGAAAAAACGGGTTTTTTTCGGCTTTCTCGAGGATTTGTTCCTCCATGAAAAAACCGGTCCTTGTTCCCGCTCATAAAGTGGTTCAATTCCATGATTTTCATCCCTGCAGGCTGTTATACCACCCGCAGATTGCCGGTCCTTTGCTTTTTTCTTTGCAAACAGCCGGTAAATATTCAGAAGAGGAAATCGAAAAAGAAAAAAAAGTCCGGCTGTAAGGCCGATATACAGCAGCATTTGAATTACGATCGAAGATACGTCTTTCAGAGCTTTTTGCACGATAAACCTGCCGAAAAGTCCCCCTCCCCTGTACAGAGCTGGTGGATTTCCTGCAGCGAAAAGAGTCATACAGAGTATGATGTTTATTAAGCCTAAAAGTAAATATCCCACTTTCAACGATTTTTTTATTTTTCTCAGTAGGATATAGCCATTATACATCAGTATCAAAGCGAAAAGAAAGGTCCCACGGCCAAGGAAATAAAATAGAAAGGCTGCTGTCTTTGCAAAAGGGGCACCGAGAAAGTGGCGGTATCCATTTCCGGTGGTTACTGAAAAGAGCAACGAATCCTCGGGATGAAAACCTGCTGCTGCCAGAAGAAAGCCCAACCCTGCGATAATAAGGAGGATGCTTATAACATACGTAAGCCCCCCTCTTTTTTTTATCGATTGTGTAGGTACCATACTTATCCGCCGAACCCTCCGGTTTTCATAACAATAAACGCTGTTACTGCTGCAGCAAAACAGTAGTATGAAAAAATATACAAGCTCCCTCTCCGTAAAAACGCTAAAAGCAGTTTCAAGGCGATAAAACCCGTTGCAAAAGACAGGCCAAATCCGAGCAGTAGTAAACTGAAGTCAGTACCTGATGCACCCGACTGGAAATATTCAAAAAGTGAAGCGCCGAGTACCGATGGAATGGAGAGAAGAAATGAAAAGGCCCCGGAAAACTCCCGTGTCATCCCGAGGTACAGCCCTGCTGAAATCGTTGTACCCGAGCGGGATATCCCCGGAAGCATTGCAAGCGCCTGCACGGTTCCTATAACGGCCGCATGCCCGGTACGCATAGTGCGAATATCAACCTCGCCCTTCTGAAGGAATCGTGTACCGAGGAGTATCACCCCTGTACAGAAGAGAAAAACCGGCACAATTCCCGGTCTGTAAAAAAATGATGTCAGAAAATCTTTAAAGAGTATCCCCAGTATTCCGGTTATTCCTGTAGACAGTGCAATGTAGAAGAACAGTCTGGCTGTCCCTTTTTCTGAAATAGTTTTTCTCTTCTCCTTCCCGGAAAAAGGCCATATAATCAGATCGTACAAAATCTCGCCGATGAACCTGTAATACACGGCAATAACTGCAGCGGTCGTTCCGAGATGAAGAACAAGATCGAAAAATACCGGAACATCCCTCAGTCTGAGGAAATGCTGCATCAATACCAGATGGCCTGAACTGCTTATCGGAAAAAATTCAGTAATGCCCTGTAAAACAGCAAGTGCAGAAACCTGTAGTGTGTTCATGCTTTCCCCTGATTTTCGCAGTTTACTTTAGGTTTTATCCCTATTATCCGATTATAGTATAGTAAAGAGCACTATGCTCATAACCCTGAATATTTCTTTTAAAATGGAATCGTGATGAAAAAGAAACTGATCCATCCCGCTCTGCTTCTGATGATTTTCTTCTGTATTAATATCGGCTTTTCTCAGGATATCAAAAACAATTCAGGCACAAATAGTGGACAAACAACAGATATTGGAGTTAGCATCAAGTACTACAACAAACAGATGTACTTTGTTAATCGCCCGATAATCGTTGAGTTTCAGATCGTAAACAGGGGCTTTCCCCCCTATCTTTTCATTACCTCCTATAACAAGATGTTCACCTTCGATTTTGAAATTCTGACACCGACCCATCAGGGAGTTGATCATTCCAGGGAGTACACCGTTCGGACAACCCAGTTTGAACCGATCCTCAACGATGAAATAACACTTAAAAATAACGAAGAATACGGCGTCCGCATAGATATAAGCAGATGGTTCGATCTCAATAAGCCCGGAGAATACCTTATAAAGGGAGTGTTCTATCCTCATCTAAAAACCGGTGCTGATGATGATATCAGAATATACACAGAAAATGAGCTTTTTCTTACCCTCAATCCTCCATTCGAGAAGCAGGTTCAGCAAGCAAGAGAATTAGAGGAAATAAAGAAGATGAAGGCCGAAAGCCTTCCCCCGTACGATGTGATCAAAGCCCTTCTACAGGCCATTCAGGCCCGTGATTATGAAAAGTACTTTCTCTTTATAAAATTCGATAAATTCATCCTGCAGTTCAGCCGTGCGAGGGAGAAATACATTGCTGCCCATGATATCGATAAACCGGCTGTAATCGAGGAGTTCAAACTGTACCTCAAAGGCCTCAACAGGCTCGAAGAAGTGCCCTTTTCAGAGACAATACCGGCGGATTTCGATATAGAGAAAACAGTCATCGAAAAAAGAAACGCGACGGTTACGGTTATCGAAACATTCAAATACCTGCAACTTGTCGAGAAAAAACGCTACACATACTACCTTCATCTCTATGGGGATAAATGGCTGCTCGAAAGCTATTCTGTGGTGAATATCGGCAGCTGATTTCCCGCCATCCGTCTTCAATAGAATCGCAGGACAAACTAAGAATTTACTCGCATGTATAACATTAGTATACTATTCTATTCCACTATCAATTGTACTCGATATTTAATGTGGCCGGTGAGCGGCATTATAACTAACATAGAGTAATACAATCCTTTGTGCACGGAGGAAGCATGCATGAAAAAGCGGACCGGAAACAATAGGCTCAATACATTTTTTGAGCGCACGGCTTTCAAATTTGAAAACGTCAGAGAGCCGGAGCTGTATAGAGAAATCTTTCCCTATACAGAGGTATGTAAAACGACCTTCGACAACCGCATACTCCCGGTGAATCCTCCTGAGGAAATATTCATCAGCGACACCTCATTCAGAGACGGACAGCAGGCGCGGGCTCCCTATACACCCGGGCAGATCGTAGACCTGTACCGCATGATGCATCAGCTCGGCGGCCCACAAGGTATTATACGGTATTCCGAATTCTTCCTCTACAGTGATAAAGATAGAAAAGCGGTTGAGGAGGTGTTATCCCTCGGATACGATTATCCCGAGGTAACCGGCTGGATCCGGGCGAATAAAAAAGATCTTCAGCTTGTTAAGGATATGGGCCTGAAAGAAACCGGTATGCTGACTTCGTGCAGCGACTACCATATATATTTAAAACTGCGTAAAAACAGAAAACAGGTAAGAGAAGATTATCTTGCGGTCGTTAAAGAATCGCTTGATTCGGGAATCAGTATCAGGTGCCATCTCGAGGACATTACGCGTGCCGATGTTTTCGGATTTGTCGTACCCTTTGCACAGGACCTGATGAAACTGCGGGAGGAGAGCAAGCTTGATATTAAACTCCGACTGTGCGATACACTCGGATACGGTGTCCCCTATCCCGGTGCATCACTACCGCGAAGCGTGTCAAAGCTGGTAAGAGCAATGACTGATTATGCAGACGTGCCGAGCGAATGCCTGGAATGGCACGGGCATAACGATCTTCACAAAGGATTGATAAATGCGACAACGGCCTGGCTCTACGGCTGTACATACGCAAACGGCGCTCTGCTCGGTTATGGCGAACGAACCGGAAACACACCGATCGAAGCGCTGATTATTGAATACATATCTCTGATCGGAAAGACGAACGGCGTCGATACCACGGTCATTACCGATATCGCAAATTATTACGAAAACGAAATTGGTGATAAAATACCGTCCAATTACCCCCTCGTCGGATCGGATTTCAACGCAACGAGAGCCGGCATACATGCAGATGGCCTTATAAAAAACCCTGAAATTTACAATATCTTTGACACTGAAAAGCTTCTAAAAAGGCCGCCTGAGATAATAATCAATGACAAGTCAGGCCTTTCAGGAATTGTGCAGTGGGTTAATACGCATATGCGCCTGACTGGGGACCACCGTATCGATAAGCACAACCCTGCTGTATCCAGGATAAATGAATGGGTGCAAGAGCTGTACAGCGTGGGCAGGGTAACCTCTATATCGAATGAAGAGATGGAGCACATTGTTCGAAACTGTATGCCTCACCTTTTCATCTCAGAGTTCGATAGAATCAAGAAGAGGGCGAGAGAAATGGCTGAGGATATTATCAGGCACACCTCCGAACGGATAGAGGTGAGATCCATGGATGAGCATAAAATAACACCGATACTTAAAAGGCTTGTCAAGGAGCACCGCTTTATCCAGTGGGCCTATGTTACAAACCTCGATGCTCATATAATCGTGCCTTTTATCACACAACCTGACCTGAAGGGAAAATACAAGATTGCAGGCCTTCCCGAAGATTTTTCCGACAGAACGTGGTTCGCGGATCCTCTGGAAGACGGCAAGGTACATGTATCCCAATTCTATGTATCATATGTAACCGGGGTGCTCTGTCTCACTGTTTCAGCGCCGATTTTCGATTTGAACGACAAGATTGCGGGAATCATCGGCTTTGACATTCAGTTCGAGGATCTGGTGCGTGCCGAAGACCTCATTTAAGCATCCGGATGCGTACGAACAGTGGCGAGACGAACATTGTTCATCACACCGCCATACCGAACAGGTCGTAGTCGCCGGTATGGGTGACCAGGGCACGTATCAAACTGCCCGGTTCAATCCATGTATTCGAGTGAACCACAAAGAGTCCGTCTACTTCAGGAGCGAAGTGGTAGCTTCTACCCAGTGAAATATGCTCTTCCTCGATATTCTCCTCTATAAGAACGGGAAAAGTCTTCCCACGTTCTTCGGAGAGCATTTCCTTTGAAATATTTTTCTGGAGGGCGAACACAGCCTCCCGCCTCTTTTCTGCGGTCTTTTCGTCCACCATCATCGGGAGTACTGCAGCATCCGTGTGTTCTTGCGGCGAAAATACGAATACTCCCAGATGGTTAAAACGTATTTCCTGCATAAAATCGAGTAGCATGGTAAAGTCCTCTTCTGTTTCCCCTGGAAACCCGACAATAAATGTTGAACGCAGCACCGCATGCGGGATTTTTTTACGAATTTCAGCAATAATCTCCCGGTACGAATAGTAATCTCCATCCCGATGCATCAATTGCAGTATCTTTTTTGATACATGCTGAAGTGGAATATCAAGATAAGGAACCACCCTGTTGTTCGAAAAGATGTCCAGATTTCGAATCAGTTCCCTACCGGGACGAAGGTACAGCAGGCGAAAAAAAGGTATACCGGTTTCTGAAAGCAGGCTTTGAATAAGTGAAGAGAGGCTCTCCTTTTCAGAACGATCAGAACCAAAGCGCAGTGTATCCTGTGAAGTAATAATGAGCTCCTTTACACCCATCTTTTCCAGTTGCGTGGCTTCTTCGACAATATCTGCAGTATTTCTGCTTCTGAGCCTTCCCTTTATGCGGGGTATAAGGCAGAAGCTGCAGTTTCTGCTGCAGCCTTCAGAGATTTTAATATATGCGTAACCCGCAGGGGTTAGAAGTTCGGTCCTGCCGCCGTACTCATTAAAGCGTTTCGGTAGCACCATACTTTCGGGAAAATATTTCCCGGTAATCCCCCCTTCAACAGCGTTTATGATAGCCTCGAGATTGCCCGTGCCTATCACCGCATCAACCTCCGGCATCTCTTTTACTATTTCTCTATGGTAGAGCTGTGAAAAGCACCCCGCTACTATCAGTTTTGCCTCCGGACTTTTCTTTCCGGCAAGTTCAAATACGGTATCAATAGTTTCCTGCTTGGCTGCATCGATAAATGCACAGGTATTAACAATGACAAATACCGCTTTATCAGGATCACCGGTTCTCGAGTAGCCCTTTTTCTTTAGAATGCTGAGAAGGATTTCGGAATCAACGGTGTTCTTATTACATCCGAGCGATTCTATGTAAACGGTCTTTTCTTTCATACTTACACCGGTATACAGGCTATTTTATTCCTTCAATTATGATAGGTAAAACAACATTGGATGGTCTGCGGCTTTTTGATCGGCAGCAGCATCGGCAGGTTTACTCCCCTATATTTTCAAACGCAGGGCAATGATGTTAAGCTTGTCCGATGCATCCTCCATTTTATTAGTGATGCTGTTTACATGTAGTATAAGCTCTCGGAGCATAAGTTTTTCTGAAAATTTCTGTATCTTAAGCTTTTTGAATATTGACTCTATAGATTTCCATACATACTTATCCACTTCTCCCTCGAAGTGTTCTATTTCTCTCGTGTCGTTGAATACAACCGATGCATTGCTGAACAGGTTGTGTACCCCATCGGCGAGCTTATCCGCGCAAGCTGCAGTAAGATCCGACATAATTCGAAGATTTCCTTTTATCTCCTCCGGAATGTCGGGTTGTAACAGTGTGAGAAAGTCCCCGCTTGTTTCAGCGGCGTTTGCAACCTTATCGATAAAATCAATGCCGATGAAAAGCACCTCCCTGATAGACGGCATAAACGCTCCCTCATACATCTCCTTGCTGACTTCCCGCCTCAGCTCATCAGCTTCACTCTCCTTTTTATGGGTATTCTTCGTGTACATACTCGTTTTTTCAACATCCCCGTCGAGGTAGCTGTCCAAGGCTTTGAGAAACTCCTTTACCGTATCATTAACAGTATCCGCATGTTTTATAATATTTTCTACGATGTGCTTTTCTTTGCGATGGATAATTATTCCCATAGTTTCCGCCCTTGTAGAATAGTACTTCTAAGTAACTTCTCGCGAAGTTACTTTATGATATTCGGTCCGAGGGGACGTAAGCCACTTCTAAGTAAATTCACACAGGATATTTATGATACTTAGCCACAAAGTGGTATATCCCGCAAGGGATACATCCCGCCAGGGACATACGCCACTTTTTATTAATAGTATCTGTGAAGGAAAACAAGCTTTGGAGAAGAATTTCGGGCTGGCCGGACTTGAACCGGCGACCCCATGTCCCCCAGACATGTACGCTAACCAACTGCGCTACAGCCCGATATACTGTATAATACTGCAGACCGATGTTATTGTCAAGCTTCAAGGGGATACAGCGGATGTAATCCACAAATGAAGCATATGGAATTTCGCCTGTGCCCTGCCGTTATACGCCCATCCCGGCGCCTTTTAAGTAACTTCGAGCAAGTTACTGTTTGATACTCGGCCGCGAAGTCGCCACTCTTGAATCGAGACGGCTGAATTTTGTATAACAGGCCCTGTCAAGCCTGTTGGAAAGCTCTGCTGTCGTCATGCTGGAAAGCCCGAATACATCCTCCCACACCTCACTGCTTTCCATGCACATGTAGAGCCTGCCCTCATCGATGTACTGTGTCAAAAAATTCTTCAATACAATGTACATCCGGGTCCTGAGAGGCCTGAAATAGCGCATCTTGTTATCCTGTCCCCTGATAAACTCCCCGTCATAGATATATTCAGCATGACTTCGAATCATATGCACCCGCATTGCAGGAATAAACCGCAGTGCACCCATGCTGATGTACACCAAGTGTTCGGGCTGAATTCTGCTGAAAAGCCGGTCCACCACCCTTTTATATCCATCTTCCCAATCACCGTGCATAATGATCGGGTCGAAGTGGAGTGCGAGCCTGTACCCCTCCTGCGTGACCTGTACAGCAGCATCGATTCTGCGCTCAATATCAGGTGCATTACGTTCCTGTGTCCGGGCTATAAAATCACTGTTCAACGACCAGGAAATGATCGTATTGTCATGGTCTTTAATACCCAGCAGCCGTTTTATATTTACGGTTTTTGTCTTTATCTCCAGCACTGCATTGTGTGTGGATGCTATATAGGGCACAAGCATCTCATACAGGGGAGATTGGGCTTCAAACAGGAGGCTGTCCGTAAACTCACCGGTTCCAAAACGAAACAGCCTGTCCTTGTTCTGCAGCGTATTCTGCAATTCTTCAAACAGTTTATCCCTGTTTGTGAATAGGACAGGCAAAACAGCAGTATCTTCGAAATAGGCGTTTAAAATACAGTAGGAACAGCCGAGTGTACACCCCTGTGCGAAATTGATTATTTCGTAGCCGCAGCATACATGATCCGGTGTTCCGGGACACGGTTTTACAAACTGCCCGGGATTTTCTTTCTCACACAGATTTTTCACCCTGTTTTTTACCATCTTCTCGCTCGGATCTTTCGCAATCAATAAAAAAAAATTCATGTAAGTTTTTCTATTAAAATATAGTAAATTTAGGGGTTGATGTTTAAAAAATTATCGATTGCTGTGCATTCTCCCATGATAAAAAAGAAAAATTATTTCGGACAGGAATCAGACATTTTACCACCCGATACAGCCGGATTTGCAACAACCGAACAATATTCCGGCCTGTACTGTACCGGCATCTGCGAATCCTCTTTTTCAAAACGAACGCTTATCAATGCCCTCACCCTGCTAAAAGATGCCGTCAAAAAAGAGGGGTACACGGTATCCGGTGAAACAGTTACCCCGTACTCATTTGATGAAGTTATGAACCTGAAGGGGTGCGTTTATATCAGAGGGCGCAGGGCCGGGGGGAAAACGCTCTACGATCTCTATCGCGAATTCAAGCCGGATACCTCATTTTATGGTACTTATATGGACATCTTGAAGATAATACAGGCGATCCTGAACGCGGCTTTAGCCGTTCAGAGGCACACAGGCAGTTACCCACCCCTCTTGCTCAACTCAATTTATTTTGACGATACATCAGGCAGTATTACTTTTCTCCCCTTTTCCGTTATCGACAGTATCAACAGGCACCATGGTGAACAACTCCAGGCAATTCTCTATACCTGCTGTGCCGATGGAGACATCAATGATGGAGACATCAATGATGGAGACACCAATACATCACGTTCAATATCCTCAACGCAGGAAAACATTCATGAAAAGGCATTTAATTGGGGTGCCGCTTGCCTGATCTATCTTTTTTTCACTTCCGGAGAACCGATCCAAAACATATATATCTACCTACAGAACATTATTCCCGATATTCCCTGTACTCTTGCAGATGCGGTCTGGAATATTTTACGGAAAAAAACAAACGTGAGCCTAAAACCAATCAATGAATCTATTGAATCGGTACCGGGAACGGATGAGGGGTATCGCATTCCGCTTTTCAAACGAAAGAGCACGACGTTCCTTTTGCATAAAATGGGGAATTTTCTGATGCATCGGTGGAAATTGATTGCGATATGTATGATATGCGCAGGAATCGGTTTTTATCTTATCTCCGATCTGGTTTCCGGCAGTAAAAAGCCCGACATTACCGCAGGACTCACCCCTCGCGAAGTTGTCGAACTCTACTATTCGGCGACCGAGGACCTGAATCTTGACGTAATTGACAGCCTGTTCTATAAAAAAGCAGGAAAGAGAATAAAGGATGAATTGAGTACCCTATACGTAATGCTGAGAATGGAACAGGCCTACGGTGAAAAACTGGTCAAACCGGATGAAAACCTCGATAACTCCAAAGTCCCGCAGGGGTATAAGGTATTCGGTATCAAGGACCTCAAAATCGAAAGCAGGGGCACTCTGGATAATCCTGTGTTTTTTACCACATATACCAGAGTTTTGAGCTCTGAAGGCACGATGTACGAGAGCGGTATTGAAGAGACTATCTATTTGCAAAAAATCAACGAACGCTGGTATATTACAAAAAGTGTACGTACTATAGTAAGCAGCACACAACCCCAGTAAAAGGCAGATATCATGAAACAGATGAAAAATATTGTTGTCGTTGCTCTCGCTCTTTTCACAATACTGTCCATTTCAATCTCAGTATATGGTATGGGCGGCAGGGACAAAGAGATCGAGCTTGCCTTCTGGCACAGCATGAGTATATATCAGGGTGATGCCCTCGAAACGCTCGTTGATGAATACAACCAAATCCATCCGGACATCAGGATAGTACCAACCTTCCAGGGCCTGTATGATGAAATGAAGACAAAACTTGTAAATGCGCTGAAAACCGGCGGAACACCGGATATCGCACAGGTAGCAATTGAATACCTTGATGTTTTCGTTGCCGACGATAAAATTGACCCTATTACGGACTATATACGTGAGGAGGATAAAAAAGATATACTCAGTCAATTCTGGAACGCAGTATCGCGAAATCGCGAAATCTACGCGTATCCCTTCAACATGAGCGTACAGGTGCTGTACTACAACAAGGACGCATTTAAAAAAGCCGGTCTCGACCCGG
>Ga0315537_1000275_pt1 | contig 38421 bp, 27 predicted proteins | sample SalMarSW160270MG_FD_203091 | JGI IMG/M metagenome (GOLD analysis project Ga0315537, IMG submission 203091) | Salt marsh sediment microbial communities from the Plum Island Ecosystem LTER, Massachusetts, United States - Salt Marsh Sediment SW1602-70 ... | reverse complement strand
CGCCTCCTGCCATTCTTTGACACGGTTTTTCAGCCTGTCAGTCATGACATTGACATTTTTGACTGCTTCCACATCTACCGGATTTGTTGTTGCATTATTAATTACCATAATTAGACCTCCATATTAAACTCGCCCTCAGTAGGATATCACATTTACAGGTATAGTACATATGTAAGATTAAATTACTATATCACAATTTGGGGCAGGTCAATATTCCTTAATATTCATCTGATGAGCTGAATAATCTCATCCAAGTCGTCTAAAAACTCAAGTTGTCTGACCAGTTCCACAACTCTTTCTAGTTTGTCTTTAGAAATGGGTTTTACTGCATATGAGGCACAGTCAAAAAACTTCTGAGCACAATCATCAAACGAGAGCGGTCGCTCCGGGCTTCCTTGTGGATAGTCAACTTGCTTGGAAAATACTTTCCTGTTTTTAGTGGATATTCTTACTATTCCGGTGCCAAAAGCACCGTGTCTGGTAAGCTTAGAGTTGAATTCGAAATCTATTTTTTGGGCTATCTTAAGAATATCTTCGTTCCGAATAGATTCTTCGGTGAAGTGTTCCATGCAGGGTTTCCCCATGACAATGGTGGTAGCCACCGTCCATGGTAAACTGAATTGGGCGTCGATATAATTTCTTGGTTTACGCTTGATTTCCAAAGGCGTGCACAACTCACGACCAGCTTCACCACCGATTAGTAAAATACCATCAACATCGCTTGGTTTTATTTTGTACTGACTCACTAATTCCAACATTGCGTCTATATATACATGGGTAATTCCACAACAGGGGTATGGTTTAAAACCGACATTTACACCTCTAAATACCTTCCCTAAGTTTTGAACCAAGATTTCTTCATCATAGTCTCCATAATGATAAAGACTATACAAGCCATAATCCGCCTCCAAACAGTTCTTGGCACCAGTGATACTCTGTTCAGCCATCAATGCCGATGTTATACCTCCTTTTGCCGCAAAGCCCGGCCCCATTCGCTTTGTTAAGGCACCATCTGATACACATTGCAGGTTACCTGCCGATTGATGATAAGCAATGCCCATTGCATTGAGCATCTTATCTTCATTCAAACCTAATATTTTTCCGGCAATGACAGATGCGCCTAAGAAACCATACAACATGGTGAAATGCCAGCCCGTACCGGTCACATTACCGTTTGGTCTGGTCGCTATTCCTAACCTACACATGATGTCAGTGCCTAATGTAGCTGCTGTAATGTATTCCTTACCGGTTACTCCTCCTTTCTGTTCTGCTACAGCGAGGCAGGTTGGTACCACAACACATCCCGTATGTACTAGAGCCTCCGGATCACCATCGTCATAATCCAGAGCATGTGCCATGGTAGCATTGACCTGAGCAGCATTGGGTGCGGGGACTTTAATCCCATAATCAAGAATTGTACTTTGCCTTTTGCCTCCCCATTTTTTTACTACTGCTAACAGCTCTCTAATCCCGGGTTTACCTGAACCCCCCAGCGCGGTACCTAGTGTATCTAGAAGTTGTTTCTTCTGAAATTCCACCTCCTCAACAGGGATATCATTATACTTAGCATGAGCATATTTGTCTGCAAAAGCGGATGTGGCATCCATTTCGTTATTCTCCATCTCGTATTTTTATCCAACCAATTTTGCTTTTAACGATCACTTCAACAGTTTTGATTGCATTACAAATACTGATAAATTGAGTCGTATTAAAAGTATTCCCTTCACTCTTTAAGTACCTTAAAAAACAGTGTTACAAAGTAAAAGTTCCTCTATCTGCGAGACTTTCTTTGGCCTCTTTTCTTCAGGTCTTCTTTTAACTCTGCTATAGCCATTTCTAAGTTAACTTCTTGGGGATACACTCTGTTAAAACCTATCTCTTCGAATTTCTTTTTCACGTCTTTGAAATCTTGCTTACCAACGGCCAACATTCCGCCTATGTAGAGGAGAGTGTCCCCGATACCAGCTTCGATGCACTTTGATTTAAATCCTTTCAAGTCAAATTCCGCCATGCCGTACATCGAGCTCATCATGATTGCGTCGGCATTCGTCTCTTGAGCAGCTTTAATAAAATCCTCTGGTGGAGTTTTTATACCTAATTCTACGACATTGAAACCAGCGTCTTTTAATGTACGTGATAGAATCTTAGTGCCGATGATATGAGCATCCCACCCTACCGTTCCAGTTATTATTGTTACTTGTTTCTTCATCATTATTCCCTGTCTATTATCTCGTTTTTCCTGCTCTACCTAAAAGGTGTCCATGGCTCGGTGCCCAAAAGTCCTCAACTGCTACTTGATAATTCATTTTTCTCCTCTCGACCCTAGCCCTTCCCGCTACTTTTTCCTCATGGAACTCCTTGACTTCTTTTGGGATAGGTAGATTTCCGAAATGCATATATCGACAGGCACCATTATTGTCTCTTATACCCAAAACTTTATCTTTGATATGAGTATTTGTTGAAAATGGAGAATCTAATATTCCTGCTTCAACAGCCCTGACACTCCCTACAGCTGCATCACCATCTCCGAGTTCTAAAACTCTATCGACAATTGCTCGTATCGCTTTCTCAGTGTTTTCCTCTTCAATGGCTATTTCTTTAGTTTCCAACTTGATATTCTGCTCACATACTGTATTGATAACCCAATTCGCTGATCTATTACTTAGTCCATGGGCCTCCTCTGACGGCACACCTAGGCCTTCATCAAGTGTTCTTACGTTGGTAAGCTCGGCTCCAGTCATAGCTTCTACCATGATGGTATAATTTGAGTATGCGAATGACTCTGCCATTGACTGAGGAACAGGATAAAGTGGTAGCTGACCGGTAAGTACACCGGGCACTGAAACGTCTTTATAACCAAATCTATCCAGATACTCTCTTAACAATCTACGTCCCGTCCTAATGGTAGCGATATCCTGAAAGAGATTGCCTTGGCATTCAATGTGAGGGATTATACTCTTGACGCCCTGCATTGCCATCATTTGACCATCTAAGATTGTGCATGCGATGCTTACGTCATAGGGGAATATAAAATTTGGTTGCCATCCATGATCATCTGTTGGTATGACAATGCCTCTCTCAGCATAATATCCCATTAACCGCCATATATACTCGTGATGATGTATAAAATCCTCGAGTCGCTCGTTTTTGTGATAACAACCAAAGAGCAAAAATGCACCTGTATTACCAAGACTGGTCATTCCTGAAGCCAAGGCAATCTCGGCACCTAAAGATCCGGATATCCATCCAACTCTGGTATTAAAGGCACATTCACAACTCTCAACTACTTTCCTAGTATTATGTACGCCGAGATTGATCATGGGAAACCCATTTAATGTAGCTTGGCCCAACTTATTACTCTCATCTATACCTTGTTGAACCCTTTCATATTGGCCTTCTCTCGTAAAGGTATCGAACGTGAGTATGATTATTGGTACCCCTGCGTCGATTAATGTATGACAAATATCAATCTGCTTTTTTAATATCGGCGTCCCTGCTCTTGGCATTAAACCACTTCTGCCATCTCTATTTAGCTTCTTGACTACACTTAAAGACTTCTTATGTTCTGGCAATTTTTTTTGGTATTCTATTGCGTCTTCGAGGTCTACTTCTTTTCCTGTTGGCCATTGGCTTAATACCATTGGTCTCATTTGCAGAAATTCGTCTTCATCAATCATATTTCGCCTTGGTTGTATTTCCATTACTTAAACCCAGTGACTGGACTCCTCATATCAGATATATAATGCTCTAGTATCTCTTTTATTGAAAATACATAAACGTCTAGCATTTTGAATGATATCTGGTTTACTTTTATTGATATCAATAAAGTCAGCGGGGTCTTTATCAAGATTAAGGTGAAGATATATTGTTACGAGCTTACCGATAAGGTTTCCGTCATTGTCAGCAATATCTCTAAGAATAGTTAGAATATGACGATCTATTTCTTGATAAGTATTTCTAGTTAAATAGCCATCGTGAGCTGCATAGATGTTTACCTCAGTTGTGGTTGGATGCATATCCATAGCAGGGTGATGACGATCGCACATTCCGGGAAGCTGTTTTTTTGAACCTAAATGTCCGACAATGGGGGTTGTTTTTTCGTCTTGAATATCATTTAAAGGATGGAAGAACTTTACTTTTCTTGCATAGGATAGGAAATTATCGATTTCATCTTTTAGTTCATCGTTCCCGGGTTGATAATATTTGGGTGTTAAAACGCCCTTGAAATCACTTTCCATAACTTCATCCTCCTCCTGCTCTGGCACCGTTGGGGCACAGGAGGCTGACACCAGAGTTAGGATCATAAAGAGACTTAAAATAGGCTATATGATTTTTAGCGATGCTTCTCCTCCTAGATTTTTGGTATAATCCCTTATCCGTACTGGCTCTTTTCAGTCACAAATATTCATAATAATATTGTATCTGAACCAAACGAAATAAAGTTGAAAGTCATAATGGAATAACTACCCCAAGAAATGGCTGTAAAATTGTTTGTTATCTCCTATATTCTGCCCGAAATATGAATATGGCTACGATGACCGATTATATAACCATTTACAGATATTTGTCAATATATTGAATGTTATTATAATAAATGTTAGTATCTTGGTAATAATACATTGTGGACTATCAGTGATAATGGAACAAATATGGGGCCACTAAAACCGTACACATTAGACGTATGGCAGAAGCTCCTTTAGGTGTAGTCGATTGATTAAGCAGTGAAAGGATCGATGAGGATTAGGATACCTCATTGTGAATTGAAATGGGAAATCCCGGTTAAAAATAGAATCTGATGAGCACCTTTACTTCAAGCTTTGAAAAAGGAGTACAATATGAAAAAAGAAAATAATAAACGTGGAGGAACCTCTAAGAGAAACTCTCCTAGCAAAGCTAAGTTAACAGCCTGCGGAGGAGTAATTGAACCGGCATCTGAACAAGAGGTATCATTTATTAGAGGAACAGGATTTCAAGGCTTTGGCACGGATTTTACTCCGGGACGGGTTGATGTTAAGAACGGCAAAATAGTAAGAATTAGACCTTTGCACTACGACGATGAGGGCTTTGGGCCAGAATATCTAAAACCTTGGAAAATAGAGTTACGAGGGAAGGTCCTTGAACCTCCCATGAAGTCGTTAGTGGGTACACTGGGTTTGGGCTATAAAAAACGTATTTATTCACCTAACAGGATTAAGTATCCACTTATTAGAGTTGATTGGGACCCTAATGGTGAGAGGAATACTCAGAACCGTGGCAAGAGTAAATATCGAAGAATATCATGGGATGAGGCTACCAATATAATAGCCAGAGAAATATTAAGAATACAAAAGAAATACGGATATTTTGCCATACTTGTTCAGGGTGATGGACATGGAGAAGGAAAAGTCGTTCACGGTCCTCACGGGTGTCAGACCCAACTTTTAAGACATATGGGACCTGACGAACAAAGCAGTTATACGCTACAGCTTAGAACTCCGGATAGTTGGGAGGGGTGGTATTGGGGTGGAAAACACTTTAATGGTTGGGAAACTACTGGCACACAGGCACCTGTAACTAACATGACCATGGACATGGCTCAAAACTGTGAACTGATGTTGCACATGACTGATAGAGAGACTACCGCAGGAATGAGTAGAGGGAGATGGGTTAGTAATGTATACCTATGGCTTAAGGATTTGGGGATTGAACATGTATATATCACTCCCGAATTGTGCTATGGTGGCGCAGTATATGGGAGTAAGTGGATTCCAGTACTACCCTGTCAGGATGGAGCACTTTTTCTAGCAATAGCCTATACGTGGATAGTAGAAGGCACATATGATAAAAAATATTTAGATACACACTCTGCTGGCTTTAGTGAATTTAAAGCATATGTTATGGGAGATAAAGATGGGATACCGAAAACACCCAAATGGGCTTCCCCGAAATGCGGTGTGCCAATATGGACGATAAATGCAATAGCTAGGAATTGGGCTAAAAAGAAAACGTCAATAGAAGGCTTCATGGGACCTGGAATGAGAGGCCCGTTTTCGTCAGAAACATGCAGGTTGAACGCAGCTTGTGAGGGTATGCAAGGTTATGGAGCACCAGGGCGTAATCGATATCACGTAGGTGCTGGACTACCCCATTCCAAATACCATATTGGCTTTAATGAAACGCCTCCTAATGGTCCAGCATGCGCCCGCGGGCTTGAGGAGCGTGACTCACCACAAGATTACTTCCGTCCACACCAATTCATTCCCAAGACTAGAATTCATGATGCTATACTCAATCCGCCTATTACTTGGCGGGGTACTGCATCACCATGGATGATGGCAAGTGACCAGTCTCGTACCTTCACATATCCTATACCTAAAGAGCAGGGCGGTACTGAGATACATATGATATGGACTGATACTCCTTGCTGGACAGTATGCTGGAATGATGGAAATCGATACATTTTGGCTCTTCAAAACCCCAAAATAGAGTTTATTCTAACTGAACATCCTTGGCTAGAAAATGACACCATGCTATCAGATATAATACTGCCAACAACCACCAGATTTGAGGAATATGATATATGTGCTGCTATGGGATGCGAAGGTCTTCAAAGCGTGTTTATTACGGAACAAGCTATTAAACCTATAGGCGAAGCCAGATCATCCTGGGAAGTATCACTCGAGGTAGCCAAGAAGCTCGAGAAGCTTGGCTGTACCGGATTGGTAAAAAAATATACCCAGGGAAAATCTGTTGAAGAGTGGATGAAATACGGATGGGATACGCAGGAACTCTCTGAAATAAGCGGTATGACTTGGGAACAATTCAAGGAAGAGAAATTATATGTCTCCCCCTGGAACCCGGAATGGAAAGAGAATCTGCGAGTTAAACCAGGTGCTAGAGGATTTTACGAAGACCCTAAAGCCAATCCCTTACAAACACCAACAGGACTGCTGGAGTATGAATCCACATTCTTGAAAGAACACTTCCCCGATGACAGAGAGAGGCCACCGGTCCCCCACTGGATTGTGGGTGGTGCCGAGTGGTCACATGATGAAAGCCCCGAAGGTGAAAGAGCGAAAAAGTATCCTTTGCTCTGTCAATCAAATCACCCGAGATGGAGAATGCATGCACAGATGGATGACTGTTCATGGTTAAGAGAAATCCCAACCTGTAAGGTTAAGGGCATCGATGGCTATATGTATGAGCCGATTTGGCTCCATCCGACTGAGGCGGCGAAGAGAGGTATAGTGAATGGCGATATTGTTAGTATGTACAACGAACGAGGAGTCATTCTTGGCGGTGCTTATGTGACGGAGAGGATAAGACCCGGGGTAGCATACCAGGAACATGGAGCAAGAATGGACCCGATTTCGATGGGACCTGATGAATATATAGATAGAGGCGGTAGTAATAATCTAATAAGTCCAGCCATAACGATTTCCCAAAACGCCACCGGGCAGGTCTGCAGTGGATTCCTCGTTGAAGTCAAGAAAGCTGATATACAAGCTCTGAAAGCAAAGTACCCTGAAGCATTTGCTAGAGATTATGACCCAAGTTGTGGGTTGATCTTCAATAGTTGGGTTGAAGGAGGCATGTCAGTATGAAAGTATTTGTGATAGATGTTGCACGCTGTACTGGCTGTTACGCTTGTCAAATCGTATGTAAAGATGAGCATTGTGGAAGTGATTGGACACCTTATGCGAAACCTCAACCTGATACAGGCCAATTCTGGGGCAAGATGAACGAGTATGTTAGAGGGAATTGCCCGCAGGTTAAAGTGTCCTACGTATTTGAACCTTGCCAGCATTGCGACGATGCTCCCTGTATTCTAGCATGTTCGACAGAAGGTGGAATATACCGTAGACCGGATGGATTAGTTATAATTGATCCCAAAAAGTGTACCGGCTGTAAAAACTGTATCGATGTTTGTCCGTATGGCCGGATTTACTTCAATGAAGACCTGAACCTGGCTCAGAAATGTACTGGTTGCGCTCATCTACTAGATAGGGGGGGAATATTCAAGGAGCCAAGGTGTGTTGATGTCTGTGGAACGGGTGCCATAAAGTTCGGCGAAGAATCCGAATTTATTAACCTAATAAACAAAGCCGAGAAATTGCATCCCGAATATGGACTCAGCCCGAGAGTGTATTATCTGAACCTTCCTAAAAAGTTTATCGCAGGCACCTTGTATTCTCCTATAGATGAAGAGGTTATAATTGGAGCTACCTGTACACTCATCGGTGAAAGAGATACTTTCACCCAAACTACGAATGACTGGGGTGATTTTTGGTTTGACGGTTTAAAGGTTGGTACATACTCCCTAAAAATAGAGTTCGGAGGTAAGACCAAGACAATATACAACATCAATACGAAAAATGATGTTGGCTTGGGAGATGTTGCCCTTGCTTAGTAGAATCATATTATACTATGGTCTCTGCACTAGAGGATAAGGATAGCTTATAAGACTTGATACTAGATGGTAAAGGCGTATGAAAAGTCTTATTCTGGCTGTTTAGGGGATATATAATGCAGGAAATACTCGGGTTATGAAAAAAGTATTTAATAGACTAGAGCAAACGTGGTGGAAAAAGTCCTGCCTATTATCACCCCAACTCCACCGAGGATTTCAAAAGGAAGAACTACAATTTTACCTTTTCCTTCCCCATTTGGTTACGTAAATTCCTTCCAAGTCTAACATCATGGAATGTCATCAAGTCTTGTAACTTACTCAAATACACCTTCCTGAAACAACTCTATGAATTCGTCATCGGGCATTTCCATAATCTTGGTACAAACATACTCAGTATGTTCACCTAGCTTAGGTGCCGGCATACGAGCAGCAACCGGGGTTTCCGAAAGTTGAAATGATTCTCCCAAGTGAGGATATTTGCCTAATTCGCTGTGGTTAATATACCAGAAGTATTTACGGTGATTTAGCTGAGGGTCCTCCATAAGCTTACCGGGCTCTATTACTTCTCCCGCAGCGATACCTGCTGTTTGCATTAAATACATTACCTTTTCAGCAGTATGTTTACTAGTCCACTCAGCAATATTTTCATCAAGTTCTTCTTCATTATTCTTACGATTTAGAAAAGTAGAGAATTCAGGTCGTCTAATCCAATCCGGATTTCCCAGGATATTGCAGAAAGCCTCCCACTCATCGTCATTAAAGATGGCTATAGCACACCACTTGTCATCACCTTTACATGGGTAGGCAGCATGTGGTGCTGCATATAATGAGCGATTTCCAGACCTATTGGCTACTCTACCACTGGTGAAGTAATCCAGCATGAGGGGAGTAATATAATGAATACTTGCTTCATTTTGCGACAGATCAAGGTATTGTCCTTTTCCAGTTTTTCGACGATAAAGCAGAGACGCGATTATCGCTGCTGCACCTAGTGAAGGTGCACACGCATCGGTAACTCCGGCATATGGTTGTACCGGAGTTCTGTCCGGCCATCCGGTAAGCTGAGTGAAACCAGTCAATCCGGTTAATTGATTTCCAAATCCAAGATGCGAGGCATATGGACCTGTTTGCCCTTGCATACTTAAGCTTAACATAATTATATCAGATTTTATTTCTTTAAGATCTTCATAGCTAAGTCCAAGCCTCTTCATAGAACCTGGCGTAAAATTCTCGATTACAACGTCACTTTTAGCCACCAACCGCTTGGCCACATCTATGCCCCTTGGATGCTTCAAATTTATTGCTATACTATAATTATTAGCGTTGTAAAGAGCGTGATAGGCACTGCGGTTTACGCCTGGAATATTATCTTTATAAGGAGTATTGATTCTCAAAGGATCAGGCCTGTGCATTGATTCAACTCGAATAACTGTGGCGCCAAGGTCAGCAAGATATTTACCAGTTACGGGAGCTGCTAGTACCCACCCGAAATTTACAATAACTATGTTTTCCAGAGCCATAATACCCATCTTATAAATCCTTTAACTACATTCCCATATTTTCAAATAATGTTATTTTGTTTGAGATTACTTAGTTCTGTATGGGAAAATCCCATCTCCGTTATATAAATATCTTCGTTATGTTCACCGATTAACGGCGCCCGGTTTCTCATACCAACATTTGTTTCCGAGCATTTTATAAAAGCATCGGGATAAGTCAGATTAATACCCAGTTCTGGGTGTTCTATTTCACGCCAGAAGCTCCGCTCTTTTAGTTGTATTTCTTGTGCGATATCTTGGCAATCATTAATTGGATAGATATCAACACGCCTTTTTGCACCCTCCTCAAAGAGTTCTGCTTTGGTATGATATAGCAAGAATTTGCCGATATCTTCTTCCAGTTTTTCTATGACTTCAGCAGTGGTTGCCGCCATATCAAAATTTTCCCAATCAAATTCCTTTATAAAATTACTTGCCTTCCCCTCATTATCCAGCCAGTCGGTAAGTGCCTTGTTTGTTCTAACTCGTACACCACCTCCCCCCAACAAGAAAATGACAAAACCGTCCTTGCAGGGCCAGATTTGTCGTACGAGTCCTGGTCCCCAACCAATCCGGTATTGTCCAGCGCGCTTAACCTGAACACGGTTTATCTCCCAATGTGCTAGCGTTTGTGCAATCATCTGGATGAGACTCTCTCGTATAGCAATGTCTATGTGTTGGCCTTTTCCGCTTTCGTTTCGCCAATAGCAGGCGGCCAACATGGCCACAGCTGCCTGTGATCCTGCCTGCATACATGCGTGAGGAAAACTTATAATAACTGGTGGGCGGTCAGGATCGCCGCTTAAATTCATCAATCCGCTTAAAGCCATATTAACGATTTCACATGATTTATAATCTTTATAAGGCCCGGTTGAACCAAACGGGGTGATTGATGCCATTATTATTCTTGGATTAATTTCACTAAGCCTTTGATATCCGAGCCCCAAGCCGTCCAAGTAACCACAAGGAAAAGATTCGATGATGAAATCAGCTGTTTTTACAAGTCTTTCGAATATCTCCCTACCATCACAACTCTCAATATTCAGAGTTACCCCCCTTTTATTGGCATTATACCCAAACCAAAATAGGCTGGTTTCCATAGTAGGCTTGTCTTGATAAAAGGGACCGATATTTCTCGCCGGATCACCACTGGGTTTTTCCAGTTTAATGACATCGACACCTAGATCGGCTAAAACTTTGCCACAGAAAAAGCCCTGCTCATTAGTAAGGTCTAGGGCCCGAAATGATTCCAACATTAAATTGCCGTTTTCAGATTCACCTTTCATGACTACTCTCCAGTCTCGCTTTAACCTCGTGACGGAAGTATGACCATAGCATTACCCTTGGTTGATATTTGCCCTCTCTGGTTCTCTGCTGAAATTTCACATTCTACTAGATGCTTATTATCCTTCTTGTTGATTACTTTACCCCGCCACGTAGTTATGTCACCGGCATAAATGGGTCGCCGTATTTGAATGTTCAGCTTACTCAGCCACCCGTCGTCCCCAATCCAATCTGTCATTAACTGACTTGGTTGAGCTGCCCGTATTGGTCCCTCATCCATAGGCGCGGGTAAGCCCCTCATTTTCCACGACTCTCCCATCGCGTAGTGCCAGTAACAGCCCGGCCCAGGCATGGTATATGGTAGAATATTGCTTGTTCTGGCAGCTATATCAGCCGTGGCGACTATCTGCGGTATGGTGAGTTTTCTAACCAATGCTGGTACCTCATCTCCAACCCTCACGTCCTCGTAATAAAGTGGATTCACTCCCCTTGCTCTTAGTTCTCCTTTTCTCATGTCCGGGTAGCTTGACGGGAACATATCCCCTAATTCTTCTGACATATAAGACTTTTGATTTTGAGCCTCAGACGTGGAATACATCGCTACGGTTTCGCGCCAGATACCTACAACCTCACCATTTTGGTTCCTAAAGGTAACTTCAGCGGTGACAAAGACCATAGGACCTGCAAATTTACCTGTCTTTTCAACAACATCATAAAGTTTAGCACTTGGGATAATTCGGTCGCCAACACGTATAGGAAAATAAAACTCGAATTCCGAGCCCGCAAAGGCGCCGCCATGCGGCCAGTGGTCAACACCAGGAATATCAACATGTAGGGCGCTACCCCCGCCGCATGTATGCATAAAGGTTGGAGCCGCTATAACACCTTTCCATCTAGTTTTTTTTGCATACTCTTCTTCAAACCATAAAGGATTATAGTCTTCTACAGATAAGGCGTAACGTCTTAATTCTGAAAGATCAACTGGACATTTGGCCAGGTAGGATTCGTGCTCGGTCAGGTCTTGTTTTTTCCCCAATAATGCCTTGACTCCACTGAGGTCAAAAAAAATTCCTGTATCTTTCATGTTATTAATACCTCCAAGTGCAGCAAGTTTGAATTATAGAATTTTTCTTGAATATAATTAATTAATTGTTCTAATTATTTCGGTCGCATCTGTCAATTCATCCAATTTCTCTATAAATTGTAACGTTCTATCGATTGTATTCCCAGGGATAGGGTGAATTGAATAAGCAGAACAATCTCTAAATTTATCAATACAATCACCAAATGACAAGGGTTTTTCAGGGCTGCCTGAAGCATTATCACATTGTTTGGTGAATACTTTCCCACTTTTAAGATTTATTACAACTCTTGCTGGTTCAAGCTGGTCTGATCTGTTCAGGTTCGGATCTATTTGAACATCTAGCTTGTTTGAAACTTCAAGAAAACTTTCGTTTCTAATAGCCTCAAAGGTAAAATCGCTGATAGCAACTTTCCGCTTAGCGATTGCAGTAGCTACAACCCAGGGTATACTGAATTGAGAATCGACCGCATTCCGTGGATTACGTTTTACTTCTATTGGATTACATAGCAACTGGAAATTTCCTTCCCCAGTAAACACAATGACTTTATGTATATCCGAGGTATTAATATTATTTTCATTTACTAAAGCCAGAGCAGCATCAATAGATGTATGGGCACCTCTACAACAAGGATACGGCTTAATCGATATATTTGTTCCTTCATATTTCTTTCCTAATTCTGAAGTTAGGACTTGGGGGTCATAATTTCCTCTATGATACTGGTTAAATAATCCCCACTCTCCTTCAAGAGAATTCTTCGCACCGGTGATACCTCGCTCAGCCATTAGTGCTGATGTTATACCTCCGCTGACTGCGAATCCCGGTCCCATCCTCTTAGTCAACGCACCATCAATAGTGCATTGACCGTTACCTGAGCATTGATGATAAGCAATACCCAGGGCATTAACCATTCTATCTTTATCAAGACCAATTATTCTTCCGGCAACTGCGGCAGCACACAGGTATCCAAACAACGTTGTTTGGTGCCAGCCCATTTTTATGGGTTTAACTCTTGCAGCGACAGCTAAGCCTAGCCTGCATAAAAAGTCATCACCCAATACAATAGACACGATAAAGTCCTTCCCACTTATACCGCCGATTCGCTCAGCTACAGCAAAAGAGGTCATAACAGTAATAACTCCAGGGTGCATTATGGCTCCATCATGAGCGTCATCATAATCTAATGCGTGTGCCATAGATGCATTTACCTGTGCGGCCATCGTGGCGGGTATTCTGAGCCCATAGCCAAAGATTGTGCTCTGTGGTCTACCTCCCCACTCCTTGACCAACTCAACAATTTCTTTAATGCCAGGGCTCGATGACCCTGCTAAAGCTACTCCCAGAGTATCCAGAGTTTCTTTCTTGGCTACTTCTATTGCTGTCTGGGGAATATCTAAGTATTTCTTATCAAGGAAGTTATCCACAAAATCAAATATTGCGTCCATTTTTCTCCTCGATAATAATTACTTCAGCTATTTTATTAGTATTTAAATTTATCCGTATCTATATCTAATTGTCAATAGACACGATAAAGTCCTTCCCACATAAAACGCCGATTCACTCAGCTATAGAAATAGTGGTCATAACGGTAATAACTCCATGGTGCATTATGATTCCATCATGAGTGTCATCATAATCTAGTGCGTGTGCCATAAATGCATTTACCTGTGCGGCCATCGGGGCAGGTATTCTAAGCTCCTAGCTAAAGATTGTGCTCTGTGGACTACTATAAAGGCACCCCCTTAGGTATTACTAACCGAGCGGAAGATGAAACTGGAAGCAGCTACCTACAAATTAATGAGATGTATATGAATGCAAAAGCCTCTATTGACACGGTTAAGCTAGCAGAACTGATAAAAGAAGCAAGTGACTATATCATCCCAATTGAAGCGTCCGATAATCTGGGCAATATCAGTTTGTGCTCCCATGTTACATCAGAAGCTTAATAACCTTTCACTCCCCATCAAGGTTACACATACTTACTCCTCATGGATTAACACTTCGTCTCCCTTCCACTCATACCGGGTATTTAGACCTGCTCCTTTAGTAATATTATTCATATAATTGTACACTTGCTGCCCTCTTTCATCGTTCTTGAGTATTTCAGGTTCCCCCTTCTCATCGAGCAAACAGGGAATATAACTCAATTGGGATATACGCCCACCTTCTATAGTGCACTTAGCAATGATCGATTGCCTTTGCTCAATACCTCCTCGACTAGAGGCCACTGATTCTGTACCACCAGGTCCGAAGAAGAAAGGCCCTCCGTCACTGGTTGAAAATAGCTTTAAACGCCATGGGTCTATAGGTCCCCGTTCACCCCGAAATTCAGGCATCCTGGTTACGAAATCACCCAAGTTATGAAAGATCGCTTTTCCCTTGTAATGCTCGATGCCCTTGAGTATATGAGCATGGTCTCCCACGACAAGGTCAGCCCCCGCATCTATGGCGGCATATGATATCTGTTGTTCATACATTGCTAGCCTGACTGGAACGAACCCCCACCCCTTATGGAAATGAACCACCAGAACATCGCAAAGGGGCCTGAGCCTTTGGATATCATCTACCATATCCTTCAAGCTATCTGGCTCGGCAAAGGTGTAAATGGTCGGGTAACCTCCAACAACAGGCCACGGTGTTTCATAGGCCGTAATGATATGTACATAGGCACATCCTGGCTTCTGCATGGCGGCCCAAGATCCTATTGGGCCGGTGCAATTATAACTGAGAAAACCGAATCGAGTTCCATCACGCTCAATTACAGCAGGGCGCCTGGCCTCATCGATGTTCATTCCGGCTCCACAATAAGCAATACCCAAATCCCGAAGTCCAGCGATGGTATCCTCAATTCCTGGTGCACCCGAATCCCAGATATGGTTACCGGCAAGGTGCATCACATTGAAGCCGGCATAGGACAAAGCACTCACATTACCAGCAGCAGCAAGTCGGGTAGAGCCAAAGTAAAAATCTACATATGTAGGAATGGGTCTTGATGTTAACGGGATCTCTCCTTGCCCAACTACCACGTCAGCTGACCTCAGAACAGGTGCTACTAAATCAAAGAATGGCTCAGCAGGCGGCTCGTCGTGCAGAATTACATCCCCTACAGCTAACATCGTCAGAGTTTTAGAATTCATATCTTAGTCCTTTCTATCGGTGAAAGATATTCAAAAACTATTATCCATGCTCGAAAGATTTTTCCTCTAGCTGATAAACTGTGAAATTATTAAGCGGAAACAAGTTTACCTGCCACTTCTATGTGATGATATAGTCACTTGCTTCTTTTATCAGTCTTACTCACTCAACCGTGTCAATAGAGGCTTTTGCTCATATACATCTCATTAATTTGGGGGTAGCTGCTTTCAGTTCCAGGGGTTCAATCCATACCAGCTTTGCAATGTCTTTCATACGTCAGCTTTTCGATAATTATATAGATAAAAATATTTACATGTCAATTATTAGATTGTTATTTTACAAATTATTTTGGTATTGACGTAACATTAATAATATATTATATATTATATTAATTCAGTTGATAGAACGAAAAGGAGGAAAAAGCTATGAAGCAAATGGAGGAAGACTTGATGGAGAAGCTTAAGGAAGCAGGCCTGCAGATGCAACCATATTGGAGCGTCAGGTATCTGAAGAATATTGATAAGCTTTCTAAACCCGTTTACAAAACTAAAGAGGAGAAAGATGTCTACGCACTGGTACGAGATGGCACTAAATTATGCATGGATATCTTCCGCCCTGACGTTGAAGGGGAGAAGTTTCCTGCTTTGGTAGCCTGGTCATCCTATGGTAAGGTTGGGCAGTCACACAGGAGGGACCCGGTGCCGGCAGGTGCTCTTCTTCTTGACCACTCTATCGAGGTACCAGAGATAGATTTCTTTGTAAATAGAGGCTATGTGTTTGTTATTCCAGAACCCCGTGGAATAGGTAAATCCGAGGGTGAGTGGAACGGCATGCAAAGCCCACAGGAGCAAAAGGACATCTACGATATTATCGAATGGATAGCTCAGCAACCATGGTGCGATGGAAATGTCGGCATGGCTGGCGTTTCTTATTTTGGAGCTATACAACCACTAGCCGCTATTCAGAAACCCCCACATCTAAAGGCAATAATGCCCTGGCTCGCAAATCTTAACTTCTATGACATGGCTTATCCTGGAGGTATAATTAGTGATTTCTTTCACTATTTCATACTTACTGGCAATAATCCCAATAATCCAGTATCAGAATCAGAAAGATTGTACACAGAAGAGGAACTCAAATGCAAGATTCAAGAGAGCTTAAAGGACCCTTATGTGGACAGCAATACTTTTTATGTGAAAATACTCAATACCTGGCCTCCTAGATATAATACCTGGTTCTTAGATATCTTACTGCATCCTTTAGACGGACCATTCTGGCAGGCTAGGTCATTAAAGAATAGGACAGATAGGATAACAATCCCAACATATTTACTCGGGGAATGGACTGTTGTTGACTTCTATACGGATGCTCAATTCAACGCATCCAAGAAACTTTCTTTCGTGGGAAAATATCGTGAGGAAGGCCACCCATGCCCATATCGGCACACTCAAGAAGAAATGCTACGATGGTATGATCACTGGTTTAAGGGAATAGACACGGGCATCATGGATGAACCACCAATTAAACTGTATATTACCGGCATTAACCGGTACCGTTATGAATATGAGTGGCCACTGGCAAGGACAAAATGGACAAAGCTGTATTTACATCAGTATAAAGGATTAGAAACAGCACCACCGCACTACTTCGATACGTCACCGGACGCCTTTGTTCACGTCCCTTCCGATTTACGCACGTTAGTACTTGACGTACCATCACTTGTCTATTCAACCGAACCGCTAAATCAGCCATTAGAAGTCAGTGGGCCAGGCGCACTATACTTATACGCTGCACTTGACGTGGAAGATGGAAACTTCATTGTAAGCCTCCTGGACGTATCTCCGGATGGCAGAATCCGCAGGGTCGCAGGCAGTGCTTTGAAGGCATCACATAGATCTCTCACTAAAGAAGAAACGAAACCCTGGGAACCTGTTCACGAACACACCAAGGCAATACCAGTTAAGCCTGGTGAAATTAACGAATATGCGCTTGCAATGAGCGCTTCACACGTCTTTCAGCCAGGCCATCGTATTGGGCTGGAAATTAAAGCCGCGTCTCCGACGCGGCCAAGATACGCAGGGTCGACTACGATAAATCTCATGCCAAGTCCCTGGGTGACTACTTACAAAATATTTCATGATCAAGAGCATCCATCGCATCTATTACTACCAGTAATAACAGAAACACCCGAGGAGCTATGGCTTGATACCGTACTGAATATATGAGGAACGTTACTTTTTTAAAACTGCACATAATGGACAAGCACCGATATGTCGGCAGTCTTTTCCGGGTATTATGAATTTGTATCAAATGGTGATTTGACCTGGTATACCGAGAGGGTGTTGCATGTACTACCACTGAGCTAAACAGATTAATTAATAAATTACCTTCTTATGGAGGCATATTTCTAATATGCCTCCATAAAGCCTACGACGACTGTATTATCATACAGTATGTAGTGTTCGACTTATGATTTCATCCTGAGTAGAGGGCTCCAGGTCTACAAAATAAGCACAGAAACCGGCTACCCTTACTATTAAGTCCTCATATTTCTCAGGATAATTTTTCGTTAATTATATAGTCAATAAAGCAATTCGTCGAGGGATAGATTGTAATAATAAAAATCATTTTGGTATTGACATATCATTAATAATATATTATATTAATTTAATTGATAGAGCGATAGGAGGACAACATGGCTAATCTGTTTACTTGACCGATTGTCAAGATGTTTTTTATCCCACATTGTTAGTTTTCTTCACATAATAAGCCTTGACTAATTATTAAAAGGAGGAAAAAGCTATGAAGAATCTATTTCTGGTCTTGCTTGTAGTTGTGATTGCAGTTGGCGTGCTTTTGGCTGGATGTGGCGAGCCAACACCTACTACCACTACCGCTCCAACTACTACCGCTCCAACCACTACCGCTCCAACCACTACCGCTCCAACTACTACTGCACCAACTACTACACCCATTAAGTACGGGGGTACTCTGAGACATATCGCTACTCCAATCCCTCCAAACATTGGTTGGCCACTTGACATGGTTGCTACGCCTACTGGCTCGAATGTTCAGTCCATTTTAGAAACCCTATTACGTGGGGATGAAAACGGCAATATAAATGGGTGGTTAGCAGAGTCCTACGAAGTTGCCGATGACGGGGAGTACATTACCTTTAATCTTCGCGAGGGTATCAAATTCCATGACGGGAGCGACTTTAATGCTGAGGCTGTAAAATGGAATCTGGATTATTGGATTGATGCCGGGTTACAGCCTTGGGAATCGGTCGATATTATCAACGAATATACAGTACGGGTAAACCTGACCGAGTGGAACATCTCCTTACCGTTGTCTTTCTGTGAAGGTAGCGTCCCGGTATTTATGATATCCAAGCAAGCGTACGACACGAACGGCTTGGACTGGGTGAAAACTCATCCAGTTGGGACCGGACCATTCATTTTTGAAAGTTATGAACCCGATGTCATGTTGAGAGCTGTGAAGAATCCCGATTACTGGGTAGAAGGCAAACCTTATCTCGATGCCATAGAACTCATCATGTGCAATGATCCGACGACCGCACATATGGTTCTAAGAGCTGGTGAAGGAGATATGTTAACAGGTAGCCTCGATTCAGCACTACAATTCATAGATGAAGGTTTTAATGTAGTATCAGCGATGGATGCCATTTGGGTGCTGGTACCCGATACTGCTGATCCTGATTCTCCCTGGGCAAATCAGAAAGTGCGTGAAGCGGCGGAATACGCTATCGACAGAGAGGGTTTAGCCGAAGCCATGGGAGCTGAGTATCTTGAAGCACCCTACCAGTATGCACCCCGGACCACCACGGTTTACAATCCCAATTTCCCCATCGAGAGGAAATATGACCCTGAAAAAGCCAGGCAGTTACTGGAAGAAGCCGATTTTGCAGGCGGGTTTGATACCACTATTATAGTACACCCCGCCCGCGAGCATAACCTTGATTACATCCTCGCCGTGCAGGCTCAGCTTGCTCTAGTCGGTATTAGAGCGGAACTGGACATACCTGACAAAGGGAGATGGGCGACCTACATGGGCCCCCCCAACTCATGGCCAGAAAACTCTGTTCTCTACGCACCATTGCCACGTTTTGATACGAATTTCCTGACAGGTATTCAGTTCCCATTCAACCTTTATGCCAAAAACTGGTTAAGACCACCCGAAGCGGTGCCAATACTTGATGCGGCTCTTCATACTACGGAATATAATGTTGAAGCCTTACGCGCTGTTGTAGAAATCGTCGCGAGGGACGTCGCACTGATTCCTGTTCATGAAGAACTTGCTGCCATGACAACCCCACCCTATGTTCATATAGGATATAACGAGAGGGCTTACGCACAATTCTGGAATTATGAAGACGCCTGGTTGGACAAGTAGTAACCTAAAATACTAATTTAAAAAGGAATTCGGGATATATTCCTGTCCTTAAAAAGGATAAATCAGACGCTGGCTGTCCTTACCTTCTTACGATGGTACTTTTCAGGATGGCAAGGACAGTCAGCTTGGACATTAACGCCAAATTTTCTATTATGAAGATAACCAGGTAACATTCAAAATGTAGATATTAGTGTGGTTTCATCAAAAGAAGTATTATAGAAATATTATATATAATATGAACTTAGGAAACCAATCACCGTGAAGAGCGAGGGCATTATTCAATTACGAAATTCTTTATGAATGGAACCTTTCACCGTTAGAAATAGATACTAATCATGTTAAGTTATATCATCAGGAGAATATTCCTTGCGTTTATTATTGTGATCCTGGCTTCCTTGTTGGTTTTTTTGGGAATGCGTTTTTTGCCTGGTGACCCGATTCTTATGCTGATTACTAATAATCAGTTTCAGGATTACCCCGAGGAGTACTTACAAGAATTAAGGCATCAGCATGGGCTAGATAAACCCTTGATCATCCAATACTTCGACTGGGCTGGCAAAATCCTTCAAGGTGATTTTGGGATTTCGATTTTGAACCAAAGACCGGTATCAGAAGAAATTGTCAGACGTTTGCCCGTCAGTTTATATTTAGGTACTCTCGCCTTTATTATCGGGCACTTACTCGGTATCCCAGCGGGGATAATTTGTGCCATCAGGCGTGGAAAATGGCTTGATACCGTAATTACTACGTGGGCAAACATTGGAATAACCATACCTAATTTCTGGCTTGGTGTAATTTTAATGTATGTCTTCGGGTTAAAACTTGGTTGGCTTCCCATTATGGGATACACATCACCATTTGATGATTTTTGGCTAAGTACAAAACAATTGTTAATGCCCGTATTTTGCCTTATTGTCCCTCCTTTGGCCGGGGTTACCCGCCAGGCCCGGTCCAGTATGCTTGAAGTTTTACATCAGGATTACATACGCACTGCTTGGTCAAAGGGATTAAATGAACGGGCAGTAGTTATTAAACATGCCATGAAAAACGGATTGATGCCAATTGTAACACTAGGCGGCATGGCCCTTGGTCATATCATCGGTGGTGGGGTAATCGTAGAGACTGTATTCAATGTTCCTGGTTTGGGACGACTTGCAGCAAGTTCCGTCATCAGCCAGGATTACCCTTACGTGCAGGCCATAACTTTGCTTGTAGCAGTAGCAGTAACTTTTTCGAATCTACTCGTTGATATAGCTTATGGTTGGATAGACCCCAGAATCCGGTACGGATAATAAAACATGACAGAAAAAATATTTAAAGATGCAGGCACGCAGAAGACAGCCCGCCGGGTAAGGGAATTCAGTCACTTCCGAAGAGCGTTTTTTAGCCGCGGTCTAGTTGTATTTGGTATGGTTGTTATCCTATTATTTATTTTCGTCGCCATTTTTGCTCCTTTTTTGGCTCCCTACGATCCATACCTTCCGGATCTGAAAGCCAGGCTTTCTCAGCCCAGCTCCGCGCACCTTTTGGGAACAGACTCTGTAGGGAGAGATACACTTAGCCGAATCATTTACGGTACGCGAACTTCGCTCATGATCGGCCTAACGGTGGTGTTCACGGGTGCCATTATCGGCATGGGTCTTGGATTAATTGCGGGATATTTTGGAAGCTGGTTGTATACGTTAATTATGAGGTTTGTGGACGTACTTATGACAATCCCAATGATATTATTGGCCCTGATAATCGCAGCAATGCTTGGAGGAGGCATCATGAATATTATTATAGCTCTAACTGTCGGAGTCATACCGGTGTATTCCAGATTGATGTGTGGTCAGACTCTCACAATTAAGGAAAATGACTATATTCTGGCCGAAAGGTCACTCGGGGCGAGTCATCCACGTATTATGATACGCCATCTTATTCCGAACACACTTCCACCACTTATAGTTGTAATGACTATGATGCTTGGTACAACCGTATTAGCCGAGGCTGGGCTTAGCTTTTTAGGTATAGGTATCAAACCCCCCACTCCTGCTTGGGGAAGTATGGTAAACGATGGTCGCGACTATCTTCTCACTCTTCCCGTTCTTTCGTTTGCGCCAGGATTTGCCATCATGCTATTAGTATTTGCTTTTAATATGATTGGGGATGGCTTAAGAGATGCCCTTGATCCGAGATTACGAGGTTTGCTGTAATTGTTAAGTCTAAACAATAAAGGATGGAATATTTGATAATATGACAAAAGGAACTATTTTTAATATCCAACGGTACAGTACTGAAGACGGACCAGGTATAAGAAGCACGGTTTTCACGAAAGGGTGTCCCCTGCGCTGTTTCTGGTGCTCAAATCCAGAGTCACAGAAATCTTGGCCGGAGATAGCGCACAGAGATTCTCTCTGTAATCAATGTGGTCGGTGTATAGAAGTTTGCGATTCGCAAGCCATTTCCATTGTTGGTAAAAAAGTGCTTATCAATCGGAAGCGCTGTACGAGGTGTGGGAAATGTGTAGAGGTATGTATCCCTGAAGCTATTAGGCTTGTAGGAAATGAGATGTCTGTGGATGAGGTATTCCAAGAAGTACGGAAGGACGTTCAGTACTACCGAAGTTCGGGTGGCGGAGTAACAATTGGTGGCGGTGAGCCCCTTCAACAGCCTGCGTTTGTAGCCGCGCTACTCAAGCAATGTCAGGATGAAGGAATTCACACCTGCATCGACACGTCTGGGTATGCGGACACGGAAGCACTGGAGGAGGTCCTACCGCATGTGTCTCTTATGCTATTCGATCTGAAACACATGGATCCGATTGTTCACCGGAAATTGACAGGGCGCTCCAACGAACCGATTATCCGCAATCTCGAGTTAATTACCGCCAGGGAGATCCCAACAATAATACGTGTGCCTGTAATCCCTGGTTTTAATGACTCGGATGAGGATATCACTGCCATTGCTCGCACTGTCACAGGCATGAATCACTTGAGCGAGGTTAACTTACTGCCTTACCATAAATACGGTTTTAGCAAGTACAAACAGTTGGATCGACGATACAAACTAAGAGGATTGGAACCGCCAACGGACATGAAGCTTAAAAGATTACAAGAAATTTTTGAATCTTTCGGATTAAACTGTCAAATTAAGGTGTGAAAACGTACGGTTAATATGGCAGTTTAACCTCGGGAAAAACTGTATGTAAAATTTCAGATTCTTACCACCCAGTGCAGTGGTTTGTTATATTTAAGTACTGTAAGAGAGAGGATGGTTATGGAAAAGAAGGACTATGATGTAATCTATGCTCAACTGACTCCTCCGGGAGTGATTCTTGAGAAAAACGTGTATGCTGAGATGCGTGACGGCGTACAAGTGGCACTGGACCTCTACAAACCAGCAGAAGGTAATGGTCCGTGGCCTGCAATCATAGGCTATGGGGGTTTCCCGAAGGAAAGCTTCGGTGAGACCGCCCTCCCCGCATTCTATTGTCCCAACGGATACGTGATTGTTCAGGCTCAGGCAAGGGGTAGTGGTCTCTCTGAGGGAAAGTACGCCTTCCATGGTGAAAACGAGGCCAGGGACGGCTATGATATCGTGGAATGGCTTGCCCGGCAGTCATGGTGTAATGGCAATGTGGGCATGATGGGTGCCTCCCACTTCGCTGTGTACCAGTGGATAACAGCCATCCTGAATCCTCCGCACCTTAAATGTATCGTCCCGTGCCCTGGCACAACTGACCATTATCGTGGTCTTTTCTATCCGGGAGGCGTCTTCTGTTCCAGCTTCCCCCCGTTTCTAGTAACATGGACAACTGCGGGAACCATATGGCCGGGCCCTTTTACCGGAAAGGAGCTTCCCGCAGATCTTGTACCACAAATTTTTTATCATACCGAAGATGGCCCGTTTTATGAGGAGCATGGTAGTACCTATAAACGAGTAGACCAGATTAAGGCTGCCGTTTTAAGTATTTGTCCTGCTGCTAACGAACTCCACACCTTGAGCCATCTTAAATCTTTTCTTGATATCAAGGCCCCCAAGAAACTAATAATCACGCCGTGGAATGGAACGCGGTATCAGCCCTTCATCTTTGAAACCACATCGCTAAACCAGCAGATACTCAGATGGTTTGACTACTGGCTCAAAGGTATTGATACGGGCATAATGGATGAGCCAGATGTAGCCATCTATGATAACGGCACCGGAGAATGGCGCTATGAAAACGAGTACCCGATGGCGCGAACACAAATGAAGAAATTCTACCTGCACACTAAATCAGTAGCAACGGAGCCATGGGGATCCATTAACGAGGCTCCGCCAACAGCCAAGGAAAAACCGGATACCTATCGAAATACGAGTCCCCGTGAACAAACTCAGTTCCTTGCCTACACTACGCCTCCCCTCGAGGGTGACCTGGTGGTAAGGGGACCAGTCAGTATCACATTCTACGCTACTACAACGGAAGAAGTCCTGACCGATTGGTCCTTCTTCGTTAAGGTAGGAGAAATGGTACCTGGCGGCATACTCATTAATCCTGTAACCAGAGAGCCTCAACCCAAACCTGATTGGACAGACAACTGGACACCACGTGAGGTTCATTTATGGAGCTGGGGTAATCTTAAAGCTAAATTCAGAGAGGTTGATGAGAGCCGTTCCAAACCGGGGCAGCCATTTCATCCATTCCAGAACCCGATCGATCTAAAGCCAAACACAATCTATGAGTTTCAGGTTGAGCTGCAGCCAATCTTCAATACCTTCAAGAAAGGATACAGGATATGGGTGCAGATTGCCGGTGAAGACCCTGATTATTCCACCTGGGACTCTTCTTCACGATATGTGAGGGCGGTGCCAGATCAAATTGTATCAATGAAGAATGAAATATCTATCTACCATGATGCGGAACACCAATCTCACCTGCTCTTGCCGATTATTCCTGATACTTCCGAAATCGCCACAGTCAAGGCACCTTTGCGTGACATTGTGCCGGGCGCTCCGCGATTTGTATAACAACCATATCGATCCGGATAGACCTTGGGAAAATGGACACTTAGAATCATTCAACGGCAAGATACGAGACGAAGTCCTCCTACAAGAGATCTTCACCACTCTTGGGGAAGCGAAGGCCCTGATAGGGCTGTGTCTAAAGGAATATAATCAGGGTACGTCAGCATAGTGCTCTAGGATATCAGCCACCAGCACCTGAAGCTGTCTTAACCTTGATAACGGAGTAAGCAGTGGTATCGCTTTCGAGGATCAGTTCAATATAACGATAGTTATGACAATAATTGTTAGTTAATTGACATATAGTATTGATTTATCCTATACTCAACGAGATGATAATTGGAATTCCTGTAAGTTTCCATTCATTGAGATGAAAGCCTATGAAGAAGAAATTTGACGTAGAATCCAGATGTATTGATGCAACAACAGAAGATATACTAAGGAATTTGGTGAGGAAACGGTAAAATTTAAAACAAAGGTGGGATTGTCTTAGATTGAAGCTGCCCGGTAGCTGTCATTGCCAACATCGACATTGCCGAATTATATCAATGTTTATAAGGCTGGCAAGCTTGGGGACATGAGTAAGACGTACCAACCATTGTCGGAAATGAAATTGACCCGGACGAAGAAACAATCAGCAGAAGCTAAATTGATAGTATATATACATAGTTCATAAACTACCGTATGTATTTATTAGGAATATCAATTTAGAGTGAAATCTTGATAATGGACGACGTAGACAAGGGAAAGTTATTTTGGTTTAACAATTCTTAAGAACGATGAAGTATCGTAATAATACGGCAGTACTCTTGCTGGTATCCAAAACTGCTTGTACAGTATACCAGCAAAATAGCCGCCGTTCGTGTCTTTTCTTTTTCTACGTGTCAGGAAAACGGCAGTACGTTACTGCACAATTGCAGTCATGTAATTGAAGATCCACAAAAAGGAGGAAATGCCGGAACACAATCAACCGCCGCAGTGGGACTATAACGATAAGATTCATCCATCAGGAGGGAAAATGACTAGTGTATTGGAAGGCGTCAAGGTTCTCGATTTCACGCAGGTGTATTCGGGTCCGTTCTGTACTATGCTACTGAAGGATCTGGGTGCCGATATAATAAAGATCGAAAGACCCGGTTCTGGGGACTTGCCGAGAAATGACTTTCCGCATACCGAGGGACTAGAGGGCGGTGCCTTCATTATCTTAAACCGGGGGAAACGGAGCCTTACCCTTAATCTGAAGACGAAAAAGGGACTCGATATATGCAGGGAACTAACAAAAAAAGTGGATGTGTTGGTTGAAAATTTCAGTCCGGGCACAATGAACAAACTCGGCCTGGGAAAGGACGAACTCCTCAAGCTGAACCCCTCGTTGATTTATGCCTCGCTCTCCGCTTTCGGGCAGACAGGACCGCTGCGGGACTATCCTGGCTTCGACCCGATAGCCCAAGCTATGGGAGGCATGACAATTGTCACCGGACTTCCTGAGCAACCGACAAGATGCGGCGTCTCTATAGCCGACTTCGCATCTGGGTTTTTCACCACACTCTCCATCGTCGCCGCCCTGCTGTATAAGACAAAGACCGGCGAGGGACAGATGATAGATATATCAATGCAGGATTGTATCTGGCAGTTAACATCAATCGAATATTCGCCATATTATTACCTCAACGGTGTGGAACCTCCAAGGCTCGGCAATGGACACTCGGCGATGATACCGTGCAACCTCTATCCCACTAGGAATGGTAGAGTATTCATCGCAGCAGGTGTCTTGGCACAGTTACACCGGCTCTATACCGCCATGGATAGAACGGAACTTGTCGACAGCCCGTTCGGCGGTAATCAGAATCTGCGTTATCAGCACCGGGGAGAAATCGACAAAGTGATTACGGCATGGACCAAAACAAAGACTACCGAAGAGATCATCTATATACTCAAGAAAGCTGATGTTCCGTGCTGTAAATTGCCTAGCTTTTCGGAAGTTTGCAACGATGAACAGCTAAAAAGCCGAGATATGATTATCGAGGTGGAACAAAAGATATCCGGTAAAGTCAAGACACCCGGTTCACCGCTAAAGCTCTCGAAGACACCTGGCAAAATCGATTACCCAGCTCCGTTCCTCGGTGAAAATAACAATGAGATCCTATCAGAATTGCTCGGCTACACAGATAAGGAAGTAGCGAAGCTTGCCGACGAAGGAGTTCTGTAGATTAATACAAGATTCATGGGTAGATTAATTTATTAGCCCTCTTTGTGTAAGCCTGCTAAGGCGATTGTATTTGTAATGGTGTCAGGCATATGACAAATGTTTCCTTTTTGAGAGGCTAACTCCCAAAGGATCTCCTATGGTATGATCTTAAGGACGCCAAAATTATTCTTGCAGCTAACGTCTTGCCATTTTTAGGGAAATAATATAATAATAATTAGTGAAATATAATAATAAATTTATATTAAAATTGTTTGTCAATATAATAACATTAAATAAAATAACATTCAATTTATTGACATTATTACTTTTTTAATCTATAATATTCTCGAATTTACAGCAAATTCAGGAAGCAGGGAGTTTTTTATGGCTAAGAATCAAGAACATTGGAAACAGATGCTTGAATCTCTTGTCTCAGAGAAGAACTACCATAAATCACTTTATACCCAAACTATCGTCTCATCCTTTTCTTCAACTGCGGATGTTATCAATACACATTTAGATCGCTACTTCAGTAAATATGCACCGCTAAACAGGACTGGATTTCTCGTTTTACAGATTCTCATCAGTGAAGGCGGCAGCATGGTTCAAACCGAATTAAGCCGCCGTGTTTTCCGTTCCCGTTATACCATAACCAAGACGGTCGATACTCTTGAAGAGCGTGGTTGGGTTGAGCGAAGACCGATTAAAGGGGATCGTAGGGTCAACAATGTGACAATCACCATAAAAGGTCTGGAACTAATTAAAGATAGAATGGATGGAATGTTGGAAATGAGTCGTTTAGCTGTATCATGTCTCAATGACACTGAACAGCAGGAACTAAGAAACATAAACAGAAGACTTCGCGAGCATGTAACAAAATTACTTAAGGATAGCCGGAATATTAATAATCATGAGTAAACCGGCAACACTTGTCGACAAGATATGGGATTCTCACATAATCGCCGACTTAGGGGATAACACATACCTTCTCCACATCGATCGTAATTTCCAGCATGAGTTAGCCGGTTCCACTGCTTTGACCGGAATAGATAAAGCGGGTCGGCAAATAAGGAATAAAGAGCTTACCTTCGCTGTCATGGATCATGTTCTTAATACACATCCAGGCAGAAGTGATGAAACACCGGTACCCGGAGGAATTAACTTTATTCGAGAGTTACGGCAGCGAACTCGCGCTCATGGCATTCGACTCTTTGACATTGATGATCCACTACAGGGAATTTCTCATGTCATTGCGCCAGAACTCGGCATTGCCTTACCAGGTTGTACCTACGTTTGTGGTGATAGCCACACTTGTACAATCGGAGGCATTGGTGTTCTTGCCTGGGGTATCGGCTCAACCGATGTTGAACATGTTTTTGCGACACAAACTCTTATCCAGACTAAGCCTAAGAATATGCGTGTTATTTTCAAAGGGGAATTGAGACAAGAAGTTTTTGCTAAAGATATGATCCTCTACCTTATTTCACAGGTGGGAGCAGCCGGAGGTATTGATCACGCTGTGGAATTTGCGGGTCCGGCGATTAACAATCTTCATATTGATGGAAGACTCACTATATGTAATATGGCAGTAGAATTTTCTACTAGGACAGGAATCATCGGGCCAGATGAAACGACTATCGAGTATTTTCGTGGAAGACCGTTCGCGCCCAAGGGAGAAATATGGGATAAGGCGATTGAGTACTGGCGAACCCTGCAGTCTGATCCTGAAGCACAGTTTGATAAAGAAGTTGTCATTGACTGTGCTGATATTAAACCACAGGTTACTTGGGGAACCAGCCCTGAACATTCTGTAGCGGTAGACGGTTGTATTCCAGATCCCGCTAATGCTATTGATATCCATAGCCGTCTCACTATGGAGAGAGCCATTTCATATATAGGGCTTAAGCCAGATACTCCTCTAGAGGATGTAAAAATTGATGCAGTCTTCATTGGATCTTGTACCAATGCAAGGTTAAGTGATCTTCGTGAAGCAGCCAGAATTCTAAATGGAAGAAAAATAGCTCCAGGTATTCGGGCCGTTTGCTCACCGGGGTCTTATGATACCAAGCGAAGAGCTGAGTCTGAAGGAATAGATAAAATATTCATTGAAGCAGGATTTGAGTGGCGTGAATCAGGTTGTTCAATGTGCATGAGCGGAGGTGCCGGAGGCGAAGGTTTTAGCCCCGGGCAACACGTTTTATCCACGACTAATCGTAACTTCGAAGACCGGCAAGGAAGGGGTGTTCGCTCGCATTTAGCCAGTCCGGTTACGGCTGCAGCCACTGCTATTACCGGACATATCACCGACCCGCGGAAGATAGGGGTATAAACAATGGAAAAATTCATTAGGATTATCGGTGTAGTGGCACCTTTGATGCGGCGTAATATAGATACGGATGCCATAATTCCTGGAAAGGAATTGATCAAAGTAGAAAAAACTGGATATGGTGAAGGTTTGTTTGGTCAATGGCGCTACAGTGACGGAAATAGGAAAGAGAATCCTGACTTCATCTTGAACAGAAAACCCTATCGGCATGCCACCATTCTGCTAGCAGATGAAAATTTCGGATGTGGTAGCTCACGAGAAGCAGCTGTGTGGGCTTTGACAGATTTTGGGATTAAATGTGTTATTGCTCCCAGTTTTGCGTCCATCTTTTACAATAGCAGTTTTAAAAATGGACTATTACCTGTCATTCTAAAAGATAACGATGTACATGCGATTGCTCACCAAGTAGAAGAAAGCGACGGAAAACAAATGGTAACCGTAGACCTTGAAAGATGTCATGTTATCAGTCCGGAATACCAAATTTATCCATTTAGTGTTAATGATATATATAGAGAAATGCTGCTTAAAGATCTGGATCCCATTGATGCTACCCTCAGGTATGAACCACAGATAGCTGCATTTCAAGATAAAGACAGAATTTCTCGACCCTGGGTATATCACTATTAGGTGGCAACAAGGAGAGTTACACTGTGAAGGGAAAAACGATTAAGCAATTACTTCAAGAAGAAAAACCATTACCCTTGTTGGCAGTCCATGATGCCCTTTCAGCCCAACTCGTGGAACGGGCTGGTTTTAAAGCTTACTCAATAGGAGTATTTGGCTTAATTGGTTGTCGGTATCTAATGCCGGATATTGGTATAGCCAGTTTCGGAGAGATTGCTGAGAGTGTTCGAGATACCATGCGAGGGTCTAGTCTCCCGGTTCTGGTGGATGGCGATGATGGTTATGGTGATGTAAAAAATGTAACTCGTACGGTAGAGGCATATGAGGAGATGGGAGTGGCGGGTATAGTATTTGAAGATCAGACCAACCCTAAACGATGTGGCCACATGGTTGGAAAGAATGTAGTGAGTATAGATCAGGCCAAGAAAAAACTAGAAGCTGCTCTGGCTGCCCGGAAAGATTCGGACCTAATGATTATAGCTCGTACTGATGCCCGGTCAGTCCACGGTTTGGATGATGCATTAAGACGCGGAGAGGAATACTTAAGAGTAGGTGTCGACGGATTATTTGTTGAAGCCCCACAATCAGTAGAAGAACTAAAGATTATCGGAAGTAGCTTTAAAGCACCTCTTATGGTGAATATGGCAGCTGGTGGTAATACACCAATCCTTCCCCGCAATGAACTTGCTAGGATGGGATTCTCAATTGTTCTGTACGCGGGTACACTTCTTTTTCGTGCAGCTAAAGCCATGCAGGACACCATTGAGATTCTCAAGACTGGAAAAATCGAGACAGAAGACCATTATCTAACTTTTAAAGAAATGACGAACATCTTCGGTTTACAGAAGTGGATAAAAATCGATGATATGTTTTCAAATTAGGCTTCAAACATAAAATGCTTTTACATTCAGGAGAAGTCAGGATATGAAGATAGAATTCCTTGGACATTCATGTTTTATCATTACTTCAAGTGATGGTAAGAAGATAATAACGGATCCATATCACACTGGCAAAGAATTCAATCTTTCAGAAATTAAAGAATCGGCTGATATGGTTACAATAAGTCATGACCATCCCGATCATAACAATGTATCAGCCATTCAGGGAGATCCGCATACTGTAACCGAAACGACTGATATAGAAGGCATTTCGTTTAAAGTTATCGAAAGCTACCACGATGAAGTTGGAGGTAAGGAACGGGGAAATAACAGAATTTTCGTTTTCGTCGTAGATGGTGTACGAGTATGCCATCTTGGTGACCTTGGTCATCAGCTAGATGAAGGTCAACTTGCCAGTATCGGTAATGTTGATATTTTATTTATACCTGTCGGCGGTGGTTTCACAATAAACGCCGCTGAAGCGGAGAAAATCTGCACGGATATTGCTGCAAAAGTAATCATCCCGATGCACTACAGGACTGCTGGCTTGCCGCTCTTGGGCGATGTCCAAGAATTCTTGTCCGGTAAAAACAATGTGATTTTGAGTGATGGTGGTGAAGTTAGTTTCACACAAGATAGTATCCCAGAGAAACCCCAGATAATTGTATTGAAACCCGAACTATTAGTTGTTTGACAAGTTGTCTGAAGAATGTCTATTCACTGGTCTTTATATTTTTAATTTCACAAAAATGGATCTCTTTAATGCGCTGTCCAACCGCCATCGATAATTAGTTCAGCCCCTGTGACAAAACTAGATTCATCTGATGCCAGATAGAGAACACCGTAGGCTACATCCATAGAATTTCCCAATCTACCAATGGGATGATCTTTTTCCATCGCTTTTCGAAATTCCTCGTTATTAAACACAGGTGCTGACATTGGAGTTTCGATCACGCCCGGATGTATTGAGTTGACACGTATATTATAATCCAAACCACTTTTTGAGCATTCAACCGCCGCTGCTTTTGTAAAAAGTCTGATTCCACCCTTACTGGCACTGTAGGCAGAAGTATGATCGAAATTTCCAACTAGCCCAAGAACTGAGGACATATTAATTATCGAACCGCCACCGTTTTTTTTCATAGCGCCAATTGCAAATTTAGTTCCCAAAAACATTCCGTCCAAATTTATCTTCATAACCCGGCGCCAGTCTTCCAAGGTGGTGTTTTCAATTTCTTTAGCTATCATGATACCGGCATTATTAACCAAGATGTCGAGTCTTCCGTAAGTTTCCAGAGTCTTGTCAATGACCTTTTTCCAATCTGCTTCAACAGTGATGTCTTGTTGAATAAATATAGCCTCGCTACCATTAGAATTTATTATAGCTACTGTTTCCTCGGCTCCAGTAATATTCGCATCAGTCGTTACAACAACTTTCGCTCCCTCCTGAGCAAGCAGTTGTGCAGTGGCACGCCCGATGCCAGTAGCCGCACCAGTAACGATTGCTACCTTATCTTTAACTCGATCCATTTCATTCTCCTTAATAAGATATCGTTTGCCCATTTATTGGGTTGTGAGAAAATTGATTTGAGTATTATAGACTTAAGACATTAATTATTGGATTGTCTAATACAGTGCAACAATGTTGCTGGACTAAAGAACTGCTTTGGCATTTCACCCCACTTTTTAAAACCAATACCACCCGGAAGTTTCTCAATAACCTCGTCATATAACTCCAAGAACGGTCTTTTTGAAAATTCCAGAGCGACACTCTTCGCTGCGCTTTTCAGCATTTCCATGAACTCGGAACATTCACCAAGGTACTGATTTATTTCTACTCCTTGCAGGATTGTTGTTTGTGGGATGGTCAAACCCCGGAAAGGATGAGAATGAACTAAAGTCTTAATAGGCATATTTTTTACACGCTCTAAAGAACTCTCAAAAGCAAACGGATCATCAAGTATGGGGAGACCACCTCCATGCCCACAGACGCCCTGCATCGCGTCACCTGATAGCATTATGCCCTCTTCTTCCCAGAAAAATCCAATGGAACCTTCGGTATGTCCTGGGAGATGAACAACCTCAAGATTACAGTCACCGCCAAGTTCAATCACGTCGCCATCACGAAGCGTACCATCGACAACCACATAAGGTCCGGGGCCGGTTTCTTCTTCTAAGTAACTCTTTTTCTCCTGATCAAGATGTTCTTTGCCTAAAATTATTGTAATAATCGGCATTATCTCATGTTCAAAGAGTAGTTCAGGATTCTCGAAGTATTTTGCTTCATCGACGTGAATGTATAACTTTGCCTTTGAAGATTCCTTTATTAGTGCATTGCCTGCGGTATGATCGAAATGAATGTGTGAATTTAGAATAATATCAATATCTGCAATGGTAATACCAATATTTTCCAAGGCCGCGGGAAGGACCTGAAGAATAGGAGAAAAATTTTTATCGGGAAACTGACCAACTGCCATCGGGAAAGGTCGTTTCGGTCCGGTATCAAGAAGGGCTGTTTTTTCTCCCCTTATCAGGAATACCCAGATTCCCCCCAATCCAGAAACATCAATGCCAGTAATTTTCGGATGTATTTCCATAATCCCTCCCGATTTCTGGTTATAATCAAATTTTCGCTTGTGATGGTATATTTTACTCTTACTAACGATATATATCAATTTATAGATTGTTAGTGTATTGACACATATTGACTGTCGCAATACACCTATTATCATAAGAAAGATATCGTCCCTATTTTTTGATCAGAAAAGGACATCGAACAATGAGTATCAAAAACGTTGCAAGAATAAACAAATACCATCCTATTAAGATTTTAGTTCACGCTCATCCTTTTCGGGGTTTGACCATCCCACAAACAACAATCCTGCAAGGAGCAGAAATAAATCAGTACCTTGATGAATGTTCCGAGTTCATGGAAATGCTGAAAAGCACAGCGAAGAGTGTCGCTCCGGAATTTTCAAAAAGACCGTTCTTGGAGTTATATGACGAGGTTATTGAGAAACTTCCTGGTGGTATTGGTTTTAAAAAGTGGAGTGAAATGCCAAAGCAATTCTTTAATCACATTAAGTTATTGAATTGCATAAAGCGATTAGGCGGTTAGAATCTAATACATTTAAGATGTTGGGAAATCTCTGAAAGTATAGCTATCATCGGATTTGCATGCTTATTAAGGAGAAAATGATGAATTAGGATAAGGATGAGTAAATAAACACCGATGACTTATTCTCAACTGCTTAGTCCAGTATATAGATTTCACTCTAGATTTATGGTCCTACCAATGCATACCGCAATTTCCGAACTATGCTTTTTAAGCTTTCAATTTCACTACTATTGAGACAACTCATTAATTTTTCCTCAACAGCTTCCTTATCATCAATAATCTCCTTCATAGTATTTAATCCTGTTTTTGTTATCTTGACATTTATTTCCCGACGGTCTTTAGTGCTATGTTCTCTAACAACAAGACCATCTTTTTCGAGGCTATCGATTAATCTTGTGATATCATGATTCGACCGAAGTAATATCTTTGCCAATTTAGTAGGAGTCATGATACCGCCATTGGCTACTATCCATATCAAAGCATAATTGCGTAGCCAACTAAACTCTCCTCCTAACTTAATGTGGGTATACCTATTAATTAGATCACTAAATGTCATTAGACGTAATAAGGGTGAATCTAATACTGCTTCGTGGATATCCTTGATTTCTTTCTTCATGGGTAATTTATTGTTCATATCCTAATCATAAATCCCTTACATCTGAAATTTATAAACTTTGATATATTATAACATACTAACAAAAAATCTATTTTCATTTTGATAATATATTAATTTGACAAGTTTTGTACATTATAATATAATCTGAGCACTTTTGCATACAAACTTATAACTAAAAGGAGAATATGAGCAAAGAATATATTGAAGTCACCGGGAGCAAATAATGGAAATAACTAGAGAAGAAGAATCATACCCTATTGGCCTTGGTTTTTGCGGTTACTATGCTGACGCAAATTCTTCAATAGTCGACGTAAAAAACGGGAAAATAATTAGAATAAGACCTTTACACTTCGATTGGAGATATAGCAATGATTCTTTCAATCCTTGGAAGATGGAGGCACGCGGACAAGTTTTTAAACCTTCTGTGAAATCATTAATCCCTCCTTACAGCCTAGCAAATAAAAAAAGAGTATATTCACCAAATAGGATACTCTACCCTTTAAAAAGAGTCGATTGGGATCCTGAAAGTGATAGAAACGTTGAAAATCGTGGGAAAAGTGGATATGTAAGAATCTCCTGGGATGAGGCTTTGGAAATAATTGTAAAAGAGACAAAGAGAATAAAAGCGCAATATGGACCATATGCGATACTTTCTCAGTCAGACGGTCACGGTCAAACCAAGGTTGTACACGGTGGTCATGGTTGCGCAACAAAACTTCTTGAGTTACTAGGTGGATATACTTTACAGACGAGAAACGCTGATAGCTGGGAGGGTTGGTATTGGGGTGCTAAGTACGCGTGGGGAATGAAAGCGGTAGGCCAGATGGGACCAGCTACAAATCTAATGCTTGATATAGCAAAGAATACGGAGATGGTCTTATTTTGGGGCTGTGATCCGGAAACGACTCCTTGGGCATTTGATGGGCAAATGGCAAGTCGACTATGTTATTGGTGGACCGATCTTGGTATCAAATCTATTTATATATGTCCAGACTTAAACTACGGAGCAGCTATTCATGCGGATAAATGGATTCCTATTAAACCAAATACTGACGCTGCGCTACAGCTTGCTATCGCTTATATCTGGATTACCGAAGGGACTTATGATAAAAAATACGTCGCTACGCATACCTTCGGCTTTGATAAATTTGAGGAGTATATCTTGGGAAAGGAGGAAGGGATTCCCAAGACACCTGAATGGGCAAATGAGATCACGGGCATACCGGCCAGGACGATTAAGGCATTAGCAAGAGATTGGGCTTCCAAACGAACAACAATAGCCCATGGAAATGGTGGCCCTGGTATCAGAGGAGCATATTCGACAGAACCTGGACGTCTAGAGGTTTTACTTCTGGCAATGCAAGGATTAGGTAAAGCCGGAGTCCATCAAGTGAAAATGCTGGAATGGGGTCTTTTCTATAATCAAATGTCTACCCCGATGCCCAAGGGTAAAGTGATTCCAAATTTAACAATCGCCCATACGGGTTCACTATTTTGGCCACAATCGGTAGCTGAAAAATTATATCAAAGAAGAATAGGAACATCAAGTCAAATCGTTCCGAATCAATTCATTCCCAAGAACCTTATTCACGATGCCATTCTCAATCCACCCATCAGCTGGTACGGTACGACATTATTCATGGCATCCGCCGAGGACCAATTAAAAAAATATACATATCCGGTGGAAGGATGTTCGGAAGTACATATGATTTGGACTGATTCACCTTGTTGGATAACCTGTTGGAATGATAGTAATGCGTATATCAAAGCACTCAGAAGCCCAAAGATAGAATTTATACTTGCTCAACATCCTTGGATGGAAAATGATTGTCTTTTTGCTGATATCATCCTGCCTGTTAGTACTAAGTTTGAGGAAGAAGATATCGCGGTTGAAAACATGAGTGGCCAATACCAGGTTCTATTACATGAAAAAAAATGCATCGAATCCGTGGGTGAGTCAAAGAGTGATTATGAAATAGTCTGTATGATTGCCGAAAGACTTGGTTTACTTAAAGAATATAGCGAAGGCAAGAGTATTAGTGAATTGATAGAATTGGGATTTGAACATTCAGGCGTAAAAGAAATGATTACTTATGAAGAATTTAAGCAAAAGGGATACTTTGTCGTCCCGACCGATCCAGAATGGGACAAACAGCCCTCCGGTCTTAAAAAGTTTCACGATGATCCAGAGCACAATCGACTAAATACGCCTTCGGGTAAGATAGAGTTTTACGCACAAACCTTGGCCGAAAAATTCCCTGATGACAACGAAAGACCTCCGGTTCCACATTGGATCGAAAAAGGGGAGAGTCATGATGAAAGGCTCTCGAGTGAGCGAGCGAAAAAATATCCTCTTCTCATTATGACCAATCATGGAAGATGGCGAGTCCATGCCCAATGCGACGATATCTCGTGGATAAGGGAAATCCAAACATGTAAGGTTAGAGGATTAGATGAATATTCTTATGAACCGCTCTGGATTCATCCGCATGATGCGGCGATAAGGGGTATTGATAATGGTGATGTTGTGAAAATTTATAATGAGAGAGGTGGCGTACTGGGAGGTGCTTATATAACCGAAAGGATTATGCCTGGGGTAGTATATATGGATCATGGGGCAAGATATGATCCAATTATTCCTGGAGAGTTGGATAGGGGAGGAGCAATTAACACCATAACACCACACAATATTACATCAAAGAATTCTACTGGGATGGTTGTCAGTGGCTTTTTAGTCGAAGTGGAAGGGGTTAACACGGAAGAACTTAAAAAGAAGTATCCTGAAGCATTTAGAAGAACGTACAATAAGGACGTGGGCTTATGTTTTCATACATGGTTTCAAAAAAGTCACAAATCATAGCTTTTCTAATAACGGGAAAGATTACTCTCATAATGTGTAAAGGTTATTTTTATTAGAATTTGGTGAGGAAGAATCAATAGTACGAATAAACCACTCTGAGCTAAAATGCAGCAACAACAGGCATACGTAATTTTTTGGCTGAATGGGAACTCAATATCTTAATAAAAACGGGTGCTTTCAGTGTTTTGCTCGATACACGAGTAAAACTATTAGCATTCCATAATGCTGAAACTCTTGGAATAGATCTCAAGAAAGAGGACAAGATTGTGGCAAGTCATAGTTACAGAGATCAAACTAGCCAGTTAAGTTAAGTATCACGGGGGATGAATAAAAGTGAGAAAAAAATTGTTGCTAATGAACTTGGATACCGGTTCTTTTTCAATAATGCAGGAATTATCATCGAGCTTCCTTGTTGATGTACACGATTTTACTCAAATCAGAGCGGTGTATAAATCTAGATATTAGATGAAGGAAATTAGGGATTACCTTCTTTAAGTTAGGCTCTATCAGGGGAGAATAAGATAAATGAGGAGAATGTAAGATTAGAACTAATTTTGTGATATAGACACGAATTTTATTCAAATTTGGTCGTTTAAACGGAAGGTGCGACCCTCCACTATTTACATTGGTAATAAAGATAATGATTTGATAAATCTGTTAATAATGCGAATTTCAAACAATTCAAATTTATCAACTTTGAATTCACGCCTAAAAGCATATGTTTAAATCAATCTCGAAAATGGCTACATAATTATTAATACCGAAATGCCTTTTTCCATTCTACAAGGTCCAGTATCAAGACTTCACTCTAAATTGATAATCCTATTAATACATGCCGAAATTTCCGAAACATGTTTTTTAAACTTTCAACTTCACTACTGTCAGAATGACCTTACCCCGGAATTAGTAGCACCGCTGTCTAGAGTCCAGCCATTATTTCAGCATACTCCTTTGGTGTAATTCCTTTCAACGAGCTGTGTGGTCTGA
>Ga0315537_1000273_pt1 | contig 38583 bp, 39 predicted proteins | sample SalMarSW160270MG_FD_203091 | JGI IMG/M metagenome (GOLD analysis project Ga0315537, IMG submission 203091) | Salt marsh sediment microbial communities from the Plum Island Ecosystem LTER, Massachusetts, United States - Salt Marsh Sediment SW1602-70 ... | reverse complement strand
TAGAGACTATGGTAAAAGAGAGTGGATTAAAAAACACAAACGAAGTAGAAAAGTATCTCAATGCAACAGATCAATACGACTTATGGGAATTCCGGCATAAAGAAAGAACAGGGAATAGGAAAGAAGAGGCCCCTAAAACAAGAATCAAAAAACCTAAAAGTAAGGGGGGGAAAAGACAACTAAAAGGAACTTTAAGACATCCTGAAATAGATGCTGTAGTTGATGAAGGACCTTCCCTAAAAGAAATGATGAAACTAGGCAATTTTTCTAATCAAAGTGGACCAGCTAATTATCTTAGGACAACAGGTCAACATAGCACATGGAAAGCTGCAAGGAATAAAAAATTAGGAAAAAAACCAAAAGAACAGTATAACAGAATTCCAAAAGTAGACGAACTTATTGAAAAAGGAGCAACACTAGAAGAAATGAAAAAAGCTGGAGGATGGAATACTGCCAAAGAGCCAGTAACCTATATGATAAAAACAGGTCAATATTCTCCTTGGACAAAAAAAATAAGAGAGGCTGAAAAAGACAAAAGAAGAGCTGCTGCTGAAAAATCAAATCAATTAGAAACAACAATAGAGCAAAAAACTCCTGGTGAAAATACAGCTCAATCAGAAATACCATATGAAAAAGCAAAAACAGTTAAAGAAAAAGCTGATGCAAAAGTGCGTGAATTTTTCACAGGAAAAAATCGTAGAATGTCAGAAAAAGATGCCAGAAAAGTTTATACGAACTACTTTGATGCACTAGCTAAAGGAGAAAAGCCATTTATATATCAATTAAGCTATGGAACCAACAATGTATCAGAAGGGTAAATTTGTACGCTTCTCAAAGAGGGAGGACTAAAACCACCCCGCGGTAAAAAATAACTAAATTACAATTCTTACAGCATTCATTATATTTTTAAACATAAGAAATCTATAATAATATGACAAAAAAAGAGAAAATAACTTTTAACATATCTAAAGAAAAGAATTTTTCAGAGTGGTATTCTGAAATCTTAAACAAAGCAGAGATAACAGATATAAGATACAACGTCAAGGGCTTTACAGTCATACGTCCTTTTGGCGCCTTAATCATAGAAAGACTTTATGATTTGTGGGAATCTGAATTACAAGAAAAAAGACATAAACCCTGTTTTTTTCCTACTGTGATTCCAGAAAAAAATTTCAAAAAAGAAGCAATTCATGTTAAGGGGTTTTCTCCTGATGTATTCTGGTTAAAACCAATAGGTGAAGGAAATCTTGCCCTTAGACCAACAAGTGAAACAGCCTTTTATCAGCTATATTCCTTATGGATAAGGTCCTGGAGAGATCTTCCATTAAAACTATATCAGCGTGCAAATGTTTTTAGACTTGAAACAAAAGCAACCCGCCCATTAATAAGAGCCAGGGAGTTCTTGTGGATAGAAAGTCATGATGTCTTTGCAACCAGAAAAGAGGCAGAAGCCCAAGTTCAAGAAGACATATCTATAACCGAACAAGCTATGCATCAAAAACTGGGAATTCCATTTCTTGCTCTAAAAAGACCAGAATGGGATAAGTTTCCAGGAGCAGAATACACAATAGGAAGTGATGTCCTAATGCCAGATGGCAGAGTCATACAACAGCCTTCCACCCACTTACTCACTCAAGGATTTTCAAAATCATTTAATATCAAATTTAAAGATGAAAAAGGAAAAGAGCAACATGTCTGGCAAACATGTTACGGTCCTGCAATGTCAAGGATTCTGGCAAGTTTAATAGCAGTTCACGGAGATGACTCCGGACTTATTCTGCCTTTTTGCATCTCTCCAGCACAAGTGATAATCATTCCAATCTACAAGACTAAAAATAAAAGAAAAATCCTGAAAAAAGCACAAGAAGTAGAGAAAAAATTAAAACAAGAGAATATAAGAGCAGAAATAGATGATACTGAAAAGACTCCAGGAGAAAAATTCTTTTTCTGGGAGCTTAGAGGAATCCCGCTAAGGATTGAGATTGGAGAAAAAGAACTAAAAGGCAAACTGACTTTATTTTTAAGAGACACTAAAGAGAGAGTCAAAGTAAATTTAACAGAAATAAATAAAAAAGGTGAAGCACTTGACAAAAGACTAAAGCAAAAAGCAGACAAAAACTTCAAAAATGCAGTAGTTGATTGCAAGTCAGCAGAAGATGTTAAAACTGCACTTGCTAAAAAGAAAATAGCAAGATGCAATTTTTGTTCTATAAGCAAAAAAGGAGAAAAATGTGCTGAAACTGTGGAGAAAAAGTTTTTAGCTTTTGTTCAAGGCATACTTCACAATAAAAAAGAAAAAGCAAAAGGCAAATGCATCTTCTGCAATAAAAAGGCAGAAAATGTTGTATATATTGCAAAGAGCTATTAAAAAAGTTTATAAACCCTTCTTCTATGATTATTTTCACTGTATTACAAGTAAAATGGCAATAACTGCAAGACTGAGTGAAGATTATTTCAGGAAAAAAGAAAAAATGGGTATTTTACTGAAAGATTCATGCTTGTTCCAGTAGAAGATAGTTTTGTAGATATTCCAGAAGTAATTAAAAAACCAATTAGGGAAAGGTTTATTCCAAAAAGTGTATTGTCAGAAATGTGTACTGAACAAGATGACTAATCTTCCTTTATTTTATCTTTGATATATCCTAGAACCAAAGGCAAAGCAATAGTTGCATCACAAATAACATTAGCATATTTTCCCTGTTTTTTCATTTTTCCCCAGCTTATCCCTTCTTTTAACAAAGCTCCGCTTGACCCTCCAGACTCTGGATGGTCTGTTGTTATTTGTATGCCATAATCTGCTCCTTTTGAAAACTGCAAAGCTTGCTGTATAAAGTTTTTGGGAACCCCTCCCCCAACATAAATTATCCCTCTTTTCTCAGCTGTCCATGCCAAATCAATAATCTCCTTCATGTCATCAAAAGCATCTATCTTAATTTTCTTTCCTTCTGCAAGTCTGCCCCATACCATTAAACCAATTCCAGAATCTGCAATTGCAGGACAAAATACTGGAATTTTCTTCTCCCAACATTTTCCTAAAATACCTTTGCCTGTTAATTCTCCGATTTTCCACAAAAATTCTTTAATGTTATTGCAGTTTTCAAATTCTTCCCAGTTTTTTTCAAAAAAGCTCTCCAAATGATGATAAACCTCCTTTTTCATAAAAACATTATAAATCCTGTCTATTCCCATCTTATTCAGCTCTGAATCATCCTGTTTTTCTGAACCCTTATAATGTTTCTCCCCTAAACTTTCTATTAAATCATGAGTCAAATTAGCTCCTGTAGTAACAAAAACATCTACTTCCCCTAATAAATCCATGAGTATATTCCTCATTCCTGCTGGAACCATTGCTCCTGCAACTCCCAAAAAAACCTTGCACTCTTTATCTTTAAACATCTCCAAAACAATTTCACTTATTTTCCCAATTTTACTAGCTCCAAATCCTATATCTCTCATTCCTTCCACCAACTTACTAACTTTCATTCCTTCCCTAATGCCAATATGTTTTATAGGTTCCATTTAAACTTAAAAAAATTTAATTAAGAAACTAAAATCCAGCTAAGATTAATAAATAGGAATAGCCAATGCTTCTCTTATTAATCTTAATAAAATCATAATCCTTTAATTAAAAATCACTTTATAAAATTAACTGATTAAATCAATTTCATCAAATTTTCCTTAAACCTAGGCAGATCTTCTGCAGCTATTTGGGCACCAGTAGCATGCTCATGTCCTCCTCCTGTTGCACCTTCTAAACCTTCTATAGCCTTAAGGGTAACTTCCAATATGTTTTTTTTCCATCTTAAAGAAACATTTGCCTTATTTCCTTTTATATAAGAAACTGCGATTACTTTATCTGGAAATAAAAAAGAAAGTTCATTTGAAATATCAGAACTTAATGAAAGCTCTCCACCATACTGGAAAAATAATAAATTTCCTTTTACAAATTTTTTAGCTCTTTCAACTAACTTAGAATATTTTTCATTAACTTGCCTGAATCTCTGCAAAATGCTCTTTGCCCTCTCTTCGTCTAAAATTTCATGAGGACCTTTAACGCTAGATAAGAATCTCAGCATATTAATCACCTTAGTTGTCCTGTCTTTTAAAGCAAAGCTTAAAATTTTAGTTATTCTGCCTAATTCGGTTGTATAAAGTGCCTGAAAAGCTGTTTTTAGGTCTTTTCCCCACAACTCAGGATACTGTTTTCCAAATTCTTCAGCAAAATCAGGAAAAAAGCTGTCTCCAATACATCCAATCATAGCCAGCCACAGGTCTTTTTCAACTATTTTATAACACAAATAAGAAACAGGCTCGTTTGTCTTGCTAATATAATAAGGATTATAATAACTAATCCCTTTATTTTCAGGATAAGGAACATTATGATGATCTATCCAAACCAAAGGTAAATTTAAATTTTTAACTTCTTCTAAAAAGCCATCAGATATTCCAGGTCTATCTAAAACAAAAACATAATCTGATGTAAGCTCATGAAGTTTTCTGGCATAACTCTCATTTAAATCAGGAACACCCTTAATTACAATACCCTTTCCCCTATTAATATACCTTCTTAACAGCAAAAACGAAGTTAAACCATCAACATCATTATCAAAAAAGAATAAAGGATTCTGCGCCTTATCAAGATGTTCTTTTATTTCTTTAACCTGTTCTTCTGTAAGCATTTTTTGGATAAGAAAACAGGATTTAAAAACTATATCTTTTTAGCCATTATAATCTGTTCCTTTAAAGAAGAAATCTCTCTTTTAAAATCATCTAAATCCTGTCCGAGAACTTTTTTTAATTCTTTATTATCTGCAGATAAGATATTGCTTAGATTCCCAAAATTACCTATCATTTTCTCAATAATCTTTTTATTTAAATCCATTTTACTTAAAATTCTGTATCCTTCGGCCTGAACTTTACTATCTCCTGATAATGAAAATAAAAGCTGGGCTATGTTTTCTATATCTAATAAGTCATCAAAACTAAATTCAGTTAATGTGTCTTCTTTAGCCTGATAATCTCTTAAAATAAACCCCCTTTCCTTTTCAATGTTCTTCAATAACTCTCGCATCCTCATTTTGATGATAACGCCTTCTCTCCCTAATTCTATCAGATATCTTTCCATTGTCTTTGCAGTCCTCATCACTATCTCAATTCTCTGTAAGACAGAACAAACATCACCCACAACAACTAATCCTGAAATTTCTAAAACATTTAAATTAGAAAGCAGCTCATCAAATAATTCTCTTTGCTTCTCTAAGATTTGGAGGGTTTCTGTAGCCCTTGACAAAAGTTCTTCTGTATTCTCCAATATATATTTCAAATTCCCATAATACACTGTTCTTTTTTTCCTTTTTTCAGAGATAGCAATAACTAAAGTTTTAGCTTGTCTCGCTGTCCTTTCTGCTGCTTTATGCCTTGTTCCGGTCTCATAAGTCGGAATATTTATATCTGGAAAAAGCAGAACATTTGCAGATAAAATCTTGTCTAAATCTTTTGATAAGATAATTGCCCCATCCATCTTAGCTAATTCTACTATTTTTTGAGAGGTTAACTTAGAGTTTAGTTTAAAACCACCGTCACTTATTGCCCTGACGATTACAGAATCTACAACAATGAATGCACCCATTCCTGCTCTTAAGATATCATCTATGGCTGTTCTTAAAATGGTTCCTGGAGAAACAAGTTTAAGCACCTCAATAAGGCCATTTTCTGATTTTTTTCTCCTCTTAGAAGTTTTCTCAGACATAAAAATATAAAGCATAACTAGTATATAATTTTTTCGAAAAATTTATTAGACTTATTTTAAATAGTCTAAAATTCCCTTCTAACAGATACCCTACATAATCTAAGCTCTTTGAAATAAGAATAAATAACAACAGGAACCACAGAACTCTCTTTGTGTCCAAATTTTAGTTTGGAATCTCCATCATAAGACTTACTAAATCCTCTAGAAATAGAATAATCAACAATACTTTCTTTTAATTGTTCCATAGTAGTTTCTATATTTTCAATTTTTAACTCTAATGGGCTATCAAATAACCCTCCGTCTTCTCCTCCTAATTTTCCACCAAGCTTATCTACTAGATAACTTCCTAAAGTAAGTTTTTTTTCTTTACTTGGTTCTTCGAAGTGCAATGTCATTTTAACCAAGAACTCTTTTCTTATAGAACAAAGAACTAAAAGGTTTATAAAATTATTGATTAAATATCTGAATCAAAAACAGGATAAGGGTAATAGTCAGTCTCAAAAGGCAGCTCTACTTCATTAATTTCTTCAATAGTCTCCAAGTCATTTGCTTTTATTTTGCTGCTTGAAATTGTATAAAGTACATTATCCATATACAAAGTTCTTTTTACAGCATAAGGACCATAATAATAACCTCTTTCACTATCATTTTGTTTGTGAGATACTTTTCCCCTTAAATCAACTCCATTTAAATCTATATTAAATACAAAAGCTCCTTGCCAATATTTATATTTCCTGTAAACATAATCCTCTTCTTCTATTAATCCCATAAATTCATTATAGCTTACAGGAATAACTAATAATTCTTTTTTCTTATCAAATAAAAAAGCTTTATGGTCATATAAAGCATTAGAATCTGAATAATCTCCTTTAATAATATATTTATCAATCTCTTCTGGATTCTCAACATCACTAACATCAAATAAAGACAATTTAACATTAGAGCCATCTTTTCCCAACCCAATAATATGATTTTCATCATAAGGATGTAAATAACTAGAATATCCTGGTATTTTCAAATATCCTAAAACTTCTGGCTCCCTAGGATTCTCTAAATCAATAACAAAAAAAGGATCTATTTGTCTGAAAGTTACAATATAAGCTCTTTTTCCTAAAAACCTGACTGAGTATATTCTTTCACCTTTAGCTAAATCTTCAACACTTCCTACTATTTTTAAGTCCTCATCCAAAACATAAAGATGATTTAAACTTGTTTCTCTCCAAGTGTCTCCTGTTGTTGTAGCAATCCTAAAATATCCTTCATATTCATCCATTGAAAATTGATTCAGCACATTTCCAGGAACCCCTCCAACTCCCTTATATTTAATATCTTCTTTAGCAACAGCAATTTTATGAATAACTGTTTTTTCCATTTTTTTCTGAATCCCTTCTTGGAAGTCATTCAAACTTTCCATTAATTCTTTATCAAAATCTGATTTTTCCTCGCCTTTCAAAGAACTGGAATAATCAAAAACTATCTTCTGCATATTGTTTAACTTAAGATAAGAGCTTGTCTCACTTGCTAAAATCTCTTTTATTTCCTCATCCTCTTCATCTGGAAGAAGGGGAAAATAAACCTGCTCAGCTATATCCTCTGCATAAGTCTCATAACTTAGTCTTTTTTGATAAGTTAAGTAAATATTATTCTGGGAAACATAAATATTTCTTGTACTTCCAGTCAAATAAACCTCGCTATTAATTTCTCCATTCTCAATATTTATAGCCATTATTGATGTAAATACATAGCTTGAATCAGGGTAATCAAAATAATAAATTTCTTCAGCCGAAATTCTTCTTTCTACTCCTCCAACCATAAAAACAGGAGGCTCAGGATTATTTACTCTAGCATACTTTGTTGAGATAACATAAACATAATCTCCTATCATCCTTGAATCAAAATAATTTCCATCAGATTCTATCTCTTGCTCTAAAACAGGAGATTCTCTGTCTGAAACATCATAAATATAGATATTTTGATAAGAAAAGACAATTAACTTATCATCATTTATGAAAATCTCACTAACTCCCTGCTTAAACTCTATCTCACTTAAAACTTCCATGTTTTGAGCAGGATATGCATTAACAATAATAACATTATTTCCTGCAACTGTGTAAATATACTTTCCATCATTTTTTACCATATCAGCTTCATCAACTCCTTCTATCTGTATGTTAGTTGTTGAGTACTCTACAGCTTCTTGAGAAGCTCCAGCAGTTGCACTCTCTGCCATGTCTACACTTGTCTTCATATCACCCGCTAAGGTACCTGTTCTTGGCAATCCTCCAAACAAACCCTTAAGTATTTCTGCACTTTCAGAATTTTCTTTTAAAAAGTTTTTAAGCTCAGCATCAGAACTAAACTGCTTCAGCCCAGTTTGCTCAACTACAGTTTGTTCAGGAAACATGAAAATTATTAAAATTAAAACAGCTAAAGAAATAAATATTGCAGGCAGAATACTCTTAAGATAATTTATATTAGGTTTTTTACTTGGACTTATTATAATATGTTTTCTGGCTAGTTTATACATGTCTATCTTTCTTCCCTTAGTGCTCCAGAAAAAATTCTTAGCTTTTTCAGCCAAACCAGCTTTAATTAATTTCCTTAAATTATACTCAACAGTATTAATTGGTATTTTTAATCCCTTGGCAATATCCTGCTCGCTTGCTTCCTTAGTCTCAGCTAAAAAATCCAGAATCTTCTTGCAGGTTTTATTTTTTAAAACCTCTGCTACATCTTTTGACCTATTGTCATTCAATCCCATTAAGATGTATTTATCATCTGCCATTTTTTAATAATCAGCATAAGAAATCCTAGTATTTAAATCACTCGAAGAGTTCAATTTTATTTGAAGTTATTTAAAAAATCAATAAAAATTCAAAACTAATTATCTTCAAACATAATGATATTTCCAGTCTTTCTTGTTAAAAACCCTTTTAAAAAATTCCGAATTTTTGTGACTGGTGAGAGAGCTAGTGTACTAGTTTCAACACAATCCCATCCGCAACTCTCAAAAGTTTCATTTCCATTACAAACATCGTCACCGCAATAAGGGCTTATTAGGCAATTATGCTGGCACCCTGAACAGCTATAATGCCCTTGGGAATAATAAGAAGTTTTGTTGTTTCTTGTCCAAACACATCCAAACTGGTTCCTGTAAGTATCCCACATATCATCTGCAAAAATAGAACCCCATGTACCATTGACTCCTTCATTCCTAGAACAATCTGTCCAATCAAGGAAAGGGTCATGATTCCATAATTCTTCAATACCTAATAAATGAACAATCAACGCTGCCCCGATAGTTGACTTATGGGTGGTCTTAAGATAACTTAGTTTACCAGGAAGATAGTTATAACCAGTCGAAAGCCATTTATAATGCCTTTCACCCCAAACAGGAGTTCCAAGAGGAGTACTATCATAATAACCAGGATGACAATAATCTAGACTGCCAGCGCAATTATCTGAATGATATGTGGCATCCCTTTCTGCTTGTGTCAAATAAAAGGTCTGAGCATCTTCTTCAAAAACATGTCTGGTATCATAGCTACTTGCAATATTTTTAATCTCAGAGTTGTCTAACATAAGCCCTGCAAATAAAATAGGAATCTTCCTCCCAACACCTATTGTTCCTCCTACATTTCCCCAATTAGCTCCGTTTTTAACAAGGCCGTAATTATCAATACCAAGCTGAACATAACGAATCAAAAGCAATTCTTTATCCTCTAAGGAGTTATTGAGCAATAAACGCAAAGCCCCTATCCCCGAATCTCTTGCTATTCCAGCTCCATAATTATTAAGATTTTGTTTTGGATGTAAATCATCACCTTGCCATTCTAGAACATGATCCATCCATGCATGATTAAATAAACCCTCCACAACTGACAATGGAGGGGTACTTGCTACAGGCTCAAGTCGTAATAACAAATTAGCATTTAAATTTTTGCTTGAATAAATTGGCTTATCACTTCCAGCATAAGGTGGCCTAAAGCTTCCTTCTAGTGGAGCCTTATCTAATACTGTTAATACAGATGCAACCTCTAAAGCAGGCCTTCTTAAGCTACGTTCAGTTTCTGTTGGATTTCTGCTTATTGTTGAGATTAAAGATTCATTTGGATTTACAATTAAATTTGGAAGAAAGTTGGATACATCCAAATTTTGAATATAGCCTCCAACCCTTCCATCATACCCATGTTGTGTTGAAGGAGTAGGATTAATCATAGAACCATCTCTTTCAGACATATTACTTGGTTTAGTAATATCTATTACAGTTATAAGCCCAACAACCCAGTAATCCCCATTTGCAAATTGCCCATATTGATATGGTTTATCAAAATACCAGGTTATTCCAAATTGAGAAATGTTGTTTGTATAATTTTTAGTTATTTCAACACAACTCCCAACCTGGCAAATCTTTCCATCAGGACAAATATTGCAGTCTAAAACATCTTCACAACCATCACTTAATAAGCTTCCACACTCATCTAAATTATAATAATAAAAGCAATCTTTATCAGGAGTGCAACCTCCATCTCCACTATCTCCACTATCTCTACCATTTCCTCCGACACCTGGAGGACCTCCACCTCCCCCACCAGTGCTTGGAGAGATAGTTGTTGTAGGTTCTTTTGTATCTAAAATCTCTGTCTCTAGTTCTTCACCTGTTTCTGTTTTATACGCAAAAACAACACCAACTTTTTCTATATTATTAAAATTATCTAAACTCAAATCAGTCACATTAATTGCATAATCATATTCTCCATAAAATTGTCTTCCAAACAACCAATCCCAAAAACCTCTTTTAAGAGAAACAGAAATTTCTTCTCTGCCTTCATTAGTCTCATAAAAACGTTCATTTCCCTCTGAATCTGTAAAAATAAACTTAATTTTTGTAATATTCTCTTCACTTCCTCCTGCTAACTTAATATAAGCTGTTTGCTCATCTTCACCTAATAAAGCTGATTCAATATTTGCTCCTAATCCTAACTGCTTTTCTGGACTTTTAAAATACTTGTAAAAAGAAACCCCTACAAGGAGAAAAATAAATAAGAGAGTCAATATAATAAGGGTCACTAATATTTTAGTTATTTTAGTTCTATCTAGTTGTTTCTTTAAAGGAACTTCTAAAACCTCTTTTTTCCTTTTTTGCATGAAATTAAATAATTTAAACATTAATAAAATTTATGGTTTTATGCAAGATTGTTTGAAATTATTGCAATATATATACTCTATCACAGAAAGATATTTAAATACTTTAAAACTAAAAAATTTATGAACAAATGGGTTGAAATTTTACTGGGTTTAGTATTAATAATAGGAATGATTCTTATAGCATACTATTCCTCAGTATATGTATGGGCAATAGGAGGAAAATCCTTAAATTTCTGGCATGCTGGCTGGGAATTTTTAAAAGGAGGAATATTTTGGTTTGTAATCATGATAGGCCTGTTATTTCTAATGTTGGGGATAAGTGACTTAAAAGAATAAATAAAAGGATTTCCTAGAAAAGAAAGATTTTTGATTTTTTATTTTAAACAAAAAAGGGAAAAATGGAAATTTTTGATTCTGAGTTGTGTGCAAGATGCAAAGGAAGAGGTTGGTGTGGAAAACCTTGCAAAATACTTGCTAAAATAAAACAGTTTTTTCCTAAAACAAAAACTCATTTTTCAGGGAGTTCCCCGCCAGAAGTCTTTGTTGGAAGAATAGGTTACCCCAAAGTTAACACTGGAATTCTCTCACCACAAGAAAAAGGCAATACAGAAGAAATGTCTCTCCCAGAAAAATGGTATGAAAAAAATTTAACAATTAAGGAAATTCTAAATCACCGAGGCCAGTTAATTTATTCAAGATTCAAAAGCAAAATCAGTGATGCAAGAAACAGCAAGAGATTCTTAAGTGTAATGCAAGAAATTTCTCTTGCAGATAAATCAGTTTCAACAGAATTTTTTCTAAAAAAACCAGTAAAAATCAGTATAACAGTAGACAAACAGGTTCCAATTATAGGAAACCCAGCCCCGCTCAAATCAATAAGATTAGAGGAAAACCCATATATTAAAAGAAAAGTTGATTATATTGTTTCAGATACAGATAATAAAGCAGCGAACTCTATAAAAGAACTATATAATGTAACAGAAACAAGCAACATAATTAAAATACTTTCTGCAGGATTGCTTGGCTTAAAGAAAAACAGGAGATTAGTCCCAACAAGGTGGGCTGTAACAGCAACAGACGACACTCTTTCTAAATATCTTTTAGAAAAAATCCGTTATTATCCAGAAATAAGCGAAATACTTCTTTTTCATGGATATTATGTAGGAAATCATTATGAATTCATTCTCTTACCAGATAAATTTAGTTTTGAAGTTTTAGAAGCATACTTTTCAGGCTCTGTCTGGAATCCCTCTTCAAAAATAAATATCTCCCAAGACTATGAAGGATTTTACAAAAGAAAAACCTATGCTTCAAGTGTAACAGGAGCTTATTACACTGCCCGGCTTGCTTTATGTGAATATCTAGAAAAAATCAAAAAACAAGCTTCCTGCCTTGTCTTAAGAGAAGAGCGCCCAGAATATTATGCTCCTCTCGGAGTTGGAATCTTAAGAGAGCTTGGAAGAGATGCTTTTTCAAAAAAACCAGAAAAATTTCCAACTGTAAAACAGGCACTTGAACAATCACAAACAAGGCTTAAACTGCCAATAACAACATTCACAGAAAAATCCTGGCTTTTAAAAGAATACCGTAAGCAAACCCGGTTAAGTAGATGGTTTTAAGATTTTAGCCCTAAATGCTCTCCCCTAAACCACTTAGGAAGACCTGCTATACCATCTAGTGAACAAGCATATCCTTTTTTCCATAAGTCAGAAACAAGCTGATCAGCAAGGTTAAAAGCCTCTTTTGCATTAAGAGATTTTGGCTGAAATACTAAATCTAGATTTCCTGATTCATAATTTAAACTTGGATCTCTAACCACAGAAACCTGCACCTTATAAAAACCTCTTTTCGCCAATTTATAGAGGTTTATTAAAATTCTATGTTTCCCTTCTTTTGGTTCTAAGGTTAAACCATCTACACTAAATTGGGTTTTCTTAACTTTAGAAAAATCATATGCTGATAATACTTTCTCTACTTCCTGTTTAATCTTATCATAAGAGTATACCATATTATCAACCACTAAAAAATAATACTATTTAAAAATAAAATTATTCTGAAAGATAATCAATAAAAAATAACTGATATAAAATACCTAATATAAAACAATCATCCCACTACAGCAATTAAAACCCCCTCAATTATTGCAGCAATAATCAAGAGAGGCAGGATAACAAATAGGAAAACTCTTAGCGAGCCATCAATCCTTTTTAAAAATTCTTTTTTCTTTTTTACTGCAGTCCAAAAAAATCCTAATCTAGCACCTAAAGCAAGAGCTAAAATAATTGCTGGAAACTCAAAAATACCATGGGGTGCTAATCTCCATAAAACAGACAGCCCTCCAACTTGCACAGACTTTTCTGTAACAAAACCTAAAATATAACCATTAAACAAAGCTGTGAAAACAGGAAAGATTCCTAAAAAAACTCCTAAAACCATAGCAAAAAAACTGCTTCTTAAATTATTATTTAAAATATAAATAATCATCTGCCATAAATTCAATCCAGCTGTTTCTTCTAAGAGCTTTTCTATAATCTCCATAATTAATTCAACAATCTCAGGAGGCTGATAATAGGAAGCTATAGAAAAACCAAGGGCAAAAATTAAGATTACAAATAAAATAGAGTTCTTACTTTCCTTAATATACTTCCAAGTTAAAGAATAGTTTTCTTGCAAAAATCTTTCCTTCCTCTCTTTTTTTTTCTTTTTCATATTATTAGTAAAAACCAGTAATTTTTAAAGCTTGTCATCTCTTTTCACTGAGAAAAATACCTTGATATCATTTGTGTTTTTCTCTTATACTTCTTTCTCAGATAAAGACCAAACAAAACACCAGATAAAAATCCTCCAAAATGAGCTGTGTTGCCAATTCCAATACCAATTGATGATGAAAAAATCCAGGTAACAAACAAAACTAATGGAATCATAATATAAGCAGGTAATGAAAAAAACGGCAAAAAGATTATCATAAATCTAAGTTTGGGTGTTAAAACCATAAATAACCCAGCTATTGCAAAAATTGCTCCAGAAGCTCCTACTGCAGCAATTAAAGGAGAACCAAAAATCTTTTCGCCCAAAGGAGTTATTCCAAAAAAATAAGCAAACAAAACAAAAGCTAAACCAGCAATAATACCAGATATCAAATAAAACCATAAATACCTTTTTTTCCCAATAATTTTTTCACACAAATTTCCCAGAGAAAATAAGACAAACATATTTACAAAAAGGTGAAGTGAAAAAAGAGAGATAATTGAAGGACTTCCAGCTATAAAAGGGCCAGGTGCATGCATAAACATACTAGTAAGAAAAGTCCATAAATACCTTCCTTTCATAACAGACGCTGGTTTTAAAGCAATATAATCAAAAAATCCCTCTCCAAAAATTCTAATCAGCAAAAGAGCAAGAGCAAAAAACAAAATATTTACCCATATAATCTGGTTTGTAGCACTTGTTTGCAAAAACCGTGATAAAACTCTTTGTTTCTTTCTTGTAGAATATCTTAACTTTCTCGGATCACTCATTTTTTCTTTCCTTTTTTACTCTTCTTAGTTACTCTCTTAATTTTTTTCTTTTCACTTTTCTTTTTTACAGGTTTCTTAGCCTCTTTCTTTCTATCTGCTTTTTTCTTAGCTTTTTCTCTAAGTTTTTCCTTTTTCTCTTTCTCTATTTTTCTCTTAATTTTCTTATTCTCTTTTTTTGATAATTTTCCCCTTTCTTCTCCAATTATTTTCAATTGCTTTTCAAGCTTACTTATTTTGTTTTCCAGCTCTTTAACTGCCTTATCATTCTTTGCCAAAGCATAAACCTGCCCACATTCCTGGCAAGTAAAATCATTCAGCAATGCTGTTTCTTCTCCAACTTCAACATTACATATTTTGCAGAAATAAAATCTTCTCACTTTTCTGTTTTCTAACTGATGCCTAAATTGCATTATTTCTTCTAATAATTTATTTTCTAAAAACTCTAAAGATTTTAAGCTATCTAATGTCCAGAAATAAATATACCACCCTTTTCTTTTATCTTTTTTTCTTGTAAAACTAATCAATCCTTCGTCAAATAACTTGTAAAGTATATTCCGTGTCTGATTTATAGTAAGCCCTAATTTTTTTGCTATTAAAAACTCATTTACATCTTTTTTCCCCACTAATAGATCTACAATTTCTGTTGCAGGCTTGCCTGCAATATCCTCTACTATGGTTTTAAGAAAATTAATTTGCATAAATGAGAAAAAAAGTCACTTAAATAAATACTTTTCGTTTTTATGTTACTCCTTTTTAGTGTACGCAAACCTATTTATATTATTTTTTTGATAAAATAATATGGCTTTGTTTAAAGGGAAAAAAAGAGGTAAAAAAGAGGCAAAACTGCCAGAATTGCAGAAATTACCAGAACTACCAGAATTTTCTGCTTCATCAGAAGAAACTGGAGAATTGCCTGATTCTCTTAAAATGCCTGAACTAAAGCTACCAGAACCTAAAAGGATAAAAGGCTTACCCTCTTTTCCAAATTCAGATATTGGCAAAAGTTTAAGCCAAGAAGCAGTAAAATCTGCTATTGCCCCCCAGATTCCTCCTCAAGAAAGCTATCCTAAAAAAGTGAAAATGACCCAAGAATTATCAGACCCAGAACAAATGATTCCTTCTATACAATCACCACAATTCCCTCCTCCAGACACACCCTATCAAGACACAGAAGAAATCCCAGACCTGCCTCCTGCCCCAGAAAGGCCAGTAAGGGTATCTACTTTCCGTTCTTTTAAGCAAGAAAAAAAAGTAGAGCCTGTCTACATAAGAATAGACAAATTTAAGTATGTTATCGACAGTTTTCAACAAATACAAGGGAAAATTCTTGAAATTGAAAAATTACTAAAAGAAGTCAGGGAACAAAAAAGAAAAGAAGATGAAGAACTAAAAGAGTGGGAAAGAGAAATAGAAACAATTAAAGTAAGAATAGAGGCGATAGATAATAAAATCTTTTCTAAAGTATAATAAAATGGAAAACATCCATATAAAATTAGAATATGGAGAGGCATTATACGCAAAAAAAGAACTCCTCTCTATGCAGCTAAATCTCCTTGAATTTCAAAAGAAATTTAAAGATTATAAAAATTCAAGAAAAAGAGAACTTATTCTTAAAGGAAAACTAAGAAAAGAATTAAGCTCTCTAAAACAAGAAATAGATAATATGGAAGAAGCACTTCCTAAAGAAGAAGGAGAAGGGCTTAAACTACTTAAAAGAAGAACAAGAAAAAAATATAAGAGAACAGAAAAAAAAGGACAGAGAGGAATAGAAAGGGAATTGCAAGAGATTAAAGAAAAACTCGCAGCACTAGGTTAATTTACCACTTTTTCTGAATGAATTTAGCAACTAAAAATTTAAATATAAATTATAATAACAAAGTCTATGAACTCGTCTAGAAAGATTCAAAAAATGAATCTAGAGATACTCGCAAGAAATAGTGGTTTTCAATTCACAGACTCTTTTTTTCCATATACTTCTGGACAAATAGGGCCGTATAAAGTTAACAGCGCTTATATTAAAAAAAATGGTAAAGACTATAAATTCGCTGTAGATTCTATGAGTGCGCTTGTCTTAGAATCTGGACTAAAAAAACAAATTGAAGTTATCTCTGGAGGAGAATCCTTAGACTGGATTTTCTCTTTGCCATTATCTACTCAACTTATAATACCACATTTAATGATATACAAAAATGGAAGAACAGAAGGGGCAGATATTAAGGGAAAACAAGTTCTTCATATAGCAGATGTAAATAATGAAGGCTCATCCCCAAGAGATACATGGGTACCAAAAATAAAAAAATTAGGAGGGCAAATAAAATCTATTTGCTTTTATATTGACAGACTAGAAGATGGTGTCCAAGTAATGGAAAAGATTGGCCTGCAAAGGCACGTTGTTGTTCCCTTAGATAAACATGCTTGGGACTATTTAAAAAAAATGAATGTTATAAGTGAAATGATGTATACTTCACTAATGACAAGGATGGAAGATAAAGACGCGTGGGCAATAGCAATGTTAAGAAGCCAATGTGGATTAGAAAAATTAGCTGAATTGTTAAAAGAACCGACAACAAAGAAAAGAGCTACGAAGATTCTAACAGAAGGTTACCCTGAAATACAAGATGAAATCTCAAATAAGTTAATTACAAAATGTGGACTAAACATTCTTAAACAATAAATAAACAAATTTAAAAATATCTCTTTCTTTCTTGCTTTAATGATAAAAAACAGGAAACAACTTATCAAAGCTTATATTGATTTTTTTAAAAGCAAGAATCATAAAGAAATTCCAAATGTATCTCTAATTCCAGAACACGATCCTACTGTCCTTTTTACAACAGCAGGAATGCATCCTTTAGTTCCCTTTCTTTTAGGACAACCTCACCCACAAGGAAAAAGACTCTGCAACAATCAAAAATGCATAAGAACCCAGGACATAGATGACGTTGGTGATACTTATCATCACACCTTTTTTGAAATGTTAGGAAACTGGAGTCTAGGGGATTACTGGAAAAAACAAGCTATTGAAATGAGTTTTGAATTTCTTACTAAGATATTAAAAATTCCAAAAGAAAAACTAGCTGTAACATGTTTCAAAGGGAATAAAAATGCTCCCAAAGATACTGACTCAGCAAAAATCTGGGAAAGCTTAGGAATTCCAAAAGAAAGAATAACTTTTCTTGTAGAGGACAACTGGTGGGGGCCAGCAGGTAAAACAGGACCTTGCGGTCCTTGTACTGAAATGTTTTATTGGAAAAAAAACAATCCACCAAAAAAATTTGACCCAAAAGATGATAATTGGGTTGAAATTGGAAATGATGTTTTAATGCAATACAATAAAGATGCTAAAAGAAATTACAGAGAGGCAAGTCAAAAAAACATAGATTTTGGAGGGGGAGTTGAAAGAACAATAGCCACCCTCAATAAACTAGAAGATAATTATAAAGCCTATATGTGGCTGCCAATCATAAAACAAATTGAAAAACTAACAGGAAAGAAATATGGAAAAGATGAAAATCAAACAAGAGCAATGAGAATAATTGCAGACCATATCAAAGCATCTATTTTCATTATTGCAGATGGAATCATTCCTAGTAATACAGAACAAGGGTATGTTCTAAGAAGACTAATAAGAAGAGCAGTAAGATATGGAAGATTTTTAGAAATTGAAAATTTCGCAACAAAAATAGCAGAACCTGTTTTCAAAATATATGATGACTATCAGCATTTACAAAAAAACAAAAAGAAAATTCTTGAAGAATTAGAAAAAGAAGAAAAGAATTTCTTAAAAACCCTAGAACAAGGATTAAAGCAAGCTAAAAAAATCTTCAATGCAAAAATTCCAATTAATAAACAAAAATTCTCAAAATTAATGAAATCTCCTAACAAAGCAGATTTAATTGGAAGAATCTTTGATAAAAAAAGGCGAGGCAAACCTTATTCTTTAAAAGAGCCTAAATTATCAGAAAAAGAAATCGACAATGCTGAAATAACTGGAAAAGAAGCTTTTTTATTATACCAAAGTTATGGATTTCCATTAGAAATGATTGATGAATTAGCAATGGCAAAAGGATTTCTAATTTCACACCAGGATTTTAGAAATGAAGAACAAAAGCATCAGACATTATCAGGAGCTGCAATGGTGGGGAGATTTAAATCAGGTTTAGCAGATAATTCAGAAGCTGTTACAAAACTTCATACTGCAACTCATCTTTTAAATGAAGCTTTAAGAAAAGTTCTGAAAGATAAAAACATACAGCAAAAAGGCTCTAACATAACTCCAGAAAGATTAAGATTTGACTTTAATTTTCCAAGAAAGCTAACTGAAAAAGAACTGCAAGATGTTGAAAATCTTGTAAATGAAAAAATAAAACAAGCTATACCTGTTAAAAGAGAAGAAATGTCTGTGGAACAAGCTAAAAAAGCAGGAGCTCAAGGCTTGTTTGAAGCTAAATATAGAGAAAAAGTCTCTGTTTACACAATTGGAAACTTTAGCAGAGAAATTTGCGCTGGACCTCATGTCAAAAATACTGGAGAGCTTGGACATTTTAAAATAATAAAAGAAGAGTCCTCTGCAGCAGGAATAAGAAGAATAAAGGCTGTTTTAGAATAATCTTTCTACTATAATAATCCTTTTATAACAACTCTCCTGTTTTTTTAAATGAGATTTCCAGGAAGATTGTATAAGGGAAAACAAGGGCTTTATCTAGCTATATACTCTCATTATTCTGATATATGTATAAAAGCTCCACCTTCTATTGAAAAAAGTTCAAAGAGACTAGCACATGTAAAATACTCTGAAGGAGGCAAAAGAAGGGGAATAAACGTTTTCACATTACAAGAAACTGAAATTCCTGAAATTAAATTAAATGAAGCAATAGACTCAATTAGAGGAAACATCGATGAAAAAGTTGATCATGAGCAGGACATACAATATAATTTAATAAAAGGAACCTCACATGAAGTAATAGAGCTTATTAGAAGAGACATTTCTTCATATTGCAAAAAAAAAGTAAAAAATCCTAGGGCTAAAAAAGATAGAGTAGAAAAGAATTGTGATAAGATTATTCCAGTAACTTCTCTCAGAAAAATAAACCCAGAAAGAATCCTTACCCCTGGAAAACAGGATTTTGTGCCCTCTTGCAGTTTAGAAGCAAATATGGATTTTGCACAAGGATGCATTTCAGGATGGATTCCTGAACCTGAACCAAAAGAAAGTTTTGACGGCTCTATATTCACAAATTTCTTTTTAGACCCTTGGGGTGAATGTGTATATTGTTACGCGCAGCCAAAACATAAATCTTTTCCTAAAACAATTTACAACATAGATAAAAATAGATTAAAAGAAGAACTTTTAGGAAATTGCAGGCTAACAGTAGGAAGTGATAAAAAACTAAAAAGACCTGTAGAAATTCTAAGACTTGGAAAAAGAACAGAAGCTGCTTCTAAATATACATTAGATAATCTTATAATGACGTTAGAAACCTGCACTGAAACAAAAACAAGAACAGTCTTACCAACAAAATTCCTAGAATTTAATCCAGAGATTGCAAAACTTCTTAAAAAAACAAACTCTGTTGCGCTTTATAGTATTGGATTCGATGAATTAGAAAAAGGAGCTTGCAATCATGGTTGTAGTAATGCCTGGAGAATTGAACAAGCAATTAAATATAGACAAGCAGGAGTTAATACAGTTTTTTATCTTTTAATTCTGGCACATGCCCCAGCAACACAAGAAAATCAGGACTTAATTAAAAAAGCAAAAAAAAGGGGTATACCTATCCAATTACTTCCAATGAGATTTAGTTCAAAAACCCTAACTCACAAAGTCACAAAAGTTACATGGCATGACTTAAAACAAGCTCCTGGAGAATCTTTATTTGCAGACATTCCAAGCGACCATTGGGGGACTTATGAACGAGAATCAGGGACGATAACTCCAAGAAAAATTCATGAAAACTGGCTTAATCTTATTCAAGACAATTCAGGAACAATAAGGATGTGCCACCATAACTCAAAAACAACTTGGTGTGGGACTTGTTATCTGAGTAAAGGATTTATAACAGAAACCCCAGAAAGAACATCAGAAACATTTGGTGGAAGATTCAAGAAAAAACCGAAAGGCAAAAGACTCCCTTTCCCAAATAAAATGCCAAAAAACAATATAAAAATAAAAACCTACCATGAAAAAGCAGTGGAAGTCATTCAAAAATCTATTGGAATGCTAGAGCAGAAAATTTATCCTTTTAACCTTCCAGATTTATTTCCAGATGCAAAAGTCCCTAATGGAATAAAACCTGGAAGTTTTGAACATGCTTTATTTTTGTTTTATGCTGTATCTTGGGATTCTTTAGAAAGTTCAAATCAAGCTTATAAAAGGGCAAGAACTCTTGCATCAAACCTAGACTTAAGTACAATCCCAGACACGGACGAAAACACACTCCAAGAAAAATTCAGAGAACTTTTTGGAAAATATGCAGAATTTAGAATAAATAAACCAGTAATGTGTATTTCTGAAAATGCTAAAAGACTCGCAAAGCTAGGTGGAGATCCAAGAGAATTAAAAGCAGAAACAATAGAAGAAACAAGAAGGAACATTATGAAATTTTATCAATATGGGAGGCAAAAAGCAGCATTACTAATAAAAAATTATGTCAGATTCGGAATCTGGGATTTCTCAAAATCTGAAATACCCATAAAAATTGACAGGCATACCTCTAGAATAAGTATTGGAACAGGAGTTATATCATTCCCAAAGAAAACAAAAATAATAAGATACGATTTACCAGAAAAACCTTTAGAAAAAGTTTATTCTAAAGTAATTTCAGAAGAAGGAATCTCTGCTATAAAAGCAGATGATGCCCTATGGGCAATCGGAGCTAAATTATGCTCTATAAATAAAAAAGCTTATTGTGCTGGAAACTGTCCAATGGCCTGCTCAATCAGACCAAAACTCAATAAAACCAGCACAGAATACTATCTAGAAGAAGATATGAGAAAACAAGAGGGTGACAAAAGCCTATTTCCATTAGTTCTTAAATGAAAATTCTACGCAGCATCTTGTAAAGCTCTCATCAAGCGCTGGAATTTATGAACTAAATAATCATCTCCTTTAAATTTCTTAACAAGCCTGCCTTCTGCAATTTGCTGCATTCTCACTCTAACTCCTTCAAGATTGCTCTCTAACTCACTTGCAAGAGTTTTCAATTCTGCTTGTCTCCTCATTTCCTCTAACCCATTTTTGTCAAATAACATGACTTCACTTTGGAATTCAACTGCTTTTCTAAGTGCATACTTGCTCTGCTCTAAAATAGCAGAACTTATTGCGAAATCTCTTTGTGCTTTAGGATTTTTAATTTTTGAAATCTCAATTGTAGCTCCATAAGTTATAAGTCCCTGGGCCTGAAGTTTTTTCACTTCTTCAGGAAGACTATCATAAGCAATACAATTTCTAATTACTTTAGAAGACCACTCTGGATGCATTTTAACAAACTCTTCTACTTTAAATTTCCCATGTCTTTTTTCCTTTTCTAAAGCATACTGTCTAGAGATGACCCTCGCTCTTGCATCAAGACTCATTTGTTCAAATAAGTCAGCATCACACATTAGTTTAACTTGCTGATCTTCTGTTAATTCAGGAATTACTAAAACACCCATTTTCAAATTCTTTTTAGCTAATAATTGCATAGCCGCATGTCTTCTATGCCCTTCTAAGTTAATATAATCATTTCCTTTTTTCATAACTAAAATATCATGAACCAATCCATCTCTTTCAATAGATTTTGCTAGTCTTCTTAAATCCTTTTTATCAAAATCTTTTTTCTTTCCTCTAGGATTTAATGGATTAGCCTTAATTTCAGAAATTGAGATAACTTTTGATTCAACTAAATCCATAACGCACTCTCCTGCTGCTAAAGTCTTTCCATGATTAGCTTTAACAAAATCCATTAAACTTAATCTTTTTGGAACAAACTCCCAAATATTTTTATAATGCACATCTGTTAAAAAACCCTCATGAATTCTTCTAAGAGGCTTATAAACTATATCAACAATCTTTTTTGGAGTTGTTGTATGTGTATTAACTCTAATTTCTAAATTATCAATATTTTTAACAAAAGCTTTTACACTTCTTAAAACTCTAACTAATCTTTCTGCTTTTCCAAGATAAATAGAAAGATCTCTTAAAGTGCCTACTCTCGCTTTACTAGGCCCTTCCATAACCATAAACCTTCCACTTGCAGCTTCTTGTTCAATACTTTGAATATACTGATCCACAGCTGTTTTTACATGAAATCTTGTTGCAACTTCGTTTTGATCTTCTACAAGTTTTAAAATCCTTCTTTGTTCATTCTTATTTTCAATTCTTGAAAGAATACATGCAGCAGAATAAGTAAGAGAATCTTCTGGATTTGCAACTCTTGCTTTAATATCGTTATTTAGCATCTGATAAGAAAAAGCATTACGAACAGTAGTTTCACCAATACCCATATTTTTAGCATAAATAGAAACTGGAAAATTACTACGCAACTCTTCTGGAATCTTATTAAAATCACTAGCTTCATGAATCATCTCTTTTTGATCTTCTGAAATATTTCCTATTTCATCAATAAGTGTAAGTTTATACCTTTCCCAAAGAACATTAGCCAGATTATCTTTTGGAACAGGTGCTTTAAACTCATTTTCTGCGCACTGGAGTCTAAGTCTGAGATTTGGTGGTAATTTTCTGACTACTTTTCCTAACATGTATTTTCTATCCATCCACCCAGATTCAACTGCCAGCATACTAGCCCAGTATCTCCTATGTCCTGCAACAATAGAGTATTTTCTTCCAGAACGTTCTATTAAAGCAGGTTGCAACTGCCCATTCCTAGCAATTGAATCTGCAAGAACAATTAAACTCTCCCTAGAATACTTATCCCTAACATTATTTGGATCTGGCAAAATCTTTTCGAGAGGAACCCTCTGTTTTCTAGAAATAATATAACTCTCAAGACTTCCTACCCTCATTTTGCACCTCTTCATTTTAAAATCTCTACAGTTTATAATAATGATTATCTTTTAAAATATATTATAAAAAACTTATTTACAATTTTTCCCATAATATTCATCATGAAACCTCTCTGCACCTTTTTCCCTAACAAATCTGGAGATTGTTTCTTCTGTAAACTCTCCATACTCCTCAACAATTCTCTGCTTTTCTGCTTCTAAATAATTTCTTAATTCCTCATCAGAAATAAATTTATTCATTATAAAAAATCCAAAAATTTGCTAATAAAATTTTAGAATATTTTCACTATAACCCATAAGGAAGAATATATTTCAAAAATTGAGCGCTTTATTTTTTAGGTTTGCCTTCTTTTTTACAGCCTTTAAAAAGCTTAAGCTTAGTTAATTTTTCAAAATTCATTAATCCAAAATACCTTGAAAAAACAGAAAGTGGAAGTAAAATAATTCCTATTGTTAACAAAAATATTATAACCAATATAATCCCGATAATAATTGCTAAGATAATGAATAAAGTAAAAACCCCAATTAATTTATACAATAAAAATCCAATCCCAAAAATCAATGCTCCAATAATAATAAAACCAATTAAAACAACTATAGCAACAATAACAGCAATAATTGCCATAACTATCCCTAAAACCAACCTAGCTAACCAATAAACAAAAACCTCTAGTTTGTTATTTAAAATATCTTTCCAAATCTTCTTTAAAGAGAATTTTACAGAAGTATCTTTAACATAAGTATAAGGAACAGCAAAATCATATAAAAATAAAAATACAATCCATAAAATCAAAATATAAATTATCAAAGCGCATATCGAGAAGATTATATAAGGAATTCCAACAGATGCAATAACTGGATTTCCCAGCATAAAATTAAAAATATAAGGGCATGCCAGACCTCCTATAATCAAAAGAGTTATAATTGTTATAACAAACTTAAATAAAAATAAAGAAACTCCTTTAGCATTATTCCTGCTAAATGTGAACCTAGCTTTTTTTTCAACTAAAGAATCTATGAAAATAAAAGTAAAAACACTCTTAATATAACTTAAAAGTGTCATAAAAATAAAAAAAACAGAAAAAATTAGAGCTCCTAAAATCCAGTAGTCTTTTATGAACCCTCTTAACTGATCTAAAAAATCTTGTGGAACTTCGCTCCTCCTAGTTGTTATATTGCTACCACTAAAATTACTGCCTCCTTTACTACTAGCTAAAACAGAAATAATCATTAATTTAAACCATTCCCAAAACCGGAATGGAAACAGCATCTTCTTTGTCCTATCAATTGCAGGAGATACTAGATCAAAAGGATTCCATCTCATAAAAATAAAGATAAAAGTATATATTTAAACATTACCATCAGAAAATATATAATAATATTCAAATACTAAACAGTCCAGTTGGCCATCTTAAAGATAAAGAAACTCTTGGATTTACATCAATCCTCTCTTTCATTAAAGAATTAAAAGTATTAAATGCCAGCTCTGGGGTATTATTGATTTCAGATAGATGAGCTAACATAACATTCTTTAATCTGGGTCTAGCATGTTCTAAAACACATAAACCTGAATGTAAATTAGATAAATGCCCTACCTCACTATTAATTCTCTTTTTTACAAAATAAGGATAAGGTCCAGTTTCTAACATATTCAAATCATGATTAGATTCAATAATTAGCATATCAGACTCTTTTACATTTTCAATTACATTTTTACAAACATGCCCTATATCTGTTATAATAGAGATTATCTTATCATTTCTAATGGTATATGAAACAGGTTGTGCTGCATCATGAAACTTAGAAAATGCCTGAATCTCCATGCCCCCTAATCTCACAATTTCATTATCTTTAATTGTATTTATAAGATTTTCATCAGAACACAAAAAACAATTTTTTGCTGTTCCTTTAGTAGCAAAAATTGGAAGATTTAATTTTCTAGCTAAAACATCCACTCCTCTAATATGGTCCGTATGTTCATGAGTTATAAAAATTCCCTTAATTTTAGTTGGATTCTCATTTAAAAGAGCAAGTCTGTCAAGAACCTGCTTACAACTTATCCCCACATCTACGAGTATACCAGTCCCATGATTGTTTATATAAAAGCAATTTCCAGAGCTTCCAGATGCTAGCGCAGATATTTTCATTTTTGTTCTAACTCTATTACAAAAATGGAAACTCGAAAATCTTTGATTTTCGTTGTTTTCATTGTCCTCTTTTTTCCTATTTAATTATAAACCTATATTTTTAAATCTATGCCAGATAAATCGCAGGCTTTCCTGGTTTCGCTTTTTTAGATTTATTTTCAGGATCATATTTTTCCCTATCATTAACTGAAAAAACATTAATTCCTTCTAAATCTTTGTAAAGTTCAAGTTCTTTAGGCAAGACATAAACATATATCTTGCCTTCTTTTCCTGTAATTTTTTTAATATTATTAATATCCTCTTTTAGCTTTTCAACTGCTTTATCTTGCTCTTCAAACTTCTCATCAATTTTCTTTTCATCAGCTTTAGGCCAACTTTCCAAACTAATAAAGCACTTCCCACCAAGGCTCTCCCATAATTCTTCTGTAATATGCGGACAAAACGGATGTAAAAGTTTTAAAAAACTCTCTAAATTTTTCTTATTTATTTCTCTTTCTTTCTCAATGCTTTCAAACAATCCTCTTAATTTTATGACAGCTAAATTATATTTAAAATTCTCAATATCAGAAGTTATTTCCTTAATTGCTTTGTTCACCCTGCTTTCAATTTTTCTAGAAGACTTTCCAATCTCCACTCTATTAAAAAAGTCCACAACCTTACTAATAAATCTTAAGCTTCCCTGGACTCCTTTTTCGCTCCAAATAAAATCCTTATCAGGTCCTGCTGTTGAAACAAGATACAGTCTTAAGATATCTGTGCTGTATCTATTAATAACCTCAAGAGGATTTATAATATTCCCTTTTGACTTGCTCATAACCGCACCATCTGGGCCACAAACCATTCCCTGATTAAATAATTTCAAAGCAGGCTCATCCATCTTCAATAAACTTAAATCCTTCAAAAACTTAGTATAAAATCTAAAATAAATCAAATGCATGCAAGCATGCTCTTTTCCTCCAATATACTGGTCAATAGGCATCCAGTAATCAACTTTTTTCTTATCAAAAATGCGGTTATTATTCTTGCTATTGGTATATCTTAAAAAATACCATGAAGAATTAACAAAAGTATCCATTGTGTCTGTTTCTCTTCTTGCCTCTCCTTTACACTTAGGGCACTTAACCTCCGCCCAGCTTTTGGCAGTTTCCAAAGGATTGCCTTTTCCAAATTTAACTTTCTCAGGCAATTTAACAGGCAGCTCTTTCTCAGGTACAGATACTATCCCGCATTTCTTGCAATAAATTATAGGTATCGGAGTTCCCCAATATCTCTGCCTTGAAATAAGCCAGTCTTTTAAACGATATCTTACTGTTCTTCTCCCCCAACCTTTTTTTTCTATATAATCCATTATTTTCTTAGTAGCTTTATGCACATCTAAGCCGTCTAAAAAACTAGAATTAATCATAATCCCTTCTTCTTCCTGAACCTGCTCTTTTCTAGTAATCTCAGACTTATCCCCATCTTTTCCAACTACAACCCGTATTACTGGAAGCTCAAACTTTTTTGCGAACTCAAAATCCCTCACATCATGTCCAGGAACGCCTACAACCGCTCCAGTACCAACAGACATTAAAACAAAATCAGTAATCCAAATAGGCATTTTCTTTCCAGTTAGTTGATTCAGACAATATAATCCTGTAAAAACTCCTGTTTTCTTTGTTCCTTCTTCTATTCTTTCTTCTTCTGTTTTCTTCTTAGCCTCTTTTGCATAATCATCAATAAGTTTTCTATATTCTTCAGGAATCAATCCCTCCTCCTTAGACAATAAAGGATGTTCTGGAGCCATAACAATAAAAGTTGCGCCGAAATTTGTATCTGGGCGGGTTGTAGAAACAGTAATCTTTTTCTTGCTTCCAACAACTTCATAATCTATATCTATCCATTCTTTTTCATTAATCCAGTTTTTCTGCATTGTTTTGACATCTTCTGGCCAACCCTTTAACTTACTAGTATCATAAAGTTCAGATGCATAATCTGTAATTTTAAAAAACCATTGTTCTAATAGTTTCTCCTCTACTTCTGTATCTGTATGCCTCCAACACCTACCATTATGAACCTGCTCATTAGCTAAAACCGTATCACATTTCCTGCAAAAATTAACAGGGGCTTTTTTTCTATAAGCTAAACCTTTTTCAAACATCTTGAGAAAAATCCATTGGTCCCATTTATAATAAAAAGGATCATGTGTTGCAAACATTCTACTCCAGTCATAACTTAATCCCAAAGATTTTTGTTGGGATATAAAATTACTAATTGCTTTTTCAGTATATTTTTTTGGATGAGTGCCTGCTTTAATTGCAGCGTTTTCAGCTGGCAAACCTAAAGAATCATAACCTGTAGGATATAAGACATTAAAGCCCTGCAGTCTTTTAAATCTTGCATAAATATCCCCTATAGTATAATTAAAAGCATGACCCATATGCAATCCACTTCCGCTTGGATAAGCAAACATCTCTAAAACATAAAATTTCTTCTTTTTTCCTTCTTTAACCTGAAAAACTTTTTTTCTCTCCCATTTATCCTGCCACTTTTTCTCTATCTTTTTGAAATTAATTTTTCCTTTCATACTATATTATCGGTTTCTGATTTTTAAAAGGTTTCCCTTAAGGTTATAGAATCTTGAAAAGATTATATAGCCCCCTATTTTATCACTCCTTATATCAAAATCCATCTCTCTTGCATTTAAAGGGACTTTCCATGTATTTAGTCCTAAATAAACCCCTCCAGGATTGCTGTAATAAAAGCTTACCTTCTTATTTAAAAAATCTATTTTATATATGTTTGCAGACCTAGGCAAAATTATTTTCTTTCCCTGTTCTAGAGCTTTAGCACATATAAATTCAAGAGCCATTTTAGAAAAAAAGTAGAAAACAGCTCTTATAGAGCTAAGACTAACACTAATACAATTGATTGTAATGTCAGTATTTTCATAAAGATAATAAAAAACATACATTTATATATTTTTCCCAATAGATATTAGAATATGGTGAAAAAAAGGTCAGTAAAAAAGAAGCCTGTCAAAAAAAGCAAGAAAAAAGAAGTAGAAAAGAAAGCGACAAAAAAGAAAACTGTAAAATCAAAAATAGGCAAGATAAAAGCTGTTTTTAATGGGGAAAATGTTTCTAGCAATAAAAAAGAAGCAATGTCCCTCCACTCTCAGAGCAGATTTGGAGAAAAAAAAGAGGGCAAGATAATTTACTCTATTTTTGAAGCTCTTTATCTTCTTGAAAAATCTAAGATAGAAATAAGTTTTAACAAGAAAAAACTAAAGTTTGATCAATTAATAGAAAAAGCAAGAAAAAAAGATGAAAACATAAGAACAAAATATATTGCTTTTAGAAACATGCGAAACAGGGGTTTTATTATCAAAACCGCCCTTAAGTTTGGAGCAGATTTCAGAGTTTATGACCGAGGAGTTAAGCCAGGACAAGACCATGCAAGATGGATATTCTATCCTGTATCAGAAAACTCACATTTAACCTGGCATGAATTCTCAGCTAAAAATCGTGTAGCACACTCAACAAAGAAAAACTTACTTATAGGTATTGTCGACGAAGAAGAAGATGTAACTTATTATGAGGTCAAGTGGATAAAACCCTAACTAAAAAAAGAGAAAATGCTGGAAAATATTTTGTACTTTGCCTTATCATGTATAGTTTTGATAGTAAGTGGTAGTTTGCTTGTAAAATCTTTAAGCAAAATCGCGCGCTTTCTAAGGATTTCTGAATTTTCAGCTGCATTTATAATCATGGCTCTTGCCACTTCTATGCCAGAGTTGTTTGTAGGAATTTCCTCTGCTCTTTCTGGAACCCCATCATTAAGCTTAGGAAATGTAATCGGAGCCAATATACTAAACCTAACTTTAATTACTGGAATAATAATCCTTGTGAGCAAGGAAATAAAAACAGGAAAGAAAATCAGTAAAGATGCTAATTTTATGTTAGGAGCAATACTCTTAATAATAATACTTTATATCCTAGGAAGATCTCTTTCAAGAATAGATGGTGTAATCTTAATATGCTTTTTTGCTGCAAATGCTTATAGAGTTCTCAAAAAAAGAAAAGAGTATGCTAAAAAAATGGAAAATGGAATTGTGAACAAAAATAAATTTCTTTACCTTCTTATTTTTCTTGCAGCACTAATTGGACTTATTATCTCCTCAAACTATGTTGTTAAATACGCCTCTCTTTTAGCAATAGATTTAAATCTTCCTAAAATACTTATTGGATTATTTTTATTATCAATAGCAACCACTCTTCCTGAACTTGTATTTGGAATCTCTGCTTCAAAGTTAGAGCATAAAGAAATGAGTATTGGAGACCAGATTGGAACCATAGTAGTTAATTCAACTCTGATTTTAGGAATTGTTTCTATAATCTCCCCAATACAAGCAGAATTTCTTCCTTTTTTAATCTCTTCTTTATTCATGTTCATCTGTGCCTTTATTTTTCTTACATTCATATCAACAGGAAGAAAACTCGAAACTCTTGAAGGCATCAGCCTAATCTTAATATATGTTCTATTTGTAATTATTGAGTTTTTTGTAAAGTAGTTAAAGAAGTATAACAAAATTTATAATCCTAATCTGTCTAACTGTTTCATGCAAGAGAATGATATGAATGCTACAAGGCAGAAAATAATTGATATTCTCAAACTTAAAGGCCCTTCTCTACCAGTAAGAATAGCAAGTCAGATAGGCCTAAGTTCATTATTTGCAGGAGCTTTTCTTTCTGAACTCGCCAAAGACAAAATAATAAAAATAAGTAACATGAAAGTAGGCGGCAGTCCACTATACTTCTTAGAAGGACAAAAAGAAGCTCTTGAAAAATTTCATCCATATATGCCTGGAAAAGAAAAAGAAGCTTTCCTCCTTTTAAGAAAAAATAAAATCCTAGAAGATAAAAAACAAGAGCCGGCAATAAGAGTTGCTTTAAGAAACATAAAAGATTTTGCCTTTCCTTTTACAAAAGATAATGAGATTTTTTGGAGATTCCATTCTATGGGAGAGAATGAAATAAGGGCAATTTTTGAAACTCCAAAGGCTGCAAAACCAACTAAAATAAAAATAAAGCAAGAAGCACTAAAAATAAAAGGAGAACAAACAAAAATAAAACGAGAACAGCAATTAGACATTGGACTAAAAAAAGAGGGTCCAAAAAAAGAAAAATCAGATTTTGCCACTAAAGTAATAACCCTCCTACAAAATAATAATATAGAAGTCTTAGAAGAAAGAGAAATAAAGAAAAAAGAATTATCCATAATAATAAGGATAAACTCTGCTCTGGGAAAAATTAGATTTTTATGCGTAGCTAAAGATAAAAAAAGAATAACAGAAAATGATTTAAGAATAACTCTGCAAAAGTCCCAAACACTAAAAATGCCTGCCTTAGTAATCTTCCCACAAGATATACACAAAAAAGCACTAGCTTATGCGGAAAAATGGGATTCACTCTTAAAATTAAGGAAACTTCAGTAATATAGACTTAAAAACAGCAAAATTTAAATAAGTAAAAAAACTCGAAGAAAGATAATATGGGACGCATAAAATCAGCATTAATCAAAAGGACTGCAAAAAATTTACTTAAAGAAGAGAATGTTTTTAGTGAGAACTTTAATAAAAATAAAAAGCTACTTGGAAACACCATGCCAAGCAAAAGAATAAGAAATAAAATAGCAGGATACATTTCAAGACTTAAGAAAAGAGAAAAACAAGAGAGATAATTATAGTCAGGCAATTTCATTGCTTACGACAACCGAACAAAATAACCAGGAGGTCAAAATGGCAGAAGAACAAAAATCACGAAAGAAAGACGACGACAACGTTGTCTTTATTGGAAGCAAGCCTTTTATGAATTACGTAACAGGAGTAGTAATGCAGTTCACAACCAAAGGCAGCAGTGAAGTAGTAGTAAAAGCAAGAGGAAAATTTATCAGTAGAGCAGTAGATGTGGCAGAAGTGGCAACAAAGAGATTCCTCAAAGAACAGAATACAGGAGTAAAAGACATAAAAATAGACAGTGAAGAATTCGAAAACAAAGAAGGCAAAAAAGTGAATGTTTCCACAATAGAAATAACACTAGCTAAAAAATAAAAACAGAAGCAAATTGATTTTGAGGGATTATTTTTCCCTTTTTTATTTTTTAATTAACCTTATTTATTTTATTTCCTAAAAAAACTATCTGTTCATCGCACTTCTTTACGCCATGTTTAAATAATTGAATTTCTTTTTTCATAAAATCAATTTCTTTTTTGTGGAATTTGATATACCCCTCATGATGATTTTTAATTTCCTTAATATGAAAATCTAATTTTTTCTCTTGATCTTGTTTTTCATTAAACTTTACTATACTTTGAATCCTTTTTTTATGATTCTCTATTGATTTTTCATGAAAAGCTATCCATCCCCAATTATACTTAATCTCTTTTTGGTTTGATTTTATCAAATCTTTTAATTTATTTATCTGACTAATGTAAAAAATTTTTCTCTCTTCTTGTTTTTCTTTTTCTTGATTAAGGTATTTTAATCTTTCTGCTCTATCTTTTTTATCTTCCATTTTATAAATTAAGTAAATTTTTTTTAAATATAAATTCTGCCCCCTCTTGTAATGCTTCTTTTTTGCGATTTTCCTTACTCATTAATATTGCTTTTAGACCTTTTTCTTTTGCTGCTCTGATTATTTTTAAACCCCCTTTTGGAGAGTTCTTTCCTAAATAATAATCTGTTACAACAAGGTCATAATGGTTTTCTTTAATTTTCTTTAATGCTTGTAACTCAGTTTTTGCATAATCAATAATATATTTATCTTTAAGTTTAAGTTTTGCTTCTTCATAAACCCATTCCATATCATCTACTAATAATAATCTTATTTTCTTCATAAACACCCTAAGAAATAGCCATATAAAAATTTATACACCACATAAACTCTAGAAAAATTATGTAATTTTTTATTTTTTCTTTTTAGGTTTCTCCTTCTTAACAGGCTCTTTTTTTTCAGATTTCTTAAATAACCTTTTAAAAATTCCTTTTTTCTCACCCTGCTCTGAGCCCTCTTTTTTCAGCTTCTCTTTTTTTCCTAATTTATCTATCTTCTCAATTAAAATATCCAACTTGCTATTAATCTCTGCTACATTCTTGGCTGTATTTGATATTTTAGCCATAGTCCTCCATCTGAATAAAGCCCGGATTATCAGAAAAATAATATAAATAAGAATCACTATTCCTACTGCTTTAAATATTGTAATTAAAGGAGAAACAGAACTCATAAGCGTCTGATTAAGTGAATCTATAATTTCAGTCATATTAATCAAAGAGTCATTAGCCATAACAAAAACAAGGTAAAAGGGTTTTTATTTCTTTCTTTTCATTAACTTTTTAAATGCTTTCTCTCTTCTATCTTTGGCTCTGTAGTTCAGTGGCAGAACATCTGTCTCATGAGCAGAAGGTCGGGAGTTCAATTCTCCCCAGAGCCATAATACCAAGAAAATGCCAACATTAAAAGAAACTATAGACTCAGACCATGGAGTAACACTACAAGAAACTAACTCAAAAACCCGCTTATTAAGTGAAAAAAGGCAGTTAGGCAAGAATCATAGACTTGAAATTGAAATAGTCAGGACAATTCTTCCTGAGAAAATAGACCCAATTGGAGAATACTCTCCTGTCTTTGTTAAAGTCATAGAAACAGAAGGGAATGAAATATACAAAGATTATTATGTTTTTACTTGCGATAGGGAAGGGATAAAATGTGTCGGGCATCTTACTAGTACTTTTAGAAATGGAGGGTGGACAAGAGAAATGGGGGAAAGGGATTATGAAGAACTAAAAGAATTTGGAATAAATTTGCCTGAATTAGTATATAGAAAAGTTATTTCTAAACCCACTAGTTCCATAATAAAATACTCACATGATAATTAAAAATGGCTGAATGCAAAAAACAACAAAACAAAAAAAACTGCAACTGCACATATCCTTGTGAAAGAAAAGGTATTTGTTGCGACTGTTTAAAATATCATCTCTCAAGAAAAGAGCTTCCAGCTTGTTGTTTCCCAGATGATATAGAGGCAACATATGACAGAAGCTTTGAGAATTTTGCTAAATTAGTTGAACAAGGAAAAATTTAAAATCTCTAAAATTCTTCATAAATTATGAAAACCAAAGCAATAATTTTTATAATAGCAATTCTTGCTTTAATCGCAATAGGATATAAAATGACTGGAAATGTAATAAAAACAGGAACAAGAGTTAAATTACAAACAAATATGGGAGATATTGTTATTGAGCTATATGATAATATGCCTATAACAGCAGGTAATTTTGAAAACCTTGTTAAACAAGGAGTTTATGATGGGGTTATTTTCCACAGAGTAATTGATAATTTTATGATTCAAGGAGGAGATCCAACAGGAACTGGAATGGGAAATGCAAACATACCAACTATTGAAGATGAATTCGTCAAAGGGAGTTCTAATTTAAAATACACAATAGCAATGGCAAATAGAGGTCCTAATACAGGTTCAAGCCAGTTTTTTATTAATCTTGTGGATAATACTTATCTTGATTGGGACAAACCTCCTGCAACAAGTAAGCACCCTGTTTTTGGAAAAGTAGTTGAAGGAATGGATGTTGTTGATAAAATAGGAAAAGCACAAACAGATGCTAGTGGCAGACCTGCAGAAAGAGTTATCATAGAAAAAGCTGAAATTATTTAATCTCTAATTTTCTTAGCAACTCTTTCTAATTCTTTATCATCTGCAGGTTTAGAATCATGAGAAGAAATATATCCTTCATAATTTTCAAAATAAGTATCAATCTTAGATATCCTTTTTTTCCATTCTTTTCCAGAAGTTCCATGCATAGGAAATAATTTAGCATGCATATGATCTACTCCAAATCCCTCAAAGATCATTCCTGTTCTTCCAACATCTTCATATTTTGAATCAATTAATTTAGCGACATTTTTAACAGCAATAATTAATTCTTTTAATACCTCTTCAGGCAAATCAAAAGCATAACTTGGATAATGTTTTTTAGTTGCAACAACAGAAAATCCCTCTGTATTTGGATTTCTAGATAAAAAAGCTAAATGTTTTTCATCTTCCCAAATCTTATAGCAGGGAATCTCCCCCCTCACAATCTTACAAAAAGTACAATCTTTTTCTGCCATAAGTATTAAAAACAAACATTATTTATAAAACTAATGCTGGGCCCATAGTTTAGTGGTAAAACACGAGGCTGGCAGTCTTGAGATCCGAGTTCGATTCTCGGTGGGTCCATTTATATTAAACTTAAAATAAGCGGAGCAATCTGCCATTAAAGAGAATTATTCTGTTAAGATGAAATAATCTTCAGAATTAAGCCCATTAGGATCCCAAACATGAGTTAAAGTTATTCTATCTTTTTCTGCAGTTATTGTGCAGGGAGCAAATTCTTCTTTTATTACTCCACGATTTATATAGCTGATTAAAGGAATTTCTGTAGTTTTTCCATCTGCTAAAGTTCTTGTCCTAGCTTCTAAACTTCCTCGTTTGTCATAGACGCTTATTACTGCATTCACAACAGGTTTTCCTGAAGAATCTTGAACATAGGAATGATAAGACCAACTTCTAATTAGGGAAGAACCTTCATATATTTCCTCTACAAAATCAGAAGTAAAAGAACCCCAATTATTAGTATTCAAGAATATATTATTTGTTGAATTATTATTTAAATAAACATCTACAAAGTTGTTACCGTCTAAAATACTATTTTTTACTGTGTTATTATTTGACCCTGACATCTTTAATCCGTTTCCGCCATTACCCCATAATGTTACATTTTCCAAAGTATTATTATTAGAACCAGCAATAAGAGAAACTGCATCCTCACTACAATCTCCTGCTGTAATCCTTTCTATTTTATTATTTGAACTTGACTTGAGATAGATCCCATAACGATCAAAAAAACCACCAATATCAGATATAATGTTTTCAGAACAGGATTCAAAAAATATTCCGTATTCATTAGCAAATTCATGAATCTTATTTATTTTATTATTCTTATTATTTGTTAAATATATCCCCCATCGGAAACCTATTATAAAACCCCCGTTACTAATTGTAACATTATCATGCTTATCTACATATATTCCATAGTCTTTTTTACCAATACCATCTCCAATTATGTTTTTATTGTTTAAATTAAGTTTTATTCCATTGGCTTGTATTTCAAAACAAGTTCCATCTGTTTCCACGTCATTTTGTTGAATATAGAGAGCATTAGGCTCATCTAAACATCCGCATTCATAAACAGGAATAATTTTTCTGCCTTCTTTTTCTGCAAGCCAGTAATCTGCAAACTCGGCAAAATCTCTAAAATCAACTATCCCATCTCCATTAAAATCTGTTCTTAATGCTTGTTCCTGATTTTGAGCAGGAAAATAATCTGATTCATCTGCTTTAACAGCATTTACTGAACTTAAAAAACTTGATATAAGAAGCATAAAAGGAGCCACTATTCTTGCTGCTTTTTGTCTCCAAGAAATATCATTATTATTCTGTCTTCTTTTTACTTCTACTTTCTGGACTTTATTTTCTAAACTCATTTTTCCTTTAATCTTCTAAATATTACCTAAATATACTGTAGAAAAAGCATATTTAAACATTATTATTCTTTAGCATACTACTTAAGAGTATTTTTCATTATAAGTGTGGCTTTTTTGGGTTCTGTTGAGTCTACAGATGAATAAAATTAAAAACACTTAACTTGCCTTCCTAAGAGCCTAAAATGTTAAAAATCATATAAAAAGCATTCAAATACCAAATAAAACAAGTCTTCTAAAAAGGTTTGGTTCATTTTTTTCTTGTCTCAACTAATTTACCAGTTTTTTCAAACTCAATCTCCTGATTAATCAGTTTTTTCAAAACCTGTTTTAAATCTGCTATCTTAACTCTAATTTGTTTTGTTGTATCTCTGTCCCTGATTGTAACATCCTTACTTTTCTCAGTTTTATCATCAATAGTTATACAATAAGGCGTCCCTATCTCGTCATTTCTTGCATATCTCCTTCCTATACTCCCAGACTTATCATAAACAACATTAAATTCTTTTTTCAAGCCCTTAACAATATCTTCTGCTATCTTAACATACTTATCTTGCTTGACAATTGGAAAAACAGCAGCTTTTATTGGAGCTAGTTTTGGAGGAATTTTCAAAACAATATTCTGCCTTTTAGAATCATAAGAATATGCTTTAGTCAAAACAGCAAGAAATACTCTTTCTATTCCAAAAGTTGGCTCAATTACTTTTGGAATAACTTTTTTTCCAGTTTTATCATCATAAATTTCCATGCTCTGTTTGCTTTCCTTTGCATGCTGTGTTAAGTCATACTGCCCCCTATCTGCTATGCCTGCAATCTCATTACTGCCAAAAACATATTCATAATCAATATCAAAAGTTGCAGAAGAATAATGGCTCAACTCATCTTTTGTATGCTCTCTTACTCTTATCTCTGTTAATCCTAAACTACTAAACCATAAAATCTGCTCAGCCAGCCAGTAACCATGCCACTCCCCTAATCTCTTTTCTTTAATCATCTGAGAGATTGTTGTCTCTCGCAAATCCTCTTTACCCTTTTTTTGAGTTTCTGCATCTAATAATTGTAATTTAACTTTTAACTGCTTGTTGCTCAATAAATTACATTTTTTTTCTTCAGGGTGAATAAAAAATTCAAACTCTCCAATATGAAATTCCCTGCTTCTAAACAAAAAATCCCTAGGAGAAATCTCATTTCTAAAGCATCTTCCAATCTGTGCAATTCCAAATGGCAATTGCATTCTTGAAGTCTGCTGGATTAATTTAAAGTCCATAAACATTCCCTGTGCAGTCTCGCCTCTTAAATAACTATCTTCTGCATCTACAGCTCCAACTTTTGTTTTAAACATTAAATTAAATTTTCCTAAATTTTCATAATCTCCACCACAAGAACATTTTATTTTTCCTAGCTCATTTTCATCTAATTTATTTATTTTTCCACATTTTTTGCATTTAGCAAAAATATCTGCAAAACTATCTAAATGCCCAGAAGCTTTCCATGTTCTTGGATGGCTGATAACACTTGCCTCCATTCCAAGCATGTCTTCCCTAGATTTAACAAAAAAATCCCACCAATCATTTTTAATATTATTAAATAACTCAACACCTAAAGGACCAAAATCCCAAAATCCTGCAAACCCCCCATATAAATCAGAACTCCTAAATACAAACCCTTTTTTCTTACAAAAATTAGCAATATCTTCAATTGTTAAAATTGAGCCTGTTTTCCCTTCAATTGATAAAATTGAGCCTGTTTTAACCTTAATATCTTTGCCTTTTACATTAGTAGTTTTCGCAGCCTTTGGCTTCTCTAAGCCCTTAATTATGCCTCTAGCCTTCTTCTCAGCTTCTTTTTTATCCTTGCCAAGATAAGCAATATTCTTGCTTATAACCTTCCCCCCTTTTCTAATAGCTTTATTCAAATAATAATACTCCTTGCCTTTAATCTTCTTTTTTACAATATACATAAATTACCCACTACAAATAACTTTATAAACCTTTCGTTAGGCACTACTCAAAGAAAAAGCAGGGAGAGGGATTCGAACCCCCGAATGGTCGCTTTCTTCCCTATCTTGTTTTATAGGAAGGTTGATTGTCAAGGAAACTTAGGTTTCCTTACATCTGCAGGCGACTGCGTTAGCCACTTCGCCATCCCTGCACAACTCTTTTAGAAATAGAAAGTTTTTAAATTTAGCTGTTTCATTAATTCCTATAACTATATTCAACTAACAACAAAAATAGTAACTACAAGTTCTGAAGCTTTTGTAAAATAGCTAGCAGATTCAATAAGTAATGCACATTAATACATAAATAGTAAGTAAAGAAACTAAGATTTAAAGTCTATTTTACATAAATGGTAAGTAAAAGATTAAAGGCTCTCTCAAAAAATACATCAATGATAAGTATATAAGAAAAGATTTATAAAGTATTTTACATAAATGATAAGTA
>Ga0315537_1000271_pt1 | contig 38660 bp, 31 predicted proteins | sample SalMarSW160270MG_FD_203091 | JGI IMG/M metagenome (GOLD analysis project Ga0315537, IMG submission 203091) | Salt marsh sediment microbial communities from the Plum Island Ecosystem LTER, Massachusetts, United States - Salt Marsh Sediment SW1602-70 ... | reverse complement strand
CAACAACGGAATCTATCCTGACGACCGAGCTTGTGGAAGGAATCAAGGTGTCTGAAATCGATCGGCTGGAAGAAGCGGGACTTGACAGAAAATTAATTACCGTCCGTGGTGCAGATATTGTTTTAAAACAGATCATTAAACACGGCTTTTTTCATGCCGACCCGCATCCCGGCAATATTTTTGTACTCCCCGAGAATGTGATCTGTTTGCTCGATTTCGGTATGACAGGATCTGTTGACCGGCGTACCAGAGAAGACTTTATCGATCTGGCCGAAAGCGTGGTGAACCGGGATGAATCTCGGGCAACGCAGGTTCTTTTGAAATTAACCTATTGGGATGATGATCCCGATATTCGTTTGCTTGAAAAGGATGTCGCCGATTTCATGGGCCGGCATCTTTATAAACCTTTAAAAGATATTAAAATCGGAAAATTGCTGCACAACCTTCTTGAGTTGGCTTTCCAACATCGCCTCAGGATCCCCCCTGATATCTTCCTCATGCTAAAGGCGTTCAGCGCCATAGAAGGGGTGGGTCTCATGCTCGATCCGGACTTTGATATGATAAAGCAGGCGGAACCGTTTATAAAAGAGGTAAAACTTGCCAGACTTTCTCCCCAAAGGATTACCGGTGATATCTCCAGACTTGCAATAGAGTTGCTTCAATTTGTACAGAATTTCCCTAAAGATATCCTATCGATCACCCGGTTGGTCAAACAGCAGAAACTTTCTCTTAACCTTGAATACAAGGGTTTGGATAAAATGCTTTCTACCTATGACCAGATAAGCAACCGGATATCCTTTTCGATCATCATCGCTGCTTTGATTATCGGGTCGGCTCTTATTGTTATTTCCAAAGTGCCTCCCCTTTTTTACGACATATCCCTTATAGGGATTGTCGGATTTCTGGCCGCTGCAATCATGGGGATATGGCTTCTGGTCGCTATTTTAAGGAAAGGAAGATTATAGCACCGTATATCCCGGACCTTCCCCACCTTCCGGGCACGTCCATGTTATATTCCGGTATGGATCCTTAATATCACAGGTTTTGCAGTGAAGACAATTTGACGGATTCAGTTTGATCCGGCGTAGTGATGTATTTTGATCCGTTTCGATTTCATATACGTCACCCGGACAAAATCTGGTGCACGGGCACCGGAAAGTCTTAAAACAATCCGTAACGCACAGATCTCGATCATGGATGATAATGTGGCTGGGTTGATCCTCCCGGTGCATGGTTTTGGACAGATAGACGCCGGTAAGTTTATCAACATATAAGACGCCGTCCAATGTCTTTTTTTCAGGGGCCGTCCGAATATCACCATCGCTCCCCTTCACCGGCTTTAATGTTTTGTAATCTTGTTCAATGGGCATGTTATCATATACGCCCCGTCCCTTTGTGACATACTGAGTTCCAAGGTGGATAAACTTAATCAGGCCTTTTTTTGAAAGGGCCTGTGAAAAATTTCTAACCTCGAAAATCTCTTTCTTTGCCCAGCTTTTTTCAAACAGATCATGGTAAACGCCGAGGGTCTCCCGGGTAAAATTGTTTTTTTCAAAAGCATTTATGATTGCTTCTGCCGCCAGCATGCCCGATTTCATGGATACATGAATACCCTTCAGCCCGGGAGTATTCTGCATTGCTGCGCTGCCGCCGACGAATACACCACCGCCAACGGCCAGTTCGGGAATTGTAAAATAGCCTCCGGTTGAAACCGTTCGGGCACCCTGTTCCAGGACCTTGCCGTCCTTGAGTATGCCGGCTAAAAACGGGTGCTGTTTGAATTTGATGAACTCGTCATAAATATCGAGGCCGGAGTCTTCATAGCTGAGCCCTGTGAGAAACCCCAGGGCGACCTTGTTGTCTTTTATTTCGTAAATAAAGCCGCCGCCCGGCGTGTTCAAGCCAAGGGGATATCCAAGGGTATGGATTTCGTTCCCCCGGCTGGAGGTAAAATAATTATCTTCAGGAAGCTGGATAACTTCTTTGATTCCGGTTTCAAACACCTGGGGCATTTTCCCGGAAAAGAGATTCAGTTTTTGCGAAATATCCTGTATCAGATTTCCCCTTGCCCCTTCGCCGAATACGGTAACCTTTGCTATCAAATCTATGCCGGGCTCAAAATTACTTTTAGGCTTTCCGTCTTTCCCAAGGCCTTTATCTCCGGTACGTACTCCGGTTATGATTTTTTGATTTTTGGCATAAATAACTTCTTTTCCTGCAAAGCCGGGGAAAATGTTTATGCCAAGGTCTTCGGCAATATTGCCCAGCCATCTTGTAAACTTTGAAAGGCTGATAATAAAAAAGCCTTTGTTATGCATGTATCGGGGAATAATCGGAATTCGATACTGTTTTTTTGGGGTTAAAAAATAGAATTCGTCTTGGGTTACGGTCGCTTCTATGGGACACTGTTTTTCCAAGAAGTCCGGGATCAGTTCTTTTAAGGCGACAGGGTTCAGGACGGCGCCGCTCAACGCATGTGATCCGATTTCCGCTCCTTTTTCGATGAGAGCAACTTCAAGGTTCATATTTTTCTTTTTGGCGATCTGCATCAACTTAATGGCACCTGCCAGACTTGCAGGGCCGGCTCCCACAAACAGCACGTCAAAATCGATCTTTTCACGTTCCATTATCATTTCAGTAACCTTATAATTTTTGTTTAAAAATTTTCATGCAATCGATTTTATTGAATGTCAGTAATCCTTTTTGGACCTTTCAAGATCCCTTTGCTGGTCGCGTCGTCTAATGGTCTCCCGTTTATCATATTTACGCTTTCCCCTGGCAAGAGCTATGGTAAGCTTGGCCTTTCCGTTTTGAAAATACACCCTTAAGGGTATCAGGGAAAATCCCTTTTCATTAATTTTGCCATACAGCTTTTTGATTTCATTTTTATGCAACAGAAGCTTTCTTTTTCTTAAGGGATCATGATTGTCATAATAGGCAAAAGGATAAGCGGCAATATGCATCTGGTGAACAAAGACCTCCCCTTTTTTAATCCTGGCATACGAATCTTTAAGGTTAACGCGGCCGAGTCGAAGTGATTTAACTTCGGTTCCCAAAAGAACCATACCGGCCTCGTATGTATCTTCAATAAAATAGCTGTGTCTGGCTTTTCTGTTTTCAGCTACAATTTTTTTATGGTTTGTGCTCAAATTCTGTTTTCACCTAACCCGGACAAGCCCGCCTTCCTGCCAAGCGGAGTAAGGCGGACGGGCCGGAACCAAAAATATTTGCCACAAAGGCACTAAGACACAAAGGATCTATTTTTTATTCTTACTTCGTGTCTTGGTGCCTTTGTGGCGAGAAAAAAAGCTTTGCCACAAAAAGCACCCCTGTGAAATTGACTCTGTATTTCACTGGGCAAGCAAAATTACAGCTAAGGAACTAAAGCTTAAAACATTTGCAAAAAGGGAGAACGGAGAGTTTACATTCCGGTATATCCTGTTTCAAATAGAATGTTTCCGTAAGTACTCAGCAACAGTTCCGTGATCCCGGTGTCAGTGGTTTCCTTTAAAACTTCTTTGATAAACAACCCGGCGTTTTTAGCATCAAGCAATTTTATTATATTTTTAATTACCGGTATTGACTGAGGGTTTATGCTCAATTTCTCTATTCCCAGACCTAACAATATGGGTATGTTAACCGGATCACTCGCCATCTCTCCGCATATGGAGAGATTTACGCCCTTGTCTCTGGCAACATCGGCAACATGTTTAATCATCCGGATAATGGCAGGATTAAGCGGTTGAAAAAGATGCGCAACCTTTTTATTGACCCTGTCCACGGCCAGCGTATACTGAACAAGATCATTTGTTCCGATACTGAAGAAATCTACCTCCCTGGCCATTATATCCGCTATGATTAGAGCGGAAGGGATTTCTATCATGATTCCGATTTCAATATTTTCGTTGAAATCTAAACCCTCTTTGTCCAGGGAATCGGCAGCTTCTCTTAAAATCCTTTTTGCATGAAGGACTTCGTCATAGCATGATATCATGGGGAACATAATTCTGACGTTGCCGAATACAGAGGCCCTTAATATCGCCCGTAGCTGGGTCTTGAAAACATCCTGTCTTTTTAAACAGTACCTTATACCGCGAAGTCCAAGCGCAGGATTTTTTTCAGCAGAATTGGAGGCATATGGAACCGCTTTATCACCGCTGATGTCCAGAGTTCGAATGGTTACCGGTTTAGGTGCCATGACTTCGACAACATCTTTATAGTTATCAAAAAGCTCGTGTTCATAGGGGAAATCGGACCTGCTTAGATATTGAAATTCAGTTCTGTAAAGGCCTATCCCATCTCCGCCGTAAGCAATAACAGATACCACCTCTTCGGGGAGTTCTATATTACCCAAAACCTGTACCCGGATACCGTCCAGTGTTTCAGCCGGAATGTAGCTTTCCCGGTTAATAACGGCTTTATATTCTTCGTATCCGGCTTTTCGTTCTTCGAACTGAATCAGAGTCTGTTCCGTTGGATTAACGATAACGATACCGGCGGTACCGTCCACAATGATAATGTCATCGTTTTTTATGATACGGGTTGCATTATCAAGACCCAAAACAGCAGGAATTTCAAGACTTCGGGCGATGATGCCCGTGTGTGATGTCTTTCCGCCGTGATCGGTGACAAATCCCTTAATTTTTTCGAGTTGTATTTGGCTGGTTTCTGCCGGGGAAAGGTCGGTGGCAACAAGTATTACCCGTTTGTCAATAGCCGCAATATCTACGACTTTTGCCCCAACCAGATATTGCATGATACTATCGGATACATGTATAATGTCATCCACCCGTCCCTGCAGATAAGGATCTGTCATATTTCTAAACATTGCTTTGACGTTGGATACCACTTTTTTAAGGGCCCATTCGGCGTTTACCCGTTCTTTTTCGATGGTCTCAATGGTTTTGCCGTAGAGCATCTTGTCTTTGAACAGCACCTTGTGAGTTTCAAGAATGTGGGCGTGCTCACGCAACTCTTCGGGTGTTGCTTCAATGATTTTACTGAGGTTATCTTTAGCATTTTTTACCGCAGCCTTGAACCGTTTGATCTCGTTTTTTAAATTCTCTTCGCTGATAAAGTATTTGTCAACAACATCAACGCCTTCCTTGCCGACCAAGTATGCCTTGCCGATGCAAATACCCGGAGATGCAGTAATACCGATGAGTTGCAATTCCATTTCGTCTGTATTTAACATTCCTGATTATTCTCCAAAGCCGTTTTCAATCAACTGTGCAAGATCATTTAAAATGTCAATATCCGATGGATCGTCAATCAATAAAATTAATTTTGAATCTTTTATACCGGCCAGGCTAAGAATATCGATAATTCTGGAAGCATCCGCCTTGTCTTTGTCTTTAATGATCCACACTTTTGATCTTGCTTTTTTGACAAGTTTTGCTATTTTGGCTGCCGACCTTGCATGAAGTCCAAGGGGATTTGTAATGGTGACATTTTTTGAAAGTCCAATAACCGACTTGATTTTAACCATAAAAATTTTTACCAATCCCCATGGTTTTTGTCAATCTTTGATTCACCGTCAAAGAAAATAAAAAAACCTCGTTGCGCTTAAGTAATCAAGCAGATAGTATAATTTTAGCACAACCAAACTATTATTAACGAGGTGTAACAATTATGGCACAAGGCGTTCTTTTTTTCAAGATGGATGCGGTCAAAAGTCCACTGGATACGCTAAACCAGAAACAATATAACCGAATCTGCACCGTTATTTAGAGAGACCTTTTCTGAAAACCGGGGCTGCATTGGCAGTACGGAAAAATATGACAAACCCCACTCCTTTGAAAATAATCCTAACAAACAATCTCAGGCTTTCCAATATTCCTGCGGAAATCCGGGCCAAACTCATGGATACGCTGAGATTCCCCAACCCCAAGTGGCTGGAAAATGAGAGAATGGGCCGGTGGAACCGGGGCACCCCGAAACTACTTAGATTCTATGATAAAACCCGGGGCGGCGGCCTGTGGATACCCAGAGGGTGTATGCGCCAGTTGTTGTTGCTTTGCAGACGTCGGGGAGTAACGGTTGAGATTGATGATCGGAGACGGGCGTTGCCGCCGGTAGATTTCAATTTTAGCGGAAAATTAAAGCCGTTCCAGAACAAAGCGGTCACGCTCATGTGTTCAAGAGATTTCGGTACATTGAGCGCTCCCACCGGCAGCGGAAAAACAGTAATGGCACTTTATATTATTGCCCGTCGAAGGCAACCTGCCCTGATTGTGGTGCATACCAAAGATCTGGCCTATCAATGGGTCACAAGGGCAGGGGAGTTTCTCAGAATCCCGGAGGAGAGCGTGGGTTTTGTCGGCAGCGGGAAAAAGGTGGTGGGCGAAAAAATTACGGTGGCCCTGGTTCAATCCCTGTATAATTGTGCTGAAGACGTGTCGCAACATGTGGGGTTTCTGTTGGTCGATGAATGCCATCGATGTCCCAGCCGGACCTTTACTCAAGCGGTGACCGATTTTGATTCCAAATATATGCTCGGACTGTCGGCAACCCCATGGCGCCGTGACAAACTCTCAAAATTGATATTCTGGCACTTGGGAGATGTACACCACAAGATCGATCACGCTCGTCTGATTAAAAGTGGTGATGTGCTGCCTGCTGAAATTATCATCAGGGAAACCAATTTTAAACCGTATTACGATCCGGTGAATGAATACAGCAAAATGATATCTGAACTCACGTCGGACGACGAAAGAAATCGCCTGATTGCATCGGATGTTGCACAGGAGGTATATAACAACACCGAAGGTGTCTGTCTGGTTCTTTCAGACAGAAAAAAACACTGTGAGAACTTGCAGGCGCTTTTGAAATACAGATATAAAATATCGTGCGAACTTCTGACCGGCGATCTTACCGGCAGCCAGCGGCGGGAGGTTCTCGATCGCTTAAATCAGGGAGACGTCAACGTGTTGGTGGCTACGGGGCAGCTCATAGGAGAGGGGTTTGATCACAGGGATCTATCTCCGTTGTTTCTGACAACGCCTATAAAATTCAGCGGCAGGGTGCTCCAATACATTGGCAGGGTGCTCAGGCCCGCACCCGGAAAGAAACAAGCCAGGGTTTATGATTATGTAGACGTTAAAGTGGACGTTCTAAAAGCCGCCGCCAAGGCGCGGCAAAAGGTTTATACGCCGGAAAGCCATTTTTCTGATGACGGCGGCGAATCAGCACAACTTGAAACCGGTTTCAATTCACATTGAGCATTCAGTTCCACACCTTCCTGAATTATGGAAACGGGTCGGTCTGCCGATACCACTATGATAATAAGATTATTGTGTTCGGCAGTGAAGCGAAGCGCGGAATTAAAACGTGCTCCCCGTGCCCGATCTTCGACCGGAATGGCTCGGCCGTCCAGAAGACAGGCAAACCCGTGAAGTTTCAAGTCAGCTCCAATATGCAACGCGCCGTCGACTTTTGAAAGAGATTCCGAAAATTCCAGAAAACCTGTTTCACGCAAGTCAATGGGCGGTTCAAGTTTTTGCCCGGAAATTTTGACAGGTTCATCGTTAAAATCAATGACCAGGGTGCAGCCGTATTTTCCATCCTCGGCAGTGTGAACAATTCTGGAAATAATTTGAAACAGGTCATGTTCGATTAAAGGATCGATCTTGGCTTCGAGCAAGATTTCTTCCACCTCAACCAGCCTGGCTTGATAAGTAGATGAGTGAAAACTACCATCAGAAAAACTGCACACAAGATCATTATTTAAGCTCAAAAAGCCATGAGGGCCTTTAAAATCAGCAACCATATGGAACTTTTCCATATTACCCGTAGCGATTCCCACAATGATCTTTCCATCAGAAATAAGTTTGCGGTCTGAATTTTCCACTGTCAGCAAAAGCTTGCGCACATGCTTTAAATTGTTAAGACTGGGCTGTTCCGTATCCGGAAAACGAATGATAAATTCTATTTCTGAAAACATATGAGGTTCCGTAAAAATCAATTTTCCTTGAGGCCATTTCCCTTCTTCCCTTGTATTTGAAATACCGAGTATGGCGTCCAGAATGGGAAAAACCCGAAGCGAGCTGTCCTATCCCAGCCGGATATTCATTTGATCAATAATATAATCGCGGACCGCATGCGTTGCATAGTAACGCAAAACATATCCGCAATTATTGGCATATAAAGGGTCTTTACCGGCAAAATCATGGGAAAGGAGCCATGTTGCATGTTCGAGCCAACATTCTGTCGGGCCTATTGAACACATATCCGGATGATGCTCAGTAAACCACATCTGGTAAAAGATCGAATGGGATCTGCCGCCGAAAGAGATGAGCCCTGTAAGTTGAAGATTCTTTTCGGGGAGAACATGACCCGAGCGCACAATTCGGGATATGTCAGCTGCCTTTTCACGCCACTCGTTGGAATCAAGATAGAGTTTTTTTAACTTGGGTTCATGGTCATGAAGAAGATGTTGCGGATCATAAACGTAAATCGGATCATCAGGTCTTACAGCATAGATAACAGCGGCACGGCTCGCTCCGGAAAAGTGAGAAAGCCCGTCGCGCAGTCCGTCAAGCGTGTGAAAAAGACATAAATTTCTGAAAGGACCCTTGTCCATCAAGCCTCCGGGATGTGTCGAAAATTAAAAGGAACAGTCAATAAATTTAGAAGAATAACATGGTGCCAAATAAAGTTCAACGGATTCGTTCTGCCCAAAATCCACCGCCTAATTTTACGAATTCCTTTATTAATAAGGTTCTATGGCAATTTTGCTTGCACCCAAGTATTACATCTAAATCTTTATAAACCTATGGTTTATAATACTTCTACAATTTTGGTGGTGAATTTAGGTCTGCCCAAAATCAAGGCATTTTATGCCCCACAGAGTTTTTCCGAATAAAAATTCAGACCCATCATCCCCGTGGTGTTTTTTTCAGTGAGGTTTTTTATTTTCTTTGACGGTGAATCAGGGGGGGCGGGGTGTAAATCAAGAGGGTTGGTTATTGAAATATCCGTGGCAATTCGTAAAATGTCAACATATAAGATACCGGAGTATCGGGGTGATGGAGTATTGGAAATTCCAAATATCAAATAACAAACAAATCACAATTACCAAAATTCGACATAATAAACGGTTTTGAACATTGCATATTGTAGTTGAGATTCTTACCTGCTTTTGGCATAGTATTTGTAGTTTGGTACCCAAAACTTGGTTTTTGGATTCTTCTGCTTTTTTTGCTGATTCGTCTTTCCAGTACTCCAATACTCCATCACTCCAGCCCGAATTACGGTGATCATATCCAAGATTTAGAAATCTCAAATTATGACTGTTTTAAGTTTATTTTTAAGTGAGTCCTTAGTGCAAGGCCTCCAGCGCGCAGCCCTTTTCTTCCTCATAAAGGACCAGAATCCGGTCTGAGTTTTGAGTGAAAGTAAAATCCAGGATGTTTTTCGAAAGCTCTTTGGATTTCCAGGTCTCAACGATTTGTTGTCCCGACCATTTCACGCCGACCACCTGATCCACGCCCTGGGAACCGCGCCAGACTTTTTTAACGGTGTTTTTCAGTATGCCGCCGCTACCGGTACGTTCTTTGTAAATGATGAAGCTCTGCCCGTCGAATGAAGGTCTTAGCTCAAAACGGCGGGGTGCATAAATTTCCCGGAACGTTTTGGTGTCAAACCCGCCGATGATTTCATCCTTCTCGAGTTTGATAGGGTAGGCCAGTTCGTGAAAGTCGCCGTAATTCCGGATACCCGTGGCTTCCAGAGTTTCCTCCGGAGCAAAATAGCCGTTGAGATTATTGTTGGGCTCAAGGATCATCACCCGTTGCGGATCTTCGGGCACCAGATTAAACTGATAGATAGAGTAAATCCCGCGGGCAGGACTATAGGACCCGCCCAATTCAACCTTCTTTTCCGATGAGTTCCAATTCAACCGGCAGATGGATCCTGCGTAGGGTTCATAATCACCCCGGGACTGGGCCAGAGCAACGGCTTGGCCGTGTCGATCCCGGATCACCCTAAGATAATACGGCCAATTTTTTACGAGCGGATGTAAGGTGGCTTTTTGGAGTGTCAGGATCATGGAACAGATCCGGCTGTCCTTTTTGTCCAGGGTTTGGGACGGCTCGGCAAGGGTGACCAGCAGCTCGTCCCCGTTACGGCCGTCAATATCCATGGCGTGGAGATGAATCGGGAAATAGTTGTCTTTGTCAAACCGGTGGCTCAGTCTCCGGACAAGTTGACCGTTTTCAAAGCTATAAATTACAACCGCCTCCTGACTCAAAAAAGCCAGTTCACTTTTACCGTCGGCTTCCAGATCACAGCTTTGCACCCGCAGGTAAGGCTCTGAGAGCTTGTGAAAATCCGCCTTTTCAATAGGCTTGGGTGTCTGAAAGCTCGGCCCGGCAGGTACGGATCGGGACACTTCAGGCGCCGGTAGCGGTTTTACGGGAGGTTGTAGAGAAGGTTGCAAAGGAGGTCGTGAAGAAGGTTCTATAGACGGTTGTACAAAAGGAGCCGCAGCTGCGCGAACCGGTATGGAAACGGTCTGTCCCAGGGGGTGACCCGAGGGAAACGATGTCCCAACAACGTCGGGATAGGCAAGGGCTTCGGAGTAAAGCAGCCTGCCGCCTTCAAGACCCGTCAACCCGCAGACAAGCTGTCCGGCTTCCCACTCCAGACGGAGCAGGAGATCGGACGATTCAGGCTTTCCCACAATCACATCACCGGTAACCTCTTTTACCTGAAATCGGGCGACCAGCAGGGCCGTGAGGATCTGCCGGTAATGTTTAAATCCCTGTTTGCCGGTGATGTTGGTGTAAAGATATATCATAGGGACGGAGGGGGTCAGAATTATATCTTGCGGCTTAATGGCGCTTGCTTCCCCCTGGATGATCCGGGCCAGCACTTTGTCGGCGAAAAGGGCTTCCACCTGAACCCATGCAATCCGGGACTGGAGTACCGGGGAAACCCCGGGCTTATGCTCGCAGACCCGGAGGAGCCGGCCGATCTCCAGGGGAACGTCGGTTTTACTGAAAAGAAGCCGGTCTCCGGAAACCTCATACACCTTGCCGGCCACCTGAAACGGCGAAGCATATTGTTTTTTTAGAAAGGTCATCAGACCGGGGAAGGGCTCATTCCCGGCTTGAACCCGGGGTGCAGTCAAAATAAACGGCAGCAAGCAGAAAAAAAATACTATCACGGCTATTTTCGTTCTCAATTCAAATACTCCTCAAAAACATCAGGCCCACCCCCGGCCGGGGCGGGCCTGACATTGGGTTTTGGTTAACTTAAGGGGCTCACCATAGGCCTACCAACTCCATATAAGCTCGATGGTGTTTACAAGCGCAGTTTCGTCATAATCGTTACCCCGAAGATCCTCTATGCCATCGCCCGGATCAAAGGCGGCAAAGCAGTTGGCCATGGTAAAATGCTTGCTAAAGGCGTAGGCCACGCGAATATCAAACTCCTGGCCCACTTCATCATCAGTACGTGTCCCATCAAACCCAAGAGGTTCTTCATCAAAGTAAAAATCCATGTATTGGACCTTATAGGACCACTTGTCATATTTCCCCTTGACACCCAGGCCCCACATAAGCATACCCGGGGCATCTCCCTTGGAGGAGTTGCCGATTCCGCCGTACCCGGGCTGAGTTCCAATCACATTGAAGTTGCCGCTGTAAAGATGAGTGCCCAGGGTCGGAACCATACGGTATAAAATGGCATTTTCCATACCAAAGGTGGGGGTGTAGCGCGTGATATCGGTGATCGAGTTGAATGCATCGATATCGTCGTCATTGGGGTCGTTATCGCCTTCTTCAAATTTGATGCCGAAGTAGGGGACAAAGGCCGGACAGATTTCGATATCCACGGATGCATAAGCGGCCATGGCGCTGATGTCGTAATCTCTCCCTGAGGCATCTTTATCCGTATCACCGTCAGCATAGACAACTTCAAACCGGGGGGTAAACATGCCCAGCTTGCCGTAACCCTCGAGGCCGAAGTAGCTCACCTGGGCGTTATTTTGTGCAGAATCGTCGCTGAAGGCATAAAAAGGGCTGATCGCAAAACCCTTGGCAAAGCCCGAGGGTATTGTGTAGATCCCTTTTGCCGAGTAGAATCTCCAGTCTAGACGGTCTCCATCATAGAACGTCATATCGACGGCGTCATAGACAATGGTATAATCCAATTCCCATTTAAAGTTTTCACCGATGTTCCCGGTTAATCCGATGTAGGGGTGGTCATCGCCGTACACCAGACCACCGGTTTTGATGTCGAGCCATCGGGTGGTCCAGCCGGAGTGAATACGAAAAGGACCGAAATTGTAACCGATATCCAGTTTTTCAACGCCGAAATCTTCGCCGGTCATTCCCGAATCGAGAGGCTGGCCAGCAGAAGCACCACGGTCGGTGTTGTTTTTATCCAGGTTGAAATCGGCTTCCAGGATGACCATGAAGTCAAATGTGTCGTTTCCGCCCTTCCATCCCAACCGGATCTCATTGCGGACATCATGATCCATTATATAGCCATTTTCATCGAGCATAAAGTCGTTTACTTGAGTGTTGTCGTTAAAGTTCAGGTTAGACGTCCATATGGGATAGGTCTTCATACTGCCGAAGAACTCAACGTTAATGTCCTTGCTCTTGGGCGACATCTGGCCCATAATTCCGAAGGCGGTCAGGGGAACGGTTAGAAATGCCAGTGCCATCGCAAACACAACCAGTTTTTTCATTAATTTTCCCTCCTTAATGACTTTAAATTTTGATTTTCAATTCCCTAATAATTTTCCTCTTTACTTTTTTCCGGCTCATCTCCTTTCCCAGCGCAATTGAAACCTAAAACAATATGACCCTAACGCGCTGATATAATATTAAAATCATACTGTAGGCCAATAAACACAAAAATTTGAATTCCGTAACAGCTAGAGCTAAAAATGTCAAGCTTTTGTTATAAAACCTTTGACTTTTAAATCATTATTTTCTAAAGCAAATGCAACTCACGATCATTTACAACACGACTTGGCCGAAATTAAAAAAAGAAAATTATTGTACTGTCCAGTTAGCACCTCCTCCCCGCCCTTCTCTTTCAAAAAGAAGGCTTAAAAAGGAATTTTCCACCGTTGTCCGAATTTTTTGGCAAGGTTATTTTTAAATTGTTTTTGGGAGGATATTCTATGAAAAAGCTTTTCGTCTCTCTGTATGTTGCAGGTCTTATCGTTTTGGGTAGCTCTTTTCTTTTTGCTGGCAGTGTTGATCATTTAAGCAATTTTAGTGCGGAATACATGAGAACGCTTAATAGAAATGCGGCTACCGATTCTGCTGATGCGGCGGTTTACAACCCTGCCGGTGTCATGGAGATGGAGAACGGAACCTACGGTAATCTCTCCCTCCAGTATACTGACAAAGATTGGAAAAATAAAGTTGACAGTGACAAGCTTTCGCAGGATGAACCTTCGATTATACCCAGCCTGTTCGGTATCTACAAAAAAGATCGGTGGGCAGCCTTTGCCGCTTTTACCATACCCAGCGGCGGCGGAAAAGTGGATTTTAAAGACGGAGATGCCATGACAAGAATCGGTGGTTGGGGTATTATTAACAGCATTAACGGACTTGCCGGTGCTGCTCTTTACGATACAATAAAAAATGAAAGCCTCAAAGCGGAAAGATACTATCTTGGTTTTACCTTGGGCGGAGCATATAAAATTAACGATATGGTTTCTATATCTTTAGGTACACGCTATATAGATGCCAAGGGTGAACTCAAGGTCAAGCTACAGGTTCAACCATCAGCCCTGGGTGTCGCGTTCGGCCAGGGTGACCGGACTGCTGCTTCGGAACTCGAGCGAAATGCTGATGGATGGTGCGGCATCATAGGACTAAATCTAGCACCCACCGAGGAGCTAAACATAGGACTAAAGTATGAGAGCAGAACACACCTTAATTTTAAATACGATGTAAAATATGATACGCTAACCGGGGCCCCGTCAGGTTTGGTTGCACAAGAGGGTATTACTGACGGCATAAAGCAAAGACGTGACCTTCCCGCCGTTTTCACCCTGGGTGTTTCCTATAAGTTTACGCCCAAAATCAGGATTGAAACAGATTTTACATACTACTTTCAGGAGGATGCCGACTGGAACGGAGATGAGGACAATGTTGATAACGCCTATGAGGTGGGAATCGCATTTGAATATATCTTTAACAAAAAGCTGAAGGCAAGTCTGGGGTATCTGTATAGCGATACGGGAATGGACGCCGAGTATATGACTTCATATAAGCCGGAGTTGAATACCAACTCCATTGGCGGAGGAATTGCGTATGAGGTTGTTCCCGGCTTGATTTTAAATTTTGCTTTAGAAAATAGTTTTTACAGGGATGATTCCTACACGGATACATCTTCCGGCACAGCCCTGGATATAGAATTTGAGAAAAACGTATTTACTGTCGCATGTGGTGTTCAGTATAAATTTAAGTAAGGTTAATAAGCGCCAGATTAAATCGGAAACTTAAAACCGTTTCACACAATTCTCTTAAACAATTTTTCAAGATCTTTTATGCTCCAGCTGATCCAGGTGGGCCGGCCGTGGGGGCAGTTGGAGGGCTGATCGCATTGATCGAGCTGTTCCAAAAGCCCTTTGATTTGCTGTTCCGAAAGCTTCTGGTTGGCCCGAATGGCCCCGTGGCAGGCCATGAGTATCAAGCACTGGTCGATTGCTTTTTCCACGCCTGGCGTAAAACCGATCTGGGCGATCTTTTCGACGATCTCCACAACCAGCGGTTTAACCTCCTTGTTTTCAAGCAGAGCCGGAACCGATTTTACCACAAACGTATTTCCGCCAAAAGGCTCTATTTCCAGCCCCAGTTCATTGAGATCCGGAATCAGTCCTTCAAGAATTTTTGCTTCCCGGTATCCAATGTCAATGGTTTCAGAGATAAGAAGTTTCTGGGCGGACTTTTTTGAAGCCTGTGACCGGGTTTTAAGCTGCTCAAAAAGAATCCGTTCATGAGCCGCGTGCTGGTCAATTAGTACAATCCGGTCGGCAGACTCGCAAAGGATATACGTATCATGGAACTGGCCGATCACCTTTAAATCGCCGAACCGTTTTCTTGCCCACAACTCTTTTTGACTGGGGGTCGGCGTGAAGCGAGTATCCGGCTTCCACGGGAATGCGGGTTGCCGGTCGGAGTGAAGCGGAGATCCCGCTTGCTCAGAAATGTCGGTTACGGGATGCTGGGTTCGGGTTGTATGATACCGGGCTTGGATTTCTTTTTTCGGGATGCTGAAATGAGGTATGGATTCGGAGATGAAAGATTTGACATCCATGGGATCCGATTCCGGAAACCTTTTTGGGCGCCATTCCGGTTGATCCGCAAGACGCAATTTTTCTGCCACAACCCCGGTAACCGCATCATGAATTTTTTTCTGCTGCGCAAACTTTACCTCGTGTTTTGTCGGATGAACATTAACATCCAACTGGTCGCAGGGAACATGGATAAAAACTACCGCCACCGGAAACTGCCCCTTCATCAATCTTGAGCCATACCCTTGGAAAAGGGCATGTTGGATGACCCGGTTCCGGACAAATCTCCGGTTTACATAAAGGTATATTCCCCGGGAGGTACTACGCGTGATCCGGGGAGAAGAAATCCAGCCTTGAACGGCAAGAAAATCGGATGTAAATTCTATTTTGTTAAGATTATTTTTGATGTCTTGACCGATAACATCTATGACCCTGCCAACATCATCGGCCGTGGCCGACCAGTTTTTAACAACTTTGCCGTTGTGAATCAGCCTGAACTGAATATCGGGCCGTCCCAGTGCCATGCTTGAAACCGTATCTGCGATATGCCCCATTTCCGTGTTCACGGTTTTTAAAAACTTTCGCCGGGCAGGCATATTAAAGAAAAGCTGCCGGACGGTGACCATGGTTCCTAAGGGAGCTCCGACTTGGGAAACCTTTTTTATTGTGCCGCCTTCAACAACAACTTCTGTTCCTGCTTGTGAGGTCTGGTCTCTGGTTACCAGACAAAACTTGGAAACAGCGGCGATGCTCGGCAGGGCCTCACCCCTGAAACCCAGGGTGTTGATTGCAAACAGATCCTCGTCTTTGTAAATTTTGCTGGTTGCATAGCGTTCCGGCGCCAGTAAGGCATCATCTCGGTTCATTCCCATGCCGTTGTCGGAAACCCGGATCAGAGAACGCCCGCCTTTTTCCACTTCTATGATGATTCTTGTGCTGTTTGCATCCAGTGCATTCTCCACAAGCTCTTTGACAACAGAGGCCGGGCGCTCGACAACTTCGCCCGCAGCGATTTTGTTTGAAAGGATTTCAGGAAGTATTTTTATTTTGGACATAATTCGTGTTTATTGTTGGTTAGTGTCCATCCATAAATGGTAGATTTTGGTTTCCGGCAAGGCCCGAGCGAGTTTTCAACCGCAGGCATAGCGCGCTATTTCGAGGATTGAAAACGAGCAAGAACGCCGCCGGGGACCGAAAGATGCCGTTTATGGATGGACACTATTTACTTTTCTTGTTCTCGCAGCGTGCGGAATAAAAAATCCGCATCCATGGGCGACAGGTCGAATTTCAGGCATGCCTCTTCGATGAGCGCCTTTAATTCCTTTTCCGGGTTGTACTTTCGTTCACCGGAAACCCACTTGACGGCTTTTCTCAAATCTTCCCCTTTTGGCTGAATCGTCATAAATTAGTTTCCTTTGCTGATAATCAATATGTTTATTACCACGAAGACCACGAAGATCACGAAGAATTTATAAAACCATTCGCTGAATTCCGTTCTTCCTATATTGAACGTTAAAATTCATCAATAATCCGATTTTTATACCTGATAATTCATCAAATTCCAATCTTCGTGCCCCTTCGTGTTCTTCGTGGTTAAATATTTTTATAAGTTTTATAAGTTTGGTTTTTTCTTGTGAAAATCGGAGGCCTGCTCGAAATTGTAGGCAACTTTAAAAAGTTTTCCCTCCTCAAAATGTTTTGCCATCATCTGAAGTCCGATGGGAAGTCCTTTTGATGAAAACCCGCAAGGAAGGGAGATGCCGGGTATTCCGGCAAGGTTTGCCGAAAGGGTAAAGACATCGGATAAATACATGGTCAGCGGATCATCGACCATTTCCCCTATCTTAAAAGCAGGGGTGGGCGCCACCGGCGACAGGATCACATCACAGCTTTCAAATGCCTTTTTAAAATCCTCTATAATCAAGGTTCGAACCTGGGATGCCTTGCCGTAATATGCATCATAATATCCTGCGGAAAGCGAGTATGTGCCTATAATAATGCGCCGCTGAACTTCCGGGCCGAACCCTATGGAACGAGTGCTTTTGTACATTTCCATCAGACTTTTTTTATTCTTGTCCCTGTAACCATATTTAACCCCGTCGTACCGGGCAAGATTGGAACTTGCTTCTGAAGGTGCAATCACATAATAGGCAGCCACTGCGTATTCCGTGTGAGGCAGAGAGACTTCAACACACCCGGCCCCCATTCCATGAATTTTTTCAACGGCATGTTTAACCGCATCGGAGACATCGGGATCCAGACCTTTGGCGGCACTATATTCCTTTGGGATGCCGACAACCATCCCTTTTAAATCGTCCTCAAGAAAAGAGGTATAATCCGGCACATCTATAGGCACTGATGTGGAATCGGCGGAATCGTATCCGGAAATAACATTCATTACCATGGCGCAATCGGTGACATCCTTGGTCAATGGGCCGATTTGATCTAAAGAGGAAGCAAATGCGACCAGACCGAATCGGGAGACCCTGCCGTATGTGGGTTTCATCCCCACAACACCGCAGTGTGACGCGGGTTGGCGGATAGATCCGCCGGTATCCGACCCCAATGATCCGATGCACATATCCGCGGCAGTGGCCGCTGCGGAGCCTCCGCTTGAACCGCCGGGGATCCGCGTCAGGTCCCAGGGGTTGCGGGTAAGTTTTATGGCGGAATGTTCGTTGGATGAGCCCATGGCAAATTCATCCATATTGGCTTTGCCGACAATTACGGCACCTTGTGTTTTCAACTTTTTTACCACGGTAGCATCATAGGGCGGCACAAAATTTTCGAGAATTCTGGAAGCACAGGTAGTCCGCAGACCCTTTGTACATATAAGATCCTTGATTGCCATGGGAATACCTGTCAATGGTAAAATATTGCCCTGGGAGATTGCTTTATCGGCAATTCTGGCCTGGGCCATGGCCGTTTCACCGGCCACGGAAATATATGCACCCACTTTTTCTTCTACAGCGTCAATACGATCAAGTACCGCCCGGGTCAGTTCCTGGGAAGATATTTCTTTCTCCTTTAACAGCATGTGGGCTTTTTTTATGGTAAGTTCATGAAGATTCATACATTCTTTTCCTTTTCACTAGTGCCTGAACGAAAACTGTCTTTTTCGCCAATATCTGCGTCAGACTCAAATTTTAATCCTCGAAATACTACCCGTATTCCTGTGGTTAAAATTTTCGTCTTCCTTGATCTTAACGAAAAATCCTAGTTTTCGTTCGGGCACTAAATAATCACTTTTGGAACGATAAAATTTCCATCCTCTTTTTCAGGGGCATTGGAAAGTGCCGAATCACAGTCAAAACTTTGTTTTTCATCATCCTCCCGGAAGGCGTTGGTCAAGAAAATGGCATGAGAGGTCGGCGTAACACATTGGGTGTCAACGGAATTTAATGTATCGACATATTCCAATATAGTTCCAATTTGTCCGGCAAACTTGTCTATAAGTACCTCATCAACATCAAGACGGGCAAGGTTTGCCACATGAAGGACTTCCTGTTTAGTTATTTTCATAATATCTCCTTAAGCCGGATAAACTTAAAAATTGCCACAAAGGCACGAAGACACAAAGGAAAACTATTTTAATTAAAATCATTTTCGTGACTTAGTGTCTTAGTGGCGAATATGTTTTGCCATAAAAATTACAAAATTCAATTTAAAAAACTATCGCTGAACGATGATTGCTTTTATGTTTTCTTTTTTTAATCTGTTGAATATGTTGTCGGCATCTGCCCTGTTTTTGAAAGACCCTATCCTTATCCGATAAAAGATGCCCTTCCCTGGAATCTTTCCCATGCTTCTGTATGCAGGGTATCCTTTTTTTTTTAATTTTGCCACCAGGTCATCGGCGACTTTTAAATCTTTTAATGCGGCTACCTGAATAGTCAAATTTTTATTGTCTTCGGCTGATTTTTTAACCGGGGCGGTTTTTGCTTTTGGTGCTGTTACGGTATTTTTGGATACAGCCTGTTTTTTTGCCGTAGAAACGGTTTTTTTGAGCAACGGCGTTGGTTTTTTTTGGGGTATATCTGCTTTTAGCCGCTCTTCACCGCCGGTATTTTTCAGAGCATCGTAAAACTCCATATGGGTCTTGTTGTCTTCGGAAGGTGAATCCAGTTTATATCGGTCGAATTCCTTCTTGATAACGGCTTCCTTTAAAGCGGCCAATTCCTTTTCGAGCTTTTGGATATCAAACCGTACAGGGACGGTTCCTCTTCCCACGAAGATCCCCAGGACAAACATCCATGCGCATGCAAAAAAAGTCAGGCAAATCCACAGGGTCAACCCTTTGCGTGTCCACTGAGTCGAGGATTTCTTTTTGTTAGGCGAAGTTTTTTCTTTTTTCTCCATAATTTTAAACGATAAGCCAGACACGAAGACACCAAATATTATAATAATCTATACCCATTCTTTGTGACTTTGTGCCTTGGTGGCTGAGCTATTGTATTTTTTTATAACTACATTCTTTCAGGGGCAGACACACCCAACAGCGTCAATCCGTTCCGTATGACTTTTTGTACCGCCAGTACCATATAGAGCCGGCCCCGGGACAATAGAGGCTCATCAGACAAGACTCTGTGCTTGTTGTAATAGGCATGAAAACACGCCGCAAGGTCCATGAGATAAAATGTTATGTGATGAGGTTCCATGAATTTTGCACTGTTTTTTAAAACATCCGGATAGCGGGACATGGTTTTCAGAAGGTTGATTTCCTCGGGTTCTTTAAGCATTGCCATGGCCTTTTGGTCCCCGGTGATATGGTCTAACCCCCTTTCCCGACCCTTGCGGGCAATACTGGATATCCGGGCATGCACATATTGAACGTAAAAAACCGGATTGTCGTTGGTCTTTTTCTTTGCCAGCTCCAGGTCAAAATCAAGGGGGCTCTCATAATGGCGGGTTAAAAAAATAAATCTTGCGGCATCTTTTCCAACTTCTTTAACCACATCACTGAGGGTAACAAATTCACCGGCCCGGGTGGACATGGCAACCGGCTCACCCCCACGCAAAAGATTGACAAGCTGAACCAGTATGACGTTGAATCGATTTTTAGTAATACCCGACGCCTGGATAGCACCGGTTACCCGTGAAATATATCCGTGGTGGTCAGCACCCCAGACATCAATTACCCGTTCAAACCCTCGTTCAAACTTATCCATGTGATATGCGATATCAGACGCAAAATAGGTGGTTTGACCGTTTTTACGGACCACTACGCGATCTTTTTCGTCTCCGAAATCCGTGGTTTTAAACCATAAAGCGCCGTCTTTTTCATATATAATGTCCTTATCTCGAAAATCGTCTATAACAGCTTCCACCTTGCCGGAATCATAAAGGCTCTGTTCACTGAACCAGTTGTCAAACTCGATTCCGAAGTTCGTAAGATCCTGGCGGATTTGAACAATAATACGTTCCGCCGCAAACTGCGCACAATATGAAATAGACGTTTCTTCATCCTGGTCCAGAAGTGTATTTCCCTTGATATCGCTCATTTCTTTTGCAAAATCGATAATATAGTCGCCCTGATAATTTTCTTCCGAAAACTGGATTCTTCTTCCCAGCAACTCCTTATATCGAAGAAAAACAGATCTGCCCAACGTATGTATCTGACGGCCCGAATCGTTGATATAATATTCCTTTTGAACATCATATCCGCAAAACCGCAAGATGTTCGCCACGCTGTCGCCAACAGCGGCCCCCCGGCCGTGTCCTACATGCAACGGCCCTGTTGGATTGGAGCTTACAAATTCCACCTGGATTTTTTCACCATTGCCCATATCCGAAGCACCATAACGGATATCTTCTTGATGGATTTTGTATAAAACCGGATACCAGGACCATATGTTTACAAAAAAATTGATAAAGCCGGGACCGGCAATCTCTGTTTTTGCCAAAATATTGTCCGGATCCGTGATATGTTTTACAATCGATTCCGCGATCTTTCGCGGGGGCATTTTCTGGAAAGATGCCGTAACCATTGCGATGTTTGTTGAAAAATCACCATGCGATTCTATTTTGGGTACTTCAACTTCAATTTCCGGAAACGCTTTTGAAGGCAAATCACCTTTTTCATATGCACGGGTTGCGGCGTTACGGATCAGGTTTATTATTTTTTGTTTCATTTAATTTATGTGTTCACTTGTTATTTTTATAGCATCTCAATAAATTCTGGTGTTTTAAATGATCATATTGACGCGCCGGAGGGCTCCAAAATTTGTTGAGATGTCGCTTTGTTGTTTTCGAAACACGTTCGTTTTTTTAAAATATTACCGCTTGTCTAAACGCGATTTGTTTCAAGGAACTCACCTATTGCCTGTTTTAATAGTGCTTCTTCACAAAAATTTCAATTCATAAAGACTTTTTATTCTCAAGTCAAGTGACTTTGCAGGCAACATTTTCTTGTTATGCTTGGATCTCGTGATACTTTATGAAACAATAATATTTTTTTCAAAGAGCTAAACTGATACAAAAAAGGAGTCTGCACTATGAAAACACTGATTATCCATTTTTCACAAACGGGCAATACCCGTAAGATTGCCGAGTGCATTCACGACGGCATAATAGATGCTAAGAGCGAATGCAACATGAAAGCGTTGAATGATGTAAAACCCACTTCGTTATCGGATTATGATCTTATCGGAATAGGATCCCCGGTATTTTGGTATAAAGAGCCGTTTAATGTGCAGGGCTTTATTGAAGCTTTACCCGAACAGGACGGTCGGCATTGGTTTGTATTTTGCACCCATGGGAATATTATCGGCGACTTTTTCCCATCGGTGACGAAAAAGTTGAATAAAAGGGGTGCCACCGTCATAGGGTTTCACAATACCTATGCAAACATAACCGTGCCGTTTTATCCCAGGCCAAGCTATACATCCGGTCATCCGGATTCATACGATTTCGAGCAAGCCAAAGCCTTTGGTAGAGAGATCGTGGAACGTAGCCAAAAAATCAAACATAACGGCGGCGATGTTATTCCAGAACCAGGACCGGTTTCTTCCGAAGAATGGATCGAAGAAAGCAAAGTGTTGACAAAAGAGGCTATCAAGCAGTTCATGCCGGAATTCAGCATCAATACGGATACGTGTATCCAGTGTCACGAATGTGAGGAAAACTGTCCGGTCCAAGGGATTGATATTGAAGCTGAACCCCCGCGCATTCAAGATCCGTGCATTTATTGTTGGCGTTGCGTGACGATCTGTCCGACACTTTCCGTAGAGGCGGATTGGGAACCTCTCGTTGCAATAGCGCCGACCAATTATGCCCGCTATAAAAATGAGTTGGACAAGGTAGCGGCTCGTGGTGAATTCCGGTGGTTGATCGACCCTGAGACGATTGTTTTTGATGAACCTCTCTATAAGCAACGCCAACGTGAAATTAAGAGTAAAGGATGATAAACCCGTAAAAAGTCCGATTTAGACGGTTTTGTAAAAAGTTCAAATTCAAGGCGTGCAAGTTTCGTAATCATGAGGCGTACTTATCGTACGTTGAATGATTGCGAAATGCAGCACAACGCAGAAGTTGGACTTTTTACAAAACCGTCAAGGATAAAACAATTCCATTATAATGGCTAAATCACTCAACAGATAAAAGTGCTCCAATTATGGCGACTATAGCAAGGTGGCGCGCGGAAAACGAAATTCTTATAAATTATATTGACATCGTCTATTTTGTAATATAGTTGTTTTTTAAAAAATAGCAGTCAGAAGGCTGCAAAAAAAAATACTTCATAAAAAAACACATAAAACCACTAAGGTATGGGTATCATGAAGATGCCGTAATTTTGTGGTTTTTTTTTGCACTTAAGGAGGTCTTCATGAAGAAAGGTATGATTTTTACGGTTATGATTGCAGCGATTTTCATACTGGCAGGTCGGGCTTTTGCACATTTCGGTATGGTGATTCCCTCGGACAGTATGGTTATGCAGGGCGAGAACAAAGATGTGACGGTGACGCTCTCATTTTCTCACCCCTTTGAAGGGCATGGAATGGAACTGGTAACGCCGGTTGCTTTCAGGGTTATGGCAAACGGCAACAAACAGAATTTGCTCGGCAGTCTAAAAAAGACTTCGGTCATGGGGCATACGGCATGGGAATTGGATTATTCTGTAAAAAGGCCGGGTGTGTACATCTTCTATATGGAGCCCAAACCCTACTGGGAACCGGCGGAGGATTGTTTTATCGTGCATTATACCAAAACGGTGGTTACGGCATTTGGCGATGATGAGGGCTGGGATGAAGAAATCGGGCTGAAAACCGAGATCGTTCCCCTATCAAAGCCATTCGGTCTTTATACCGGAAACGTGTTTCAGGGAATTGTAAAACTGGACGGAAACCCGGTCCCATATGCTGAGGTGGAAGTAGAATACTATAACGAAGATGCAAAGGCCCAAGCACCCACAGATTACATGGTTACCCAGACGATCAAGGCCGATGAAAACGGAGTATTTACCTATGCAGCGCCAAAGGCCGGTTGGTGGGGATTTGCAGCCTTGAACACTGCTGATGAAAAACTCAAGCATAAGGGTGAGGAAAAGGACATAGAAATCGGCGCTGTGATCTGGATCAAGTTCCATGACTGGAAGGAAAAGTAAACATTTTCTAATAACAGATAATAGACTGAATGAGGAGAACAGTTATGAATAAGGTGTTTATGAGTATTTTCTTAGCATTTTTCACAGCGTCGTTAATGATGCCGGGTGTTTGCGTTTGTGAAGAGATGTCCAACCACGAACTCATGCAAGAGCTAAAAGCCCTCAAAGAGAAAATCAGAATTCTCGAAGAGAAACTGGGTAACCAGGAAAAAATGTCAACAGAAGAAATTTCCAAAGAGGCTCCCACCCGGACTGAAGGTCAGGGCCTGCCGGAACGGGTCCGTCGAATTGAAGAAAAAATGGAACAAAAGCAAGAGGGTGTCCTGGGAAAATGGGCGGATAAAATAACCTTGAGCGGACTCATAGAGGCCGAAGCTTATTATGAAAATTATGACTATGATGATCCTGCGATTGATGATGATGACTCGAGTGATATCACCCTGGCTACAGTGGAACTCGGGGTTGATGTGGACATTATAAAACATGTCAAAGGACATGTGCTCTTTTTATGGGAAGAGGATGACACTGAGCCCGTAGACGTGGATGAGGGGTTTATTACCCTGGATGGAGAGGATGTGGTGCCCCTTTATCTGAAGGTGGGCAAGCTCTATGTTCCCTTCGGCAATTTTGAAAGCCATTTTATCAGCGATCCGTTAACGTTAGAGCTTGGAGAGACAAGGGAGAGCGCCCTAACTGTGGGATATGTGAATGAATGGATGGACCTTTCCGCAAGTGCTTTTAACGGGGACACCGATGAAACCGGAGAAGATAATCATATAGAGAGCTATGTTGCCGCTGCTTCATTTTCCGTTCCCGAGGAACTCATTTCGAATTTCGGCATTTCCGGCGGGGTGTCGTACATCAGCAATATTGCGGATAGTGACAACCTTCAGGACGAAATCGTTCCCCCCGGCGGGATAAAAGATTATGTGGGTGGATTTAACGCATTTTTAAGCATATCTTTTATGGATAAATTCTTCCTTGAGTGTGAGTATCTCGGGGCCCTTGATGAATTTGAAGCCGGAGAATTGTCATTTGACGGCGGAAATAAATTTCAGCCCAAGACATGGAATTTCGAACTGGCCTATGCGGCAACGGATCGGCTCGAAGTTGCCGTCAAGTATGAGGGCGGCGACGACCTCGGTGATTTTCTTCCCGAAGATCAGTATGGCGCGGCATTCACGTATGGCCTGTTTGAGAATACATCCCTGTCGCTCGAATACCTCCATGGAGAATTCGAGAATGACGATGAAAGGGATCTATTTACCACACAGCTTGCGGTTGAGTTTTAAGAAAGTACATAACCGGTGTCCTGGCGTATTTGCGCCGGGACACCTTGTGAGACCTTTGCAAAACGCCCCCTTTTGCCCAATTTCTGCGTCAGGCTCAAATTTTAATCCTCAAAATACTCAATGTATTCCTGTGGTTAAAATTTTCGCCTTCCTTGGCCTTGAACAAAATTGGACATTTTTCAAAGGTCTCCTTGTATAATGACTCAAGATTTGTGCTTATGAGGTGTCCTGCCGGATTTATGGATATGAATATGGGAGTGGGGGGCCATGGCCTCATCAAAGGAAATCTTTCCCTTTGACATCGTATATATCCTGTCCGTAGTTTTTGAGAGGAACTCAAAATTATGAGAGATAAAAATGTAGGACAACTCTAATTTTCTTAAAATATCTGTTATTTTTTCTTCTGTTTCTTCGTCCAGTCCATTGGTAGGCTCGTCAAGAAGAAGCACCTCCGGGTCCATGGCAAGGACCGTGGCCAGAGAGACAAGCCTTTTTTCACCCCCTGAAAGCTTGTAGGTTATCCTGTCCTCAAACCCGAAAAGATCAAGCCTGGCAAGTGTTTTCAAGGCAATATCTCTTGCCTCATCCGGCGATTTTCCCAGATTTAGCGGGCCAAAGGCTACATCTTCGAGGACCGTGGGACTGAATAATTGGTCATCAGGGTCTTGAAAAAGAAGTCCTATCCTTTTTCTGGCCCCCCTAAAATCTTTTTCCTGTTTTGCTTGTCTGCCGAAAAGTTCGACGGTGCCCGAACAGGGTTTTAATAGACCCAGGATAATATGAAAAAGCGTGGTTTTACCGCTGCCGTTTGGCCCCACAAGACCGATGCGATCGCCTTGATGAAGATGAAAACTCAGGTTATCCAGTACGGGTCTATCTGTTGAATATGAAAAGGATAACTCTGTTAAATTAATGATCAGGTTGTTATGACCCATTGCAAAACCGCCAATCCTGAAATTACAGCCGACATCAGGGACAGACAAAAGATATCTTCCATTTTGAGGGAAAATTGTGTTAATGAATGATACCTGTTGTTAAATCCTCTGCAACGCATGGCCGTGTGGATTCTTTCCGCCCGGTCATAACTTCTGACCAGAAGCATTCCCACAAGATAGGCATAACTCTTGTAGGTGTGCATATTTGTTCGAGGGACAAAACCACGTATCCTCATCGCGTTTGTCAGCCTGCGATACTCCTTATGAATGACATGGATATAGCGGAAAGTAAACAAAAAAAGGTGTGTTATTTTATCCGGGAAATGGAGTTGCCCCATGGCGTGGCCCAGTGAAACAATCGGGGTTGTGGACAAAAGAGCAATCATGGACAAAAGGATCGCATTGCTCTTGACCGTAATTTGACCCGCAAGCAATAACCCTTCTTTGGTTGCGATAAACGGTCCTATGGTAAATAATTCTTCACCGTTGTATGTAAACGGAAGAACAAACCAGAGGAAGAGGATGAATCCATTGACCAATAACAATCTGTAGAAGACTTTTTTTATTGGAAGTTTGGCCATGGCCACAAGAAATAGCGATATGCCCAATGCGGGAAGCAATGCTAAAAATCTGCTGGATACGGCAACTATCACAGAAAAAAGTGCAACTACGATAATTTTAACCCTTGGATCCAGGCCATGAATAATGGAGTTGCCCGTAGAAAATGGTTCTTCAATCATCTTAAATTTCTAAACTTCAACCCGGACAAGCCGGAAAAAATTGCCACAAAGGCACGAAGACACAAAGGAAAGCCATTTTATTTAAAATCAATTTGGTGACTTAGTGTCTTAGTGGCGAAAATGTTTTGCCATAAAAAGCACAAAATTCACGGTTAAGAAACTATCGTTTTTTGCTTCTGCTTATAAAATATAGTGCGACTCCCATAAGTCCGAAGATATACCCTATTCCCCCAATTATTTCAGTGAGAGAGGGCTTGGTATTCTTGGATTCGGTTATCATCCTGACAATGGGCCTGAGTTTCTTATCCAGTGAATCCTCAACAATCTTCCGGACCTCTTCTTTGCTTAACCCGACCGCTATTGGCCCGGAAGCTCGGGGACTTTTTTTCTCTGCAATATTGCCTGCTTCACGAATTTCTGATTCCGGGACCGTCCATTCTGCTTTATGGCCCATAGCGGCATTAAGAACGATTCTTAAATCGGTTACTTTGGGTATTTTAAAAGAAAATTCCCCCTGGTTATCGGTCTTTCCCTCCAGGAGTTTTTTGCCGTCTTTATCAAATATTACAACCGGTGCATTAAGAACCTTTTTCCCTCCGCTAAATTTACTCTCGGTGAAAACCGTGTCTCCCTCAACCCAGGCAAAAATCATTACCTTATGGGCCAGGGCAGGAACATGGCTCCCTATTAGGATGATAGCGGTTAAAAAAAGAATGATAAAGGAGAACCGGGTATTATGGCGCTTTTTCATAAACACCTCCCAGAAGTTCGGGTTTTACTTTCTTCAAAAATGCCACACAAAAAAGCGTAATGATTCCTTCAATAATCATTACGGGTAGATGAGCCAATAAAATTAGTTTGGCCGCTGATATAAATGATTCCCCTGTAGATAACAAAGCGCCGGCGACAAGAATGCCCGAAAGGAGAACAGAGGAAAATCCATCGGCAAAGGCGGCGGCCAAACTCAACAGCCTGTTTTTTCCTTTTATAAGTCTGCCGAAAAGATAGTAACCCATTAAACCGGGCAGGGCCATGGTTACCGTATTAACGCCAAGCACAGTGATTCCTCCGAACTGGAAGAGGATCGCCTGAAGCGCTAAAGCGACCAGGATTGAAGGAAAACAGAGCCAGCCCAAAAGGAGTCCGTTTATCCCATTAAGGACGAGGTGGACACTGGATGGACCCATTGGAACGTGGATCAAGGAGGCGACAAAAAAAGCGGCCGACAGGACCGCCGCCTCCGGGATCTTTTCGTAATCCATTTTTTTCAGACCCACTGAGATCCCGGTTACCGCCAGGGCCGCGCCCGTGACAAGCACCGGTGCGGATAATACTCCCTCAGATATATGCATTTTTCACCCACAAACAAAAAAGCCGGGAATGCTTATCGGATTTCAATCCATTTGAGCCTTCCTGGCTTTTTTTATTTTTTTACAATTAACTTTAAAAGAAGGTGTTACACTAAAAACGCAATTTCTTATTACGTAATATATAACCTAAGTTGATTGATTTTTTACTCGATCTGCACCGATCTCCCCGCTGACGCGGGATCTTGGACTTGCGCATCAAGGATCCGCAAAAATCCTCGACATATCCATCCCGATGTCTTTTCGGGACGGTTTTCGCGAACCTTTATGCATCAAGATCTCAGCACATCTCTTCCCAAAAAATCAATCAACGTAGGATAAATAACTTTTATATGGATAGTGAAGGAATGTCAAGAAAAAAGGGGCTCATCCTTCGGATGAACCCCTCTTAAAAACTGTCGAAGACAGTTTATGCCAATCCGGCAATTTCTTCTTTGATGGTTACACCCACCTTGTACAGAACAGTCAATACCAGAAAGCCTATTGCCCATACCCCAATGGAAATAAGAATTTCAGGTACTGTGGGGATATATTCATTCACATGATGCAACGGGTTGGGCACAAACCCGCCGGATATCATTCCCAGGCCCTTATCAATCCAGGTGCCGACAAACACAGTGATACAGGCTGCAACCAGAACGGTCTCGTTTTTGCGGGTTACCGGATTGACCAGCAGGATAATCGACACCACCATCAGTATCATGGAAGCCCACATCCAGGGCACTAAAACACCCTTTCCGTGCAATCCCACAAACAGGTATGTTAGATGGTCCATATGTTCCGGTATCTGGCTGTAAAATACCACAAAAACTTCACATAAAAAGAAGAAGACATTAACGCTGATGGCATATGCCACGACTTTTGCAAGGGACTGGATCTGTTCTTTGCCCGGATCAAATCGGGTAAATTTCCTGACGATCATGCACAACAAGATTAAAAGTGCCGGACCCGCGGCAAAGGCCGAAGAGAGAAAGCGGGGCGCCAAAATGGCGGTCAGCCAGAACCCCCTGCCCGGAAGACCGCAGTAAAGATATGCCGTTACCGTATGGATACTGACAGCCCATGGAATTGAAAGGTAAATAAAAGGTTTTAACCATTTGGCCGGGGCAACATTGTTGCGCTCTGCTTCCAGTACTTTATAGGCGATAATGATGTTTAAAAAAAGGTACCCGTTTAACACGATCATATCCCAGAAAAGAATCGAATTGGGTGTGGGGTGCAAAAGCACATTCATCACCCGTATGGGCTGGCCGAGATCCACAAAAATAAACAGGATGCACATGGTCACCGAAGCCACCGCCAGAAATTCTCCCAAAACGGTAATCTTGCCGAATGCTTTATAATTATGTAGATAATAGGGGAGAACCACCATTACCGCCGATGCAGCCACACCGACAAGGAACGTGAACTGGGCGATATAAAATCCCCAGGATACGTCCCGGCTCATGCCTGTAATTCCTAAGCCGAAACGAAACTGCCACAGATAGCAGACAAAACCAACACTGATAACGGCAAGGAGTGCCGCCATCCATCCATAGTATCTCTTACTTCCTGTTAACGCCTTTTCAAGCATATCCACCTCATATAATATAAAATACTGATGGCCCAGCACCCAGGGCCGGTTTACGACGAATCGCGTAATTGGCTTTTAACAGTTTTCTGACTTCCGATTCAGGATCATCCAGATCACCGAAGGTCAGCACACCGTTGGAGGCCTCAACACAGGCGGGCATTTCCCCAACCGCCAGTCTTTCCGCACAGAAATTACATTTCTCAACAACCCCTTTGGTTCTGGTGGGAAATTTGGGGTTGGTCTCTTTGATAAAGGGGCGGGGATCCCTGAAATTGAAACTTCTCGATCCATAGGGGCAGGCGGCCATGCAAAACCTGCATCCAATGCACCGATGAAAATCCATGAGCACGATTCCGTCTTCGCGTTTAAACGTTGCCTTTGTAGGACAAACCCGAACACAGGCAGGATTTTGACAATGATTGCAAAGGGTTAAAAAAGGTAAATGCTTGACCCTTTCATCTACGAATTCATGTTCCTGGGTCGGAAATTCATGTTGAAACTCTTCTATCCATATCCATTTGATTTCATGATTTTTATTTTCAAAATCAGGGATATTATGGATTTTATTGCAGGCCTCAATCATGGGCTTGAGGTCTTCTTCGGATTCGATCTTGCGGGTGTCAACAACCATGGCCCATCTTTTGGCTATCAGGGCGTCTTTGCCTTTCTTGATTTCAGGCGTGGATGTTGCCTCATGCTCACCGGATGATGCCAGCACATCGAGTACCGGCTTGGCCCCTAAACCGAGTACTGAAACTCCGGCTATTTTCAAAAATTTTCTTCTGCTGCTTTTCATCACTTGATCTCCTTTGGATCGATGTGGCAGTCCCAGCAGTAAGGGCTTACCGAAGCATAATTGTGGCATTTATCACAAAATTCAGCCTTTTCCGTGTGACAATCCAAACAGGTATTGGTAAGGCTCATATTAAATTCCTTCCCACTGCTGTTTACATAGATCCTTTTGGCGTCTCGTACAACCGTATCCCTCCATTCATTAAGAATCTGCATATGTTCCGCCTTCATGTATGCTTTGGGCATGACACACTCTTTGGCGGCTTTGGCTTTGTCAGCAATTTTGGGTTCCGGCGCCGGAGCGGCATTTCCAAAGTTGAACCAGAAAGGAAACGTTATCAAAATCACAAAGATGCAAAGACCTACTATAACTGCTCCTTTATCATACATCTTTTTTTTATTCGGCATCGTCATCCTCCATTCCCGGCAACGGTTCGTTGCGCAGGTCTACCGTCCTCTTTTTTTCTCCGGGCAGAATCAGGGCATTGGACACCAGCTCGTGAACACCGCAGTTATCCACTTCAGGAAGCCAGTACTCCAACGCAGTGGGAAACGCAGCCCTGTCAATGGCGCAGATACACGACAGCATATTCACACCGTGTTTTTCGTGGACATATTTGGTTGCATTGAGTCTGGGCAGAGCGCCCTGCATCCTCAGCTCCATGTTTTCTCCGGCATTGAGACCCGCCCCGCTGCCGCAACAAAACGTCTGTTCCCGGATGGTGTTGGCAGGCATTTCATAAAAATGATTACATACGTTTTTGATGACATAACGAGGTTCTTCCAGCAGTCCCATGCCCCTTGCAGGGTTGCATGAGTCATGAAAGGTGACCTTCAAATGGTCGTTTCTGGAAATATCCAGATCAAGCTTTCCGTGCTTGATAAGGTCGGCGGTAAACTCACAAATATGTACCATTTTGGTGGATCTGGCATTTTCGAATTTGGTTCCGGTAATGGGAGAGACCGGTTCTTCCAGAAAATCGGCCGGACCGTTCATGGTATCCATGTACTGATGTACTACGCGCCACATGTGACCGCACTCTCCGCCCAGAATCCATTTTACACCCAGTCTTTTGGCTTCCGCATACATTTTTGCATTCAGCCGCTTCATCATCTCATGAGAGGTAAAAAAACCAAAATTTCCGCCCTCGGAGGCGTAAGTGCTCCAGGTAATATCAAGACCATATTTTTCCTGTAAAAAGTGAAACAGCATCATGTATCCCATGCAGGTATACGTTCCGGGGTCGGCAAAAACATCACCGGACGGAGTGATGAAAAGGATATCGGCCCCCTTTTTGTTGAAATTGGGATTTACCCGGATGCCGGTAACATTTTCGATTTCATCGGTGAAAAAATCGAGCATATCCTTGTAAGCATGGGGCTGAATTCCAAGATGATTTCCTGTTCTGTAGCAAAATGCCACCGGGGCTGCAACCCAGTCGATATTGAGACCGATGAGATTCAATAATTCCCGGCCGAAGATGGTAATCTCTGCCGTGTCAATGCCGTAAGGACAAAAAACCGAGCAGCGACGGCACTCTGTACATTGAAAAAGATAATACCACCATTCTTTTAGAACCTCCAGGGTCAGTTCTCTGGCGCCGTAACTCTTTTTGACTTTCTTTCCAAATAATCCAAGAATTTTACCGGCGGTGGTGAAATCGTTTCTATAGATCGAACGAAGCAATTCGGCCCGCACAACCGGCATGTTTTTGGGATCGCCGGACCCGATAAAAAAATGGCATTTGTCAGCACAGGCGCCGCAACGCACACAAATGTCCATGAAGACTTTCACGGAACGAAACCTGTCGAGCCGCTCCTTGAAGCCTTTGTGAATTATTTCCTGCCAGTTTTCAGGAAGTTGCCAGTCTTCATCAAAGCAACTCCAATCTCTTGGATTGGGAAAACCTACATATTCAAGCCTTGCAGGCTTAGCCGCATGGCATGCGATCCCTTTCCTGATTTCGACAGGCGTATCCATCCATCCCCTAGGGGAGGGTTTATGCTCTATTTTTGATAAAAATTCATCCGGATTTGGAAGTTCTGACATTACTTACTCCTTTTCCTCTGGTTCCTCCGGCGGTTTCGCCGCTAACGGTTTTACCACGGGCAATCCTGCTTCGACCATCTTTTCCCTGAACTCGTCTTCATATGCTTCATATGAATGAACCTTGACAGGGTAATTCCACGGATTGATATGTCTTTTAAAACGGTTGTTGTTGACCATATTTCTGGTGGGGCTCATAAAAATTCCCCCCAGATGCATGAGTTTGCTGAAGGGAAAATAGGCTAAAAGAACACTGACAAAAAATAGATGTACATAAAAAATGCTGCCGATTCCTTCGGTAATATGGGGCTTAAAGGTTACAAGGCTCATGGTAAACTCTTTTACACCCACGATATCAACCTTTGTAAAATAGCGCATCAAGATTCCGGTAAACGCAATGCCGATAATCAAAAACAACGGGAAATAGTCTGAAGCCAGTGAAATAAATCTCATCTGTGGAATATATATTCTTCTTAAGAACAGGAAGATTAAAGCGGCCAGCAAGACCACGCCGGAAATTCTGAGTTCCGGCAGGCCGATCTGAAGAAAACCGTCCAGTTTTGCGACTAATTCCACTAAGGCCGGCACCGGTTCCGTAAAGAACCGAAGATGTCTGAATAGTACGACGAAAAAGGTCCAGTGAAATGCCAGCGAAAAGAGCCACAACCACTTTTCCCATTCATAGGAAAGTTTATCGCCTTCTTTTAACGCCATTTTTGTATTTCTGAATAATGACCGGAAAAAAACGACCTCCAGAAACATCCGAATAATAACGCCGCCGGTCGTCGTGGGATTGTCAATGCTGTTGGGTTTGATCCAGGGCAAAGATTTTTCCTGACCGCAGGTTGTGGGAATGCGAAAAGGAACCGGTGAACGGGCCCAGTCTATAATGCGATTTATAAATCCCAAAATAAAAATAATTAAAGCCAGATAAGGTATGATAATACCAAAAAATACCTCACCCCCCGGCAACATAGCGCCCACATAAGCAAGCAGAAATAAGACGACAATCGCTATGAGGGAATACATGTAACTAATATTCATTATACCATTACCTCACTAGATGGCCTCATAACAACATATTAAGTTTATCCAAAATCGTCTCACGCAGCTTTTTTAAAAATGATTTTGCAAGAAACTAATATATGGTTTGAAGCCTCCTTACGCATTAATATTAGGTTTAATGTCCGGTTCATCCACCGGCATTTCTCTAACCAAACCCGCCCTCTTAAAAGCCTTATAAGTTGAGTTTCTCATCTCATTGGCTTTAAGGTCGTAAATCTTTTCCTTGCATTCCATATAAAGGTTAAACGCAATCATGACCAATTGATCGATTTTTGACTCGAAAAACAGCAGTTCGTTGAAAAGCTGCTCTTCCAAAGCCTCTTTTTTTATATTTTCTCTAATGGCCCTTTTTAAAAGAAAGATGAAACTTACGGCTTGTGCAGGGGAGAAGTTCTGAATAGCTCTGATCCTGATGATAGGATCGAGGAAGGAGGTTATAATTTCATAATCCATTTCTTTTTCTTTAAGGAGTTCATTAAATAATGCTTCCAGTCCATGGGATATGGTCCTTCCAACAGGGTTGGCAAAAGGATCTTTCTGCTTTTTTAGAAATGATGCGGTGTCGGGTGGATAAGTTTCAACTGCCAAAGTAAACCAGTTTTTTATAATTGCGGTTTTTCTTTGCGCCAGTAAATTGTTAAGCCTCATATTCGGGACTGCTCCAAATTTCCAATTCTATTGAGCCGATTATAAGCCCATGATAGTGTAAAATCGTCTATCAATGTCAGTGAGTTAATCGACTGTTCCAATTGGAGATAGGCCTGTTCCAGTTGGAGAAAAAACAGAAAAATCACATTTGAAAAAAGTCCTATAAACATTTTGCAAATTCATGTCAAGGATAAATAAAAAAAAGATGTGAAATAGAGGAGGTTTCTTTTGTAGAATTTCAGAGCCAGTTTCAAAACGCCCCCTTTTGCCCAATCTCTGCGTCAGGCTCAAATTTTAACCCGCCACCGAACTTTGGCGGGTTAATCCTCGAAATACTCCAGGTATTCCTGTGGTTAAAATTTTCGCCTTCCTTGAGCTTGGACAAAATTGAACATTTTGAAACTGGCTCTTTCAGATATGTTTATTTGTTCGTATTCAAACCGAATTCGACGGTTTTGGAAAAAAGTGTATTACGGTGTATCCCGAGACGTTCCGCAGCCTTTTTTCTATTGCCGTCAACGTTTTCGAGAGTCTCGGAAATGTAATTTTTTTCAAATTCTCTCACGGCTTGTTTAAGGGGCATATCCTTAATTCCCCTTTTACCACTGTTGAAAGTGGAAATATCTTTAAGATGAATCACAGAACCTTTTGTAATGGCAAACAATCTTTCAACCAGGTTCTGAAGCTCTCTGACATTTCCCGGCCAATCATATTCTGTTAATATGTTAACTGCCTCTTGGGAAAATATTTTGGGAGGTTTTCCGGTATTCATGGAATTTAACTCCAAAAAGTGGTTCAACAGAAGTGGGATATCATCTTTTCTTTCTCTTAAGGGAGGGAGTTCGATGGGGAAAACAGCCAGCCTATAATAGAGATCTTCACGGAATTCTTCCTGTAAAATCAATTTCTTGAGCTCTTTATTCGAAGATGCCACAAACCGGACATCAACCTTGACAACCTTGGTGCTGCCGAGTCTTTCAAATTCTTTTTCCTGGATGATTCGTAGAAGCTTAGCCTGCATGTTGATATCCAGAGAATCGATATCATCCAGAAAAATAGTCCCCTTGTCTGCAATTTCCAGTTTGCCGACACTGGTATGGGTGGCCCCGGTAAACGCCCCTCTGTTGTGACCGAAGATTTTGCTTTCCATCAGGGTCGCCGGTATGGCGGAACAATTAATAACCACAAACGGCTCTTTATGTCTGGATCCCCGGTTATGGATGGCTCTGGCAACCAGTTCCTTACCGGTACCGCTCTCCCCCTGTATCAATACGGTACCGTCACTTTGAGAAACAATCGATATTAACTCAAAGATTTTTCTCATCTTTTCATCTTTGCCAATCATCTTTTCAAAGGGGCAATACCGTTCAAGTTCATCTTTCAGATAGGCAACCTCTCTTACAAGGCTTCGCTTTTCCATGGCCCGATTGATTACCGTCAAGACATCATCCACCACAAATGGTTTAATGATATACTCATAAGCCCCCAGTTTAATCGCCTTTACCGCCGTTTGAACTTCATTAACTGCGGTTACCATGATTATTTCCGTATTGGGATCTGCTTCCTTGAATTTCTCAAGAAGGTTAAGACCTCCGGTATCCGGCAAAAGGATATCGAGCAAAATCAGATCGATTTTATTTTTTATAAAAATATCTATAGCTTGTTGTCCTGTGCCCGCGAGAAGCACATTATAATCATCCTTTAAGACCATGTTGAATGACTGGCGAACGCCATTTTCATCATCAACAACAAGAATTGTATGATTTTTTTTCATATCCAGTTCGCTCTTTCTTCATCTATAATCTGTAAGCTTGGTATGGACCGGGTTGCAACTATCGCAAAACAAGCAAACTTTATGCCATGTTTTCTGAGTCCGCCGGAGACAGACGATGTTAAGTTATTATTATGTTATGGTTAATTCAGTGTTAAGGTCATTAAAAAATATATGACCATAAAATTTTATCTTCGTCAATCACAGAGTGTTCAAAAGGAAGATGCACAGAAAAATGTGCATCGTGCACATTTTTCTGTGCATATCTCCTGTGTTATTTTCTATGAATGTCCCTCGTCCATTAAAAGAAAAAATTATTTTGTTATATATATATTATATTATTATACTAATATAACATCGCTCTAAACAAGGATCTTAAATAAATCCTTATATAAAATCTATCTCATAACAGCTCTTTCAAACCCCAGATTCCATCTATTCGGCAGGTTGTGGCACGTTTTTTGAAGAAAATACACACGCAAATGGATTGATAGATATTATACGTTCAACCTGACAATCTGAATCCTAAATTGAGCGATTGTCGAGGTTGCCGCAGATACAAGGAAGATGTTGTTCCGCTATAGTCACCTATGCGGGACGGCATCTGACGCAGTAGATGCGGTAATCACGCCTGAGGCGGATAAAGGTCGGCAATCCCACAGGGTTTCAAATTTTAAAAATATAAATCAATTTAATTCATTAAAAATAAAAGGTATTTAATCCCCTTTTAAAATTTGAAACGCTCAGTTTAGGTGAATATTTCATAAAGTATAGTTCTCTAAATTCACCAGTTGTTTCCGTGTCGCGCCTCTATTTTCATCTTGGTATTATGAATTATACGTTTCTGAAATTCTATTTACCAAAACCCCTGGACAGACCCGAATTGCGGATTCTGAATCATTATGATCTTTGTTTCTGAAATATTGCAATCATCGATTCTGTATTAGACGCGTCGCTTCCGGGTGGACCGTTAATCCAGTGATCATTATTCCAACATTCTCCCGCTATAAAGCGGGATGAGCAAAGCGAACGAATTTAAAACTAACCCGGCGGAGAAAAATTCCAGGAACGCAAAGGAGGTATACCCATGAAAATTAATTTAAGTTCTTTTTTGCAAGGGCGATTTAATATTTTTGTTTGCAGGATGCTGGGTTGGAGAATGACGCTTCATTACATGAATATTTTGGGTAAATTATATTTTTTCTTTAACAGAAAAGAAAAGTGGAAAATCAAAAAGGCTGTTAAAATGGTTTTCATAGACCATAAAAACAGCTCTGAAATTAGATCTATTACAAGAGACGTTTTTCGAGGCATATTATTCCATTACTACGAAAAATTTTTTAATGCCTTTTCCAATACTGAAACATGGAAAACCTTTTTCCGAACACACATAGAAAATCAAGGCATAACCTCTATAGATCAAGCACTTGGCGAAGGAAAGGGTGTTCTTTTAATCACCGGACATCTCGGGGGGGTCGAATTCATTCCGGGTTATCTGGCATTAAATAATTACCCGGTAACCATTGTGGTGAAATTTAAAACAAACCGGTTACGGGAAATATCAAATCAACGTGCCGGCGAAGTTTCAGCCAGGTTTATTGACCCGGACAAGACCCCAAATATCATGAAAGCGATTTTTGACAATCTAAAAGAAAACCGGGTTGTGATAACCCAATGTGACGAGATAGATGAATGGAGGCCCTGTCGGAATAATAAAATAGATTTTCTGGGCAAGCATATTCATATGGACAAAACAATAAATATTCTATCAAAAAGAGGTAACGCCGCTATTGTTTTTGGAGCTATGCACAGAGATTCCTGGAATCGATATAAATTTATAACATCTTCCTGGGAAGAAATGACAAAACTGTATCAGCGATCCGTGGATATGTCCATCGGGGAAGTGGTGCTGAAATTTATGGAACATTATATATACAAGTTTCCAGAAGAATGGTATCAATGGAAAAAATATCCGAAATTGGATATGTTTGCACCCTCTGACGCGGTAGCAGAAACACCGGCACCGATTCCTGTGCTTGAACCTTCCCTTGTTTGAGCCTGACCCCAGAGGAATAGGCTACGCATTCCACAGGGCAGGCGCAGGAATTGGGCAAAAGGGGGCGTTTTGCAACGGTTTCATACTACAGGATTTTACAATGTTCTTATTCATTGAACCGATTTCAAAGAATACAGGGATGTATGTTCCTGCTTATCCCTTACCGATTCTGGAAATCACGAGTTTTATAAAGATTAACAGACCGGACATAGAAATCAAAGTTATTTCAGTAGCCATGGACTATGGATTGCCTCTTAACAAAGACGGAAAAGAACAAATATCCCGGCAATTTTTTAAAGATCTGGCTAAAATAAAACCAAAGGGGGTCGGTATATCGTGCACGGCAATTTCCCAGGCAGAAGAAGTCATTGATATCTGTAATCTTATCAAAAGCTTGGATCCTGATATTTTTATCTTTTTAGGGGGGTATTTCCCGACCATTTACTATGAAGAGATTTTATCCATAACCACGGCAGTAGATTTGATTGTGTTGGGTGAAGGCGAAGA
>Ga0315537_1000269_pt1 | contig 38789 bp, 34 predicted proteins | sample SalMarSW160270MG_FD_203091 | JGI IMG/M metagenome (GOLD analysis project Ga0315537, IMG submission 203091) | Salt marsh sediment microbial communities from the Plum Island Ecosystem LTER, Massachusetts, United States - Salt Marsh Sediment SW1602-70 ... | reverse complement strand
TTCTGTCAAGAATAAAGAAAATGTGAAGTTTCCAGGGCATTGCTGAAAATATGGACGGGCATACCTCACCCCTTGATATTTCTTGTTTCATTGATGTGTAAGAAAATGAGGATCAAGAAACTTTTGTTACTTCCTTATCGAAGGGTGGTGCATTGTTTCTTTTCAGGCATTCAAGTACATTGTTTACTTCATAAGTGACAATTAGCATAACATCGGTTACACAAAATTCGCACAACATCGATGACACTTTAATGCTATGCAATTCGCAAACATCGGTGACGCTTTTTAATTGAAATAACATTCTTTCATATATCATCCTCCATAAAATCATATTGGAGGATACCGTGATGAAAGAAAACAATCTCAGCCATGAGCAATTACGCATGAGAGCCGTTGAACTCTACAAAAAGAACTGGAAAGTCACAGAGATATGCACAACACTCAATCGCTCCAGAAACTGAACCTCGCAATTAAAAAGATGGTTGACCGCATTTTCAAAGATTTTAAGCGGTCAGTGTAGGCTGCGGTCGGGATATTCTGGAGGTTCCCGAAGATGATACCGGGACTGTCGAGTAACCGTTTGAAAGTGGCGTACGTCCCCCTGGGGAAAGTCCCTGGCGGGATATTACTTCGCGGCCGAGTATCAAAGATAACTTGTTCGAAGTTACTTAGAAGTGTCTTACGTCCCCTCGGACCGAATATCATAAAGTAACTTCGCGAGAAGTTATTTAAAAGACTCAATGTGCTCACGGGTAAAAACGATAAATCCCGGCTACATGAGATCCTCGAGTATTTTGGCGATCGTTTCGTCGCTATGGTCGACCGGGTTGTAGCGCCTGCTTCCCCCCTTTGAATCCTCGACTATTGCCGGTATATCCTCCCGCCTGACACCGTACTCGCCGAGCTTTGTCGATAGACCGAGTTTATTTATGAACTCAGCGAAAGCTGCGGCTGCATCTTTCGGACCGGTATTCAGAAGCCGGGCAACCTCATCGTACTTTTGTTTTCGAGCGCCATAGTTATATTCGATAACCCTGGCCATGGTAAGGGCGCAGGCTCTTCCGTGGGGGATGCCGTAGCGAATGCCAAGAGGGTGGGCAAGGCCGTGCGCGAGGCCGAGCCCTGCGTTAGCCAGTGTAATCCCACCGTACAGTGAGGTCAGAGACAGTGCCTCTCGTGCTTCGAGGTTGTTAGGTTTTTCGACCGCTTTGAGGAGATAGCGTGCGGAAAGCTCGATCCCCTTGTGAGCAAGGGTGTCTGTTATCGGGCCAGCGTTTTTCGATACATAGGCCTCGAGGTTTTGTATGAGGGCGTCCAGCCCGGTATTCACGGTCACATCAGCAGGCATATTTACCGTAAGCTCAGGGTCGGCCAGTGCGATATTCGGAATCATGAGCTCGCTTCGTATGCTCTTTTTAAATTTCCTGTCCCTGCTCGAAATGACTGCATTTTTCGTGATCTCCGCGCCAGTGCCTGATGTTGTCGGTACCGCTATATAAGGAATTGAAGGCTTTGTAAAGGCTCTGCCCTCCCAATAATCCTTCACCTCACCGCCGTTTGTTGCGATAATCGATGCTGCCTTCGCCGCATCTATAACGCTTCCTCCTCCGATGCCGACGATGACATCTGGTTTGGATCTCATGGCGAGCCCAACTGCCTCTGTAACCTGCAGCTCATCGGGATCATGGGAGATGCCTCCTTTTTCAGTAAAAATGAAGCTGTATTTTTTAAATATGTCTGTAATTCTTTCGTAGATGCCGCTTTCAACGAGTGACCTTCCACCGTAGACAAGCAGTACTTTATTTCCATAATCTTTAATGAGATCACCCAGTTCACCGATTGTGCCTGTTCCGAATATTATCCACTCGGGGACTCTCAAAACCGACTTCAACCCGTACATGCTCATACATGCCTCCAGCGGATCAGGATTTCTTAACAATAATAAAATTACATAAAACGTACAATAATAAAACTGCAAATGACTTTACGGGACTATCTAATCTGTGTAAGCTATACGCGGGACGGAAAAGCAGTAGTAGCCGGGAGACTACAGCTATTGCCGCCATTTCAGGAGGTTGAGATATGCCGGGTGTCGATGCAGTCAGGGAAATGGTACAGGAGCAGAAGCGCGGGATTTTAAGGGGCATGTATTCGATATGCAGCTCGCACCCCTTTGTTATACAGGCGTCAATCAGGCAGGCTGTAGAGGATGAAAGTGTGCTGCTTATTGAGGCGACCTCAAATCAGGTTAACCAGTACGGCGGATACACGGGCATGACACCAGAAGGATTTATGGATTTTGTTTTCTCAGTGGCGAAAAAGGAGGGGTTTCCCGTCGAGCGTATCATACTCGGCGGGGATCATCTTGGCCCGACTCCATTTAAGAATGCGAATTGTGACGAAGTTATGGGCAAGTCGGGGGAGCTGGTACAAGCCTTTGTGCGCGCAGGATTTTCCAAGATACATCTCGATACGAGTATTCCTCTCGGGGATGATCCGGGGGCGTCTTCAGGTTTTATTGAATCGGAGGTTGTTGCCAGGCGCTGCGCAGATTTGTGCAGAGCCTGTGAGGATGCATGCAGTGAAATGGGTAATGAATGCGAAGCTCCGGTGTACGTGATCGGTACAGAAGTACCGGTTCCCGGTGGAAGTGATGAGGTGGAAGGGGAGGTGCATGTAACGGATGCTGCTGATTTTGAGAGCACGGTGTCCGTAACGAAAGACGCCTTTTACCGGCTGGGCCTCGAGGAAGCGTGGGAGAGAGTGATCGCCGTTGTTGTTCAACCGGGAGTCGAGTTCGGAGATCACAGTATTCTGGAGTACAGCAGGGAGAGGGCGTCTGCTCTGTCAAAAAGACTTCGGGAGTATAACAATATCGTATTTGAAGCGCACTCAACCGACTACCAGACCCCCCGGGCGATGAAGCAGATGGTGGAGGACGGGTTTGCCATTCTGAAGGTCGGCCCAGGCCTTACCTATGCCTTCAGAGAGGCGGTATACCTGTTAAGCCTTATAGAAAAGGAGCTTTCTTCAATTACTGGCTCGTTTCAGCCGTCTTCTATCATGGAGAGGGTGGACGAAGCAATGAGGAAAAACCCCGGATACTGGGAGGACTACTACACGGGGGACAAAATCGAGAGGGCGTTCAGCAGGAAGTTCAGCCTTTTTGACCGCATACGCTACTACTGGAACGGCCCCGAAGTGCGCGGCGCGTTTGAAAAATTGCTCAGGAACCTAAGTGCCGTAGAAATACCGCTTACCCTCCTGAGTCAGTTTTTTCCGGCGCAATATATGAAGGTTCGAACCGGACAGCTTGCCTGTAGTCCAGAGGCTCTAATAATAGACCGGGTGCAGGAGGTTGTCGCCTGGTACTCCTATGCAGCCGGTTGCCTTAAGCAACATCCGCCTATTTCCTGAAGATGTCCTTTCGCAGTATCTGGTACTCGTTGAAGGCGATCCGGAGGCTCAGAAAGAGGTTGAGCACGGTGGTGAGCGTGATGGCGGTGAAAATAGAGATCATGATTGCGATCTGATACTTAATGGCGACGATCGGCGCCGCCCCGCCCAGTATCTGGCCGGTCATCATACCGGGAAGCGAGACGAGACCAAGGGTGGCGATGGTGGAAAGCTGGGGTGCAAGGGCCGGCTTTACCGCCTCCCTGATATAGGGCAGGGATGCCTCTTTGAGTGAAGCGCCCATGAGCAGGTAGGTTAAAAACTCCTTTTCGTTCTTTTTGATCGACGAAAAGAAGCGCTCGAGGGCAATAACATTGGCGCGCATGCAGTTACCTACCACCATGCCTGTGACTGGAATGAGATATCTTGCATCGTAGAAGGGCTCGGGCCGGATTGCAAGGAACACGAATACGGCGACCACGAACAGAGCGCTTACTGCAATACCGAGAAATACACTGAAGAAAAGCCTGAGAGTTTTCAGGCCGGCGTTTCTGTTCACCGTAATATTGGCTATGGTAATCATAAAAAGAACCCACCCGAAATTCACCCATATGTTATTGAATCGGAACAGGTACTCGAGATACAGACCCATCACAAACATCTGAACTGTCATCCGTATAACGCCGATGATAATTGCCCTTGTGTTGCCGAGCTTGAGGAAACCGGCAATCAAAACGGGTATGACGACCATTGCATAGAAGATGAGCATGTATGAATAGCTGATGTCTATTGTTCCCATTCTTCAGGTACCTCTTTCTGATTTTGAAAAAGTGTCATCAGGGCTGTTCGATATCTTGACGGCCTTCCCATCTTCGACTTTAATGAACTTTGTGCAGATATCGAACCACTGGGTGTCATGTGATACGGATATGAGTGTGCAGCGCTCTTCATGGAAAAACTCTAAAACAGCAGATTTGCTCGCTGTATCGAGCGCGGAGGTGATTTCATCAGCCAGAAAAACACTTTTTCCCTGCAGAATCCCCCGTGCAATCGCAACTCGCTGCTTCTCACCGCCGGAAACGACGGACGCCTCCCTGTCGAGAATCTCCGGTTTCAGGTGGAGCCTTTCAAGGGTGGTTACGATTGTCGATTCATCGGGCGTTTTACCTCTATTCATCCTGTAGGTAAAGGGAAGCAGGAGGGCATCTCTGATCTTTTCGGCTCCTAACACCGGCTCCTGTCCGATAAAGGCAACCGACCGACGAACATTAAGAATGTTGTCAGGGCTCAGGCGTTCTCCTCTGAAAAATACATCTCCCTCGGTTGGTATGTGCGCACCGACAGTGGTGGTGAGTATGGTGGATTTGCCGGAGCCCGACTTTCCATAAATAACGGCCTTTTCATGCTCAGAAACAGTAAAACTGACATTTTGAATGATGGGTTTATCGCCGTAGGCAACCGTAACATTGTCGAACTTCAGCATGTGATCCTCATTTTCGAAAAAGGCTTGTAATAATGTAATAAAAATTACGCCTGTATCAACATTTATCCGCTGCCGGATAGTTGCCGCGTACCGGGTATAATGCCGCAGGCAGACTTTTAAACTGCAGGCATTATTCTTATACGAAGCTCCCGAATAATATGCATTTGGGATGTATTTATCGCTACAGGAGGTTTGACGCGAGGTCTGCGAGTTGAGAGCGTTCTCCTTTTTCAAGGGTAACGTGCGCGTATATATCCTGCCCCTTCATCTTGTCTATCAAATAGGTGAGGCCGTTGCTCCGTGAGTCGAGGTAGGGGGTATCTATCTGGTATGGGTCGCCGGTAAAAACAACCTTGGTTCCCTCGCCGGCACGGGTGATGATTGTTTTGACTTCGTGGGGAGTCAGGTTCTGCGCCTCGTCGATGATGAAGAATATCTTCGATAAATTCCTCCCTCTGATATAGGCGAGGGGAGTAATAACGAGTTTTTCCTTGTCTAACATTTCGTTTATTCTGCTGTAATCTGAAGACGCGTCCTCGAACTGGTTCTTTATGACCGACAGGTTGTCGTGAAGCGGCTGCATGTATGGCACGAGCTTGCTCTTTATATCACCTGGCAGATATCCCAGGTCTCTGTTGCCCAGAGGAACAACCGGCCGTGCCAGGTAGATCTGTTTATAAAATTTCCGTACCTCCAGCGCCGCGGCTAATGCCATGAGTGTTTTTCCTGTTCCAGCCTTGCCGGCTAAAGTAACGAGAGAAATGCTTTCGTTCATCAGTGCATCCAGGGCGAATGTCTGCTCTGCATTGCGGGGAGTGATACCGTATCCTCTCCTTTTCAGAACATGCCTGTACTGACGTGTATCGGTGCTGTAGGTGGCAAGTGCGCTTTTTCTTTCATTCCTAACGATGAAATATTCATTGGGATAGGGTTCGAAGTCCAGTGCAAGCCTGGTGTAGTCGATATGCTCGTATTCGTACAGTTCATCGATGAGCGGCTCTTCCGCGTCCTCTATCAGCCTCTTTCCCTTGTACAGCTCGTCGATATTCTGAATCTTTCCCGTTTCATAGTCCTGCGCATTGGTCCCGACACTTTTTGCCTTCATTCTCAAGTTGATATCTTTGGAAACTAGGAAAACTCGTTCCCTGCCGTATTCCTTTGTGAGGTTGTAGGCAACCGACAGTATTCTGTGGTCAGGTTTGTCTTCCCAGAGAATTTCACTTAAAGCAGGGTCTTTTTTTATACTCGTTGCTACGATAAGAAATCCGCCAGTGCCGAGCGGTATTCCCTCGCTGAGCAGCCCGTCACCGCCGATGGAGTCGAGCTCTCTGGTAAACTCGCGGGCGTTGAAATTGATGATTTCGTTCCCTCTCTTGAATTTATCGATCTCTTCCAGAACGGTGATTGGAATAACGACGTTGTGTTCTTCAAAAGAGTAGATACAGCGATAGTCGTGAAGAATTACATTTGTATCGAGAACGAATATTTTGCTGTTGTTGCTGTCGAATACCGTCATTTTAATTTTTTCAAGGCGAGGCTGAAAAAGCTTGGCAGCTACCGGGAATCGAACCCGGAAGAGATACAGCCAATTGGGCCGGTAAATCTCCCAACTTGCCGGTCATACCAGACCTTAAACTGGTAGGTGCGAGGAACTGGCCAGATTTCACACGCCCCCGGCTTTCAGCTGCCATGAGGTTTTGGTCGCGCCGTGAACGAGAATCCTCCACCTGGGTCGCGTGCATGCAAAAAAAATTCATGCCGTTTCAGGTGTCTTACTTTTTATTATCGGGCTGATTTCAAAATCGAATAATAATACAGTATATTGGATAAAACGTCTATTAATTTTAAAAATTTTTAGAATTTTGAAAAAGTAACCGATATACTTCATCATAATACGGGCACACTATTGGATGTCTGGTATATGCAATGCCTTAACCCTTTAATTTCGCTTGTCTTAATTCTTTTTAGATAACATTCATTATAAACTAATTCACCAGTTATGAACCGAGCCCATATCATCACGCAGAATGGGCAGATACCTCTTTTTATATCTGTAGGTCTGTGCCGCTTCCTCGTTAAATCCGACACCAAGGCCTGGTCGGTCGGTAATTGTTATGAAACCGTCTTTATAACAGTAGGGTAGATCAAAAACATCCTCAAGTACTGCATCAGTTTCAAAAGTTTCCTGTATGCCGAAATTTGGAATGCTTAAATCGATATGAATATTTGCTGCATGCGCAAAGGGAGAAATATCGCTTGGGCCATGGAAGGCAGTCTTAATACTATGCACATCTGCAAAATTCGAAATCTGCAGTACGGGAGTAATTCCTCCAAAATGGCTGATATCAACACGTATATAATCAACAAGTCGATTTGTTAAAATGTATTCACAATCAAAGATAGTATTGAATAACTCGCCTATCGCTATGGGAGTAGAGGAGTTGTTTCTTACTAGCTGCAGTCCATTTTTGTCATTTGAATCAACCGGGTCTTCAAGAAAATAAAGTGAATATTTCTCCAATTCCTTTGCTAGTCTTGCCGCTTGAATGGGCGTCAAGCGGCCATGAACATCGTGGATCAATTCCATGGAAGTGCCAACAGCATTTCTTAATTCTTGTGTAGTTTCCAATAGATTTTTGATATATACTTCTGAATCCCACATGCCTTCATTTTTGATAGCGTCAGTTTCTATTCTTTTTATCTTGATATCTTGATGAGGCTGTCGGTAGAAGACATTTTGATCGTGCATATCTTTTATATCAAAACTATACCGGATAGCTTTGATACCGGTTTTTATCATTTCTTTAGCCCGCTTAATGAGTTCATCCCTCTTTGTTCCATGAGCGTGATAGTATACAGCTGCCCTGTCTCTGCATCTTCCGCCAATGAGGGAATAGAGTGGCATATGTGCCCTTTTTCCTTTAATATCCCAAAGAGCCATATCAATACCTGCAAGGGCAGTCATAAAAACAGGCCCGCCACGCCAGTAAGTTCCCCTGAAAACCATCTGCCATATATCTGTTATCCGGTCAGCATTGTATCCGACCAGCCAGTCGCGCAGGTAATTGTCAATAACCGATTGTACAGCAAGCTCCCGTCCATTCAGTGTGGCATCGCCATATCCAGTAATGCCGTTTTCTGTAGTGACCTTGACGATTAGGTAATTCCTTCCCGGAGAGGTTAAAATAGTTTTAATTTCCCTAATTTTCATTTCCATTTTTGATTTCCCATTTTGATTTCCCATTTTGATTCAATCCAGTTCTGAAAACCACTCCCGCATTTCTTTCGATTCTTTATACAACTTGCTCAGACTTTTCAAATCGAGCGCTCCTGGTTCAGCGAGCAGTGAGGTTAAACCCCCGTCAATGAGCAGGTCGGCTCCGGTAACGAACCTTGATTCATTCGAGGCAAAGTAGACAGCAGCATACCCAACATCTTTCGGCTCAGCAATCATACGCAGGGGTTGGTTGAGCGCCATGCTGAGCTTGTGAACCTTTGCAAACCTGTCAATATAAGTTTTGAGCGTCTCTCTCCCGTATCTTGAGAGTACCCAGTGGCCAACCTGCACCTGAATTGCACCTGGAGAGATGGAATTTACCCGTATGTTAAATGGTGCCAGTTCAATTGCCAGAGATTTCGTGAGCATGATAACCCCTCCCTTTGCGGCACAATAGGCACTATCATTCGGCAGCGCAGCATGGCCGCGAACAGAAGAGATATTGATTATACTACCCTGTTTCTTTTTTTTCATATAGGGAACGACAAATCGAGCCGTATACCAGTATCCCCTCAGATTTGTCTCCATAATTGCCTCATACCGTTTTTCGGCCATTTCACTTCGGTCATCCACTGCATACCCAAACATGGGAAGACCGGCATTATTGACAAGTATATTTATTGCACCGAAAGTTTGATAGGCTTTCTCAGCCATTTTTTTTACATCATCTTTTTTTCGTACATCTACCTTCAGTATCAGTGTTTTCCTGTCCTTTTTCCGGATTTCAGATTGTACACCTTCAAGATCGTTCACACTTCTTGCTGCTAGGATTACTGCTGCCCCCTCTTTTGAAAACATTCTAGCGATTTCAGCACCGATGCCTCGGCTCGCTCCTGTTATAATTGCAACCTTGTCTTTCAGTCTCATGTAAAAAATCCTGCAGTAAATTACAATCTTTATTAAAACAGGATGTAATGGTATGTCAAGGAAAAATAAATTCATACACATAGTATTTAAATTATAGGTAAGTAAACTTGTCAATCTTAGAAGTTGAAAATTATCACTTACCTAATGGTTTTTACCTAAAGTATGTAATATTACGGCAATGTAGTATAAATATAGTCATTTGTATTCGAAATTCTGGTACAAAATGCCAGAATTCTAATGGATAAAACCATAAGAGGAATAAAAGCCATTTGTTTTTATGTTATTTACTGAACTCCGTATACATGATTTTTTTGACAAAAGTATGTATCATCAATAGAATGTAAACGTATATTCATTTTTATTCAGTTGAGGAGCAGTAATGGTACCATATGAAAGAATCGTAAATGTGCTCGAAGGGAAACCCACCGATATTCTTCCGTACGTTGATGGTTTTGAAAGTATAGAAGCGGCTGGTTTGTTTTTTGGAAAAAACGTTATGAAAGGCAACTGGGAGGACATCGCCCTTCTTGGGGCCGAAGTCTTTGAATCTGATTGGATCACTGTGCCTGCCCCGCTCAATATACCAGGAGAGCCTGGTATCTTCTGTGACATTATTGCAGAGGATGAAACACATTTACTTGCACGAACCTTTTTTGGAGGTGTGTGGTACTGGAGAAAGAGCCCCTACTACGCCAAATCGGTATTTGATCCTGTTAAGTTTGAGGATGATTTTAATAGGATTCCTGACCCTGACTGGGATTCTCTGAGGAGGAGAATCAAGAAACTTCGTGAACCGGTTAAAAAGCTCAAGGATAGAGGATATTTTGTAACCATGGAGGGGAAAGGGGCTTTTGAAGCGGCATGGATGCTTTTCCGAGGTCTGGAAAACACATGGATGGACATTATTGACCGGCCGGAGTTTGTAAAGAAAATGTCCGACAGGGCGGTCGATGCGGTAGTAAAACTGGGACTTATGGTGGCCGATGAGTGTGAGGTTGACGGGATATGGATAACAGATGATCTTGGAACGCAAAATGCCCCCTATTTCAGTCCCCAAGTATACCGTGATCTTTTTAAGGAGAATCATCGAAAGATGGCAGATGCCTTTCATAATAAAGGGCTTAAGATGACATTTCACTCCCATGGAAATGTTATGGCGCTGTTTGAAGATTTCGTTGATGTAGGATTCGATTCGATTGATCCGCTCGATCGGTATGATGGGATGGATTTAAAACTGATAAAAGAAAAGTTCGGCCACAGAGCAGTCCTGAAGGGAGGGATAAGTTGCACTATAGGCAGCATGAATCAAATAGAACTGAAAAACCATATTAAGGAGATTGTTAATATTTGCGGTCGCACTAGATTTATCCTTTCCAGCGCGGGCGGTGTTCCTCCTGAAATGACACTTGAGAATTTTAATGTGTATCGTGACATAATACATAAAATTAGAAGAGGGTCGTAGGATGTTCTTATGCTGTATCCAGATAAAAATCTGAAGCTCCTGAAAGGCTTTCTCCAAAGGGAGTAATTAATTACTATCAGCCCGGCCTGTAACTATCACTTTTTCAAGTTTTTCTATTGATATATCTTCCTTATCAAAATTTCCTACTTTCTCACCGTGACTGAGTATTACAAACCGATCCGCAATAGAATGAACGTGCAGGAGATTGTGGGTAACGAAAATACTTGAAACTCCCTCTGATCGAAGGTTTTTTACGAACTCCATAACCTGTTGTGATTCTTTTACCGATAAAGCGTTTGTCGGTTCATCAAGGAGGAGGAGACGGGCGCGAAAATATATAGCACGGGCGATGGCGACTGCCTGCTTTTGACCTCCGGAAAGGTCTCCGACAATCTGATTTGGAGATTCAATACCAATGTGGATGGACTCTTTTAGAACCCTATGGGCCTCCCTACGCATTTTCTTTTTCTCGAGAATTCCAGTAGGACGTATTATTTCATTACCCATGAATATATTTCGATAGATAGAAACACTGTCTACGAGAGCCCGATCCTGATAAATTGTTGCTATTCCGATCTCCTGAGAATCTCTATAGCTTGTTATCTTTCTTTCAATACCTTCATATTCTATTGTGCCACTGTCGGGGCTATAGATTCCGCTGAGAATCTTAATGAGTGTTGATTTGCCCGCTCCGTTGTCACCGACGAGCCCAATTATCTCTCCCTCAAAAACCGACATGTTAATATTTTTCAATGCCTCTACATGACCGAATGACTTACTTATTTCTGAAAGATGATAGAGAGGAGTTTTAGTATTGTTTTCCATCACTTTTTCCTTCCGCGGATAAAAACGTGGGCTGAAACGGCGAGGATAATAGTTACCCCAATAAATGTTTGGAACCAGAAACCAGGAGCCCTCGATAGAATAAGGATATTTTCAACCGTAAAAATAATAATTGTTCCCATAACAGTGCCGACAATTGTCCCGCTTCCTCCAGCCAGGAGTGTCCCTCCGATAACAGTAGCACCAATAGCTTGAAGCTCAATACCTTGTCCTGCGATAGCGTATCCTGACCCCGTCCTGAATACCTGAATGGCACCGGCAAATGCTGAAAGACCGCCAAGAACCATGAAATTGACTATTTTAACCAGATCGACCGGAATACCAAGAGCAACTGCTGCCTGTCTGTTTCCACCTGTTACATAAGTCCAGTTCCCAAACCGATAATTTTCGAGAATAATCCACATAACAATTGCGGTGAAGATAAACCACAAGAATTGTATTGGAAAACCTGAGATGCTTCCTATAAAAATTTTAGCGATTGGTAGATCCCGCTGAAAAGGTTGCGGGAATCCCGACGAGATAAGGAGGACAGCTCCTCTCCATGCCATCATTGTTCCAAGTGTTGTAATGAAAGATGGAATACCTACTTTGACCGTAATGCTGCCATTGATAGCTCCTATAGCTATACCGATGAGTATACATATGACGAAAGAAATAAAGCCACTCCAACCAATACGCTCGCTCAGTACAGCCATTATATAAGGTGCAAAAGCGAAGGTTGATCCTACTGAAAGATCGAACTCTCCCGCTATAATGAGCGTGGTCATTCCAACGGCAACGAGCCCGAGTTCGGGCATTGTTTTAATGATGATATACTGATTTTGCTTTGTTAAAAATTTATTATTAATGAGTGAGAAGATAAGATATAGTACTGCTGTTATTATGACGATGCTTATATCTTTATAGCTAAGAATCCTACGAATTTCCAACGTTGTACTGTTGAAATTTTTACTTTTCGGTGTCTTATTATCCATTTGCTGTTATCCATTTGCTGTTACCATTTAACCTGTAATCATGGAAAAACAAAGCGGGCCCTGTGACAGTGTGTCTGCCAGGCCCCGCTTGATTTTATATCTCATCCAGCTATCTAATTCTCTTCTTTACCAGTGCAAGCACTTCATCAATGTTGGAGGAATCCACAATACCTCGTCCGGTATCGATGTTGAATGGTGTAAACTTTCCGTACTTCACCATGCAGAGTTGCACTACGGTGAAATAACCCTGCAGGTAAGGCTGCTGATCAATGACAGCTTTGGTAATACCCTTCTTTATTGCCGGACCGGTGTTTGGGAGCAGATCAAATCCACCGACAACAACCTTGTCTTTGAGATTCATATCTTCGACAACCATACCTGCGATTTCAGTTGTCAGACCGCCAACATTGATAATTCCCTTTGTCTCAGGATGTCCCATAATGTACGCAGAGATGCGTCTCGTTGTTTCAGCTCTTTCATACCCCGCATCAAGCTCTTCTGCTGTGACGCCGATTTCCTTCATCGCTTCTATGATACCGGCTGATCTGTTTACTGCATACGCCTGTCCGGGCACCTCCTCAGGAATAACGATATGATCACCACGTTTGAGGAATTTTTGCATGTATTTGCCGAGTGTATATCCCACCTTGCGCTCTGTAGCACCGATATACGCAAGGCGCGCGTTTGGAGTATCAGCATCATCCTGGTTAAAGGAAATAACTGGAATGCCCTTATTAATAGCCTTCTGAACTACATCGTCAAAAGCAACGGGATCAGGAATTGAAAGACCTATTCCATCAGGATTCCCGGCAATGGCCTGTTCCACCATGTTGACTTCTTTTGCATTATCACTTTCTGAGAATAAAAACTGGACATTGCATCCATATACGAGCCCTGCATCTCCTGCTCCCTGCTTTACCACACTATGGAAGGGATCCCCTGATGAGCCGTGAGTTATCATCACGATATTATAGCCAAGCCCGGCCCCTCCAACTTTTACTGGGGTCACCTTCTCTGCTTCCTTTGTGCCGGCTGCAAAAACTGCTGCGCATATGAAAACCAATAAAAATACTAAAACTGCGCTTTTTATAAGTTTGATTTTCATTGTTTCTTTCCTCCCTCATATAGAATTTTTTATATAATAGCATGCCGAGTGTGTTTGTCAAGATGTAAAAAATGATTGTTTAAAGTAAAGTAGGTATACGAAGGTTTTGTGACTGATACTGACTAAACCGGTCGGATGCTGGTATATGCAATACCTTTTCTCGGTTCAGCCATACAGTCGGCAACAGCATCCCGCCAGGTTTTGTAGTGCGCGGTATCCTTGTGGGCTGCAGCCGAATCCTTTGAATCATACGCCTCGTATAGAATGAACCTTGTCGGGTCCTCGATGCTCTGAAGAATGTCAAACCGTCTGTTCCCCGGTTCTTTTACCGAGCCTTCGTGATTTATGATAGAGGCATCGATGAAGTCCTGAATATGATCCTTTTTGACATGAACCATGACTGTTGTAACGTACATATCGGCCTCCTATACCTTCTCTGAGATTTTACCCTGTTTCACGGTATTGATAAAAATAATCCCTCCAAGTATGAATGCCCCGCCCACCCAGAACAGCCAGGAGAAGGACTCTTTGAGAATGATCATTGAGAGTATAACCGCAAATACAGGGGTAAGATAGATGTATATTGCCACCTGGGATGCCCTTACTCGTTTCAAGCAGGCAAACCACAACGGATAGGCAACACCTATCATTGTCAGCCCAAGAAATATCATCAGTAATAACGCATCGGTCCCCGCAGAAACGATTTCATCGTAGCCGACTGTAAAAGCCGTTAGAATATTGAGAAGAACAGCGCCCGATAGAAGTGCAAGTGAAGCAACTGTAAGCGGGTCGTTTCGCATAAGTACTTTTTTACCGAGAACCGAATAGAAGGAAAACGACAGAGCTGCAAGTATCGAGAATCCGCAGCCTAAAACATCGATCGTTTTTGAAAGTACGAACCCTCTGTTGAACGTTACGAAAATGACACCGGTAAATGCTACTGCAATGCCGAAGACGGTGGCTATTTTAATTTTTTCAGAAAGGAACAGGCCTGCAAGCAGGGTAATGAAAACAACATTGGTTGAAACAAGCACGGCATTCATCGATGCAGGAATTCTGGCAAGAGCGCTGAATGTGAGTATCTGGTAAAAAAAGAAACCGAAAACACCGAGGCCAAGCGAAATTAAAAGATCCCTCGCATTAATTTTGATATAGTCTTTGATTTTGCCTGTGCTAGTCATGAAAACAAGTACGCCCAATAAACCCGATGCAAGCGTCACAGCGCCGAGCTGGAATGGATGGACCTTTGTTACGAGTACCCTGCCTGCCGGATGTCCGAAGGCCCAGAACAGGGAAGCGATTACCATCAGGAAATGCTCGATGCGAAGCTTATTTTTCATACACCCTCTATGCGTTATGGATGGACGCTTACCTATCATACGACGAAGTTTGATCTATCAAAAACAGAAAAAAGCGCTCTTCCACATTATGTGCGGTCAGGTAGAAAATGCGGCCGGCAAGATGGCGCTGTTTTTTCATGAGCATATTGATGAAATCGTTCCGAAACTTCTCGTTTATAAGAAAGCAGTGTACCTGATGTTTCGGCAGAAGAATCACCATGCTGTCGGCGAGCGCGACGGCGCTTGCCTAATGGTTTTTACCTATAGAATGCAATGATAGGTAATTGTAACATAATAAGTCAATTGAGTACAAAAATTCTGGTAAAAAAACCAGAATTTTAATGGATAAAACCATAATTTTCTTGACGCTGATCAACGTATTTATAAAAGAGTAGAACTATATCTTAAGTATAATCATTGATGCAATACCAGTGTATCACTAATGTGTCTATAGCAGTATGTTATGCAAAGCGAAGCCGAAGTGAAGTCGAAGCGAAGCGAGGTATAACAAATGCCTGCGGAAGTGCTTGTTCTTCAGGGAATGGTCGACTATCAAAAGGGGACGGTCGTAAGTAAAACAGTGATTAATAAGAAAATAGGTACCGTCACACTGTTTGCATGATCCGCTCCTGATTGCACGACCGCTTTATTATTTTTTGTGATGCCTATAGTAATTTATCTTGTGATTTTATAGGCAATAGGTGAGTACCGTATGTCGAGAATATCAAACCGACACGCCGGTTCTCGCAGCCTCACAGCGGTTCGATCTTCTGTACGATCGGCCACAGGGTAACGTCCTGTACGTTAAGGTGGGAGGGCAGCGCGCATATGGTTGCGATGAGGTCTCCCAGTTCAGCGGGTTTAATTGTTTTTGCCTTTATTTTAGAATCAAAACCATTGAGATGTGCCGAAGCAAGAAAGTTTGTTGCGCCCCATGAGGGAATGACCGTTGTCACACGAATGCCATACTCTCTGAGTTCCGTGTACAGACAGTTTGAAAACTGAACAAGCCCCGCCTTTGCCGCGGAGTACACCGACCATGCAGGCCAGGCCTGCCGTACGCAGACACTTGAAATGTTTACTAGGGATACATCCTGTCAAGGACTTTCCCCAGGGGAACACGCCACATTTAAATATACAGAGTTTTTTACTTAAGGTGGCACAAATCCTGAGGTTTATGCTGAATTCTTATTTTTATTTAAAGAGCTGTCCGCCATACGGTAAATCCTAAAACTGCACCTTTACGTTGCAGAAGAGTGCATCATTATTTTTCAGGTTTGCAAACAGGGAGTTCCCTTTCCCGTGGATGATGTAGCTTCCGATATCGAACTCCAGGTTGTCGACCGGATGGAACTCGACCTCCGGGATATATGCAAAACCGTAGCTGTCCGATATACTGCTCCATTCATGCACACTGAACACGACGGTGAAGGGCATGACCTTGAGCTTGTCGCTGAAAAAGCTCTTTTCGGTTCTTGTTATAATATAGTCATTCAGCTGGTCTTTGCCTGTCTCATGATCGAATCCGTGGATGAACTGAAAATTAGTGTACACGCCGGAGCCGAATGTGTAGTCAGCGCCGATCACATAACGGAAATAGGGTGATGAGGACTGTTCGCTAACAGGGTTTTGCCCCAGGTATGCGTCGGTTGTATAATCCTCCGGTATGAAGTAGCCCGCTTCTCCCCAGATACCGATGTCTGAAATGCTTCCTGAACAGTCGAGTCCGGCCACCTGTACCCGCGGGAAGAACGATTCAGAAGATTCCACCCAACCCAGCAGGTTGAGGGTGATTTTGTTAATAGCGGGAATGGAGTACCGGCCGTAGTAGTAACTTGCCGAGAAATCGTAGTTGAACATCTGCCAGTTGAGCCGCAGTCCCAACTGAGATGATTCGCCGAGTGCCTGATCAGGAAGCTCGAGGGTGTTCTGCCCGAGGCTTATACCTGCCATTTCTTCAAAGTTCTCCGCCAGCAGTGCAGGAGTGAATAAAGGAGAGTATATCGCTGTAATGTTGAAAACTCCCAGGTAGAGGTTGGCAGAAACAGCATCGATACCGAGTCGTTCTCCGAAATCAAAGAGGTTTGACAAGTCGAGTGGACATAGATTCGTCGTCGGATTAATTCGGTCACCGGTTCCCCAGACAACGATCTGTTTCCCGATTCTCACATCCATGGCAGGAATGAGAAACTCGTAGACATCGACATAGGCTTCTTTCAACTGCAGCGAATAGGGAGAGACCTGCTCGATGTCCTGAAGTCCGGATGCATCGAACATATTGACCAGGCCCGACACCGCCAACTCCGGGCTTGCCAGAAGATGGTATTTGTCGGTTGCGTACTCGAATGTAATGGACAGAGTGTTCAGGTTTCTTTGCAGGTCGCCGCCATTAAATTGAAACTCGTTTTCGGTCTCGATGCTCCCGCCTACTGAAACTCCAGCATACAGGGTCGATCCTGACGGGACTGATCCTGTAAAAAATATCGCGAACGCTACGATATAAAAACACACCCGCACATAAACTATCGATATTGTCTTCATTATTTCCTCCTATCGCGTTCTCATCAGGTATCTTTTTGTGAAAACATCGTCTGTAAGGCCGACATCGAACTCTATCCTGTCCATGATACTTGTAGTCGAGTGGTTCTTTCGGAGATCCGTTGCCACAAGCTTTTTTGCAACCCAGTAGCCCTTCACTTTGACAATATCCGTTCTCTCGATTGTTTTGATCAGGATGCCGGATACATCATAGTACTTGACAAGGGTTGGGTAGAAATTGTCTTTTCGGTATAGAACGATGAGGTGCGAGTAGTCTTTTCCATCTGTATTGCCGGGTGTAAGTTTCAGCTTGTATGTACTGTCATCCTCTCCAATTTTTTCAACGCTGTGCGCCTTTGCTAGCTCGAACTCACTGAGGTCCTCATACGTCATGTCAGTACCTGCAAAGTTCTGGTTTTTCACATGGGATGCGATCTGCCGTATCTTGTGATAGGCCGGGAGGTACAGGTACATAACATCGTCTGGCAGCGCGAGAAACCCGATACCACGCTGATCGGCCGGAGAAAGAAACCGGATGAGCCTCTTCTGGGCGCCCATCTGGAAAATCTCCGAGGTTCTCCTGTTTTCATTTCCATTCTTGTCCCGGAGTATCATCGTGGTGAGGATATGGGCATCTTCCGGTGCGTTTACAACCGCATCACCCTTCTGCGCGATTTCCAGGACGGTCAGGGCAAACAGATTGCTTGCCGTTATAGCTGAAATGAGCAGTACTGTTAGAAAGAAAAACTTTTTCATGTGATTCTCCTTATTCCTTATGAAACCGATTTTTTTCTTTTAGAGTTGCCGTCGAACCTGACGAATTTTCGAAGCAGCAGTATGAGGGATGGCAGGTATATGAGCGCGGCGAAGGCGCTTAAAATCATGAGAACCCCGATCATCCATCCCTCCCTCTTGATGGGAACGAACTGTCCTGCAACGAGCACAAAAAATCCGAGTGCGACCATAAGTGCATTGATTACTATTGCAATTCCCGTCGAACCGAGCGTATTTTCCAGGCTGGATTTGGCATCACTATGTTTCTTGAACTCCGATTTGAAACGGGATGCAAAATGTATGGAGTAATCTATGCCCACGCCTATTAAAATGCTCCCAGCGAGCATTGTCGCATAGTCGAGGGGAATACGGGTGTACCCCATGATTGCGAAGTTGATGAGAATCACAAGCACGATGGGGGAGAGCACGACGAGCCCGGTTTTCATCGATTTGAACTGAAGCGAAAGAAGCAGCCACACAACGACTATCGCAATGATGATACTCTGAACCTGGCTTTTAATAAGGCTGTTGTTGAGTCGCTCGGAGATCATGAACATGCCGGTAAGCCGTGCGTTCATGCGTATATCTTTCATCGGATTCGGCTGCATCGCCTTGCTCTCGGAAAAAGAAGAAGGGATTTCAAAGCTGCTCAGGTTAAGAACCCAGAGGTCGTCTTCGATCTTTTTTCTGAGAATTTGGTCGTGCCTGTACCGGGCAAAGAGCGTTTTCATCAGATTGTCTGCAAACTCTCTGGTCCTTGATTCGTCTTGCGCCTTTTTTATTTTTGCGTATACGAACTCACCGGTTTTCGGGAGAGATTGAGGGTCATCGGCCCAGTACCGCGTGGGGATCACTTTTTTCATGATCGCATTGATATCGTTTTTCTCCGCACCGCTTTTTTCGGCGTATGTGATAAGGCTTTGTACGGTTTTTTCTATGTCCCTGGCATTATCGATATAGATTTCCGATTCCTCTTCAAAGAAGGTGAAAAGCCCCTCTTCCAGTGCCTTTTTATCGGTTTTTTGAAGAAGGTTTTCTGCCGGCTGTTTCGGATTTAGAATGATTTTTTCGGTAATTGTCTTTCTGATATCGGATATATCAGGAGTAGTTTCTGGATAGAGTTTTTTAGTATCGTAGTATAAAGCTCTTGCTGTAAAATCAGCAAGCCAGGCACGGGCCGCTTCAGTGCGGGACAGATCGGAATCATCGACCGAATAGGGTGCAAAAGTTTGGTTTATATAGGTGTCGATATACTCACTGAGGGCCCACAGTGTTTTTTTTCGAATCCTGCTGTCTTCAGTTCCGAAAGTGGCCTGAACCACGGCCTCGGAATAGTCATTTCTAACGAGCTGATTCATAATCTCATCGCCTTCGAGGAGGAAGAGGAGATTTGCCACCTGGGCCCCGGTTTCAGGGATGGTTTTGTGGCCGGTCATTATTTCGTTCATACGCACAATCAAATCTGCAAGGGATTGGGTGTTGCTCACATAGGGGAGCTGCTCGAGGAATTTTTCAAGCATGTACATTTTCTGGAGCACGTCGGGATTTTTTATATCCCCGTCTATTACGAGCTGTATTGATGTAGAACCGCCGAAATCCTCTTTTATGATTGCATCTGCCTTCTTTATCTCGGATTTTTCCGGGAAGTAGCTTATCATGTCTGTTTCCGCGTGTATGCGGGGAATGATTGCCGCAGATAAAACGGCAACACAGAGGCTCAAAAGGAGAATAAGCCTGTATCTATGAAATACGAACAGTGCTATGGCATTCATTCCCGTTTTGAAGATGTGTTTTTTGCCGGAGGCTACGCCTCCTACCTTTACTTTGAGATAGGAGAGCAGGGCGGGAAGAAAGGTGAGGGAGAGACCCATCGCAATGACAACGCCGAATGCTGTAAAGATGCCGAACTGGCTGATTGCGGTGAGATAGGCACCGGTAAACGAGAGAAAGCCGGCCACCGTGGTAAGAGCGGTGAGGAGTATGGGAATACCGATGTGTGATAGTGATTTCTGGATGTCCTTTGATCTGAAATGGTCATCCGATGTATCCTCGTAGTACCGCGCTAAAAAATGTATGCCGTATGCTGTTCCCAGTCCGAGCAGTATTACCGGAATAGCGTTCGATATCATGGACAGGGGTGTGCCTGTATAGCCCATCAGGCCCAGTGTCCAGATTACGGCGATAACTACGATAAGCAGAGGGAGAACAACGCCGCGTATCGTCCTGAAGCTAAAAAAAAGTACCGCAATGATGATGAGAACGGTAATTGGGATGAGAGTTTTCAGGTCGTCCAGTATGAATTTCCCAATTTCGAGCATTTCCACAGGAAAGCCGCTGTAGAAAACCTTGTAATCGCCCCTGAGCCGTTCGGTTATCTCCTTTATATTCTGTGTCGCAATCGCTTTATCGGCCTCCGGCTTGAGTCTGCAGATGATGATGGTTGTCGTCCCGTCTTTTGAAACGATCTTGCCATGGTAGATATCTTTGGATAGAATGTACTCCCGGAGAGACCTGAGTTCGTCTGCACCGGTTGGAATATTATTCGGATCGATCAGCTTTCCGACCTCGAGTCCCATTGCAGTTTCTTTTATGTCGATTATATTCACAAGGCTTGTTATACTGGATACACCGTCTATCTTCTTATACTCTTCAGAGAGTTCTTTTAAAAGATTCAATGCATCAGCAGAGATGATGTTTTCTGCTCTTAGGGCCACATACACCATGTGGTTTCCGCCGTACTCTTCTCCGATCCTGTTGAAAAGCACCATGACAGAGTCGTCAGGTTTCAAATACGAGGTGATGTCACTGTTTATCTCGAGTTTGGTCATCCCGTATGCAAAAAAAACGGTTACCGATGCGACCGTCACGATAATAAAGAATCGAAGCCGCAATACAGCTTCGGAAAATCGTTTCATTCCACAACCTCTTGCTGCCTACTGAAGTGAATGAATCATAAAAGAGAGCATCTGTCCGATAAGATCGCTTGGCTCATACTTTCTCTGCTGATTGAAAATCTTTCCCATCACCGACAGCCTCTGCAGGAGACTCGTGACAATGTTGGCATACAGGATTGCCGTTTTCTCGACGTTTATACCGCTTCTCATCGACCCGTCCTTTTCTCCTTCCTTCAGGACGGTTACGAAGATCTCGATTATTTCTTCGACAATCGCTGCGCATTTCGCGCCGACTGAGTCCGGTTCGGGCGTCGATGAGAAGTTGTAATCGAGATTGCCGGTGAAATCGAAAAAATCGGTATGTTTGTCATAAAAATCAGGTATTATACGGGCGATACGCTTGATTTTTTCGATTCCCGTTCCCTTATACTGTGCCGCCTTCTCTATCATTCTTTTGATGAGCTCTATGTTCTCGTAAATGATGGTAAAGGCGAGCTCCTCCTTGTTTTTGAAGTAGAGGTACAGGGTTCCCTTGCTGAGTTCGGCCTCATTAGCGATATCATCCATGGTGGTGATATTGTAGCCCTTCGTGAAAAAAAGCCTCTTTGCCGCATCGATAATATCCGTACGCCTCTGTTCTTTTTCACGGTTTCTTCTTTCGGCTATTCCCATTACAGTTACTCCTGGTAATTTAATGAATGATAATAATAAAATGACTAATGGTCATTTTATTATTATATAGAATTGATTGGTAAAAGACAAGCTGTTTTATCGCCCTTGATAAACCTGTAGGCTATGATATTAGTATCAAAAACTATCATTCCCGACCTTTCCGAATTGCTTCTTCAACGAGCGGCTGTATAAGTTGAGAAGTGCCTTGGACCGGATCGGGAAACTCAATTGGAATGACACCCAATTTCAAGTTTCCGGAAGGTGCTTCAGCTTTGCCTGAATCATTGTGCTGTGGGGTATATGAAGTATTGTAGCGAGTTTGTGAACGATATAGTCTTCATATTTGTCGAGCTTGCCGTCGGCAAATATTACCTGCCAGATGTAGTCTATGATACGCGATTTTTCGGTATCGTCAAATGTATCGTTGATAATCCTGGTAAAATGCCAGAGATCCACAGTCCCCTTTCTTTTCTGGTCGGAGGCCTCGATAAGTTCGGCAACCTCCTCTTCACCGAGCTGGAATTCCTCTCTCAGTATGTCGATGATGCGGTCACGCTCCTCGGTGCTGAAATCATCATCTGCATGAGCGACCTCGAGTAGAATCACTGCTGTCGCGACCTGTATCCGAGAAGACAGTTCCTCTGGTTTTTCCGCTGAATTATTCTGGATTTTCGAAAGAAGGTTTTTAAACACCACTGTAAATCCCTCGATACAGGTTTCTTTGTACAGATATGGTACTTCCTGCTGATGCGGCTGTCAAATGAAAAGAGCATACTTGATCCCGGCGCAATGTGGTAAGCTGTAAATTATCGGTACTCATTCGACTATTCATGTGCTACATTACTAATCAGAACATCCGTGCTGTAGCAAAACGACAAAAGGATTATCATTTTCAATAACCGGAGGTTTTTATGGGAAAGGATGATGCAGAGGCCCGTAAGGATGCTAAACAGAAAGATATTAAACAGAAGGATACGAAAATAGAGGATACACAGCTTTCTGAACAGGCGCGTAGAATTGCAAAAAACAAGATATCGTTTTTCCGTCACCTCATAACCTATGTGGCGGTTATTCTCGTGCTTGCCCTCATCAACAATGTCACCCATGCGGGGCGTCAATGGTGGCTGTGGGTGGCGCTGTTCTGGGGTATCGGGGTATTTTTCAACTTTATCAACGCCTTTATTTTCAAGGGCGGCGGCCTGAAGAAGCTCGAGGAGGAGATAACGCAAAAAGAACTCGAGAGATTGAAGAACGGCGGAAAATGAACCCGCGGATAAAATAGGGCCCATTCAGGCGGCCGCGGGTCGGCTGAACCCAACCTGGACAACTGTTCTGGCAGTGAAGTTTGCAGACCGGGTTGGAAAAGCTGCTCGAACCCCGGCACGGGACGCACTGATTTCAACTTCCGTAGATTCATCGATTAAAGGAAAGGCCTTCGGTTTTCACAGGGCTATGGACAGGGTTGGTGCCACCGGCGGTCCTCTGCTTGCCATGCTGGTTCTTGCCCTCTTTGATAATAATATCCGCCTGGTATTTCTGTACTCGGTAATACCCGGTTTACTGGCCCTCTTTTTCATTCAATTTGCAAGAGAAACAGGTGTTGATAAAAGAAGAGAAACGCCTGATGAAAAAAGGAGAGGGCTGCGGAATACTTCATTTATCGTCTTTTTAATATCTATCATTATGGTTTTATCCATTAGAATTCTGGCATTTTGTACCAGAATTTCGAATACAAATGACTATATTATACTACATTGCCGTAATATTACATACTTTAGGTAAAAACCATCAGGTAAGTGATAATTTTCAACTTCTAAGATTGACAAGTTTACTTACCTATCTTTCAGCTGGGGAATTCCTCAAATGTCTTCCTCATTCTTAAGGCGCGGGGAACAGGCCTTGCAGTTGGTTTGATTCCGGTATCGGGCTCGCACTCTTCTCCGCTTCTTTAATAATGGGTACTTTGTGGGATATGTATGGAAGCACATGGGCATTCATCGTATCAGCAGGGCTGAGCCTGCTCGGTTTTCTGATATTTATCATGAGCCTTATTTTTCAAAGAAAGCGGCGAAGTGTTTAAGTGATGATCTGATTTTATAAGAAATAAAGAGGACGCCATTGAGTAATGATTTAATCAGCGATTTTTTGCTGGGGTTTATTAAATTACACATTCTTTACCACGCAGACAGGGGGCCTTTATATGGAAAGGAGTTTCAAAATGAACTGAAAAAAACACGGGTATGATGTGTCGTTCGGCACGTTGTATCCGGTATTTCACAAGTTGCGTAAAAAAGGGTACCTGCAGTTAGAAGAAGTAAACGTAAATGGTAAAATAAGGAAGTATTATTCAATAAAAAAGTTAAGATAACTGCTGACGAAATTTCTTTGCTAGTCTATAGTGTACTATACTAAATTATGCGGCCCATAAAAACAACTTATTCTAAATCTCAGGAGATTATCATGAAGCTTGCGTTAATAGAACCTGAACCACAATTCAATTCCTATTTCTTTTTTAGAAAGTTCCCTCTTTTGGGAAACCTGATTTTAGGGACGATGTTAAAGAATGCAGGTCATGAAGTGAAAGTTTTCAAAGAAAATTTTTTACCGGTATATAATGAAAAAAATGATGAACTTCATCCCTTTTTAAAAGAAGCCGATGTAGTAGGGGTTACGACCATTACTCATACTGCCAAGAGGGCCTACCAGATAGCTGATGCTATTAAAAGGCAGTTTCCAACAAAAAAAGTTATTTTCGGAGGCAGCCATCCTTCAGCATTACCGGAAGAAGCGCTTGAACATGGTGATCAGGTTGTCGTTGGAGAAGGGGAATATGTAGCATTGGATGTATTTGAAGCCAAAAACAATAAAAAAATTGTTTACGGGCCTTCTGTAAATATTAATGATGTCCCGCCCATCGATCTAACTCTTCTTCAAGGATATCGCTTTAGAAACGGTAAAATAAATATGAGCAATGCACCGATTATGGCTTCCAGGGGGTGCCCGTATGATTGCAATTTCTGCTCTGTTACGAGAATGTTCGGGCGAAAGTATAAGGTAAAAGATGCAGAGTATATCATGGAAGAGGTTCTGCTGAGATACAGAGAGGGTTTCAGGCAAGCCTTCTTTTATGATGATAATTTTGCAGCGATACCCGGGAAAACCAAAATATTTTTAGAAAAATTGGCAAACGCAAAACTCGATTTCCACTGGTCCAGTCAGTTTAGAATAGAGGTCGCAAAAGATAAAGAAATGTTAGAACTTCTTAAAAGAGCAGGTTGTACAACCCTGTATGTTGGTGTCGAATCGATAAACCCCGACGCATTGAAAGAGTACAACAAGAAGGAAACGGTCTATGATGTAAAAAATGGAATTGCAACGCTGTTGGATGCCGGGTTTTATGTTCATTCAATGTTCATTCTTGGTGCTGATAGTGATAATGCGAAAACAAGTGAGGAAACAATTAAATTCAGCAAAGCATCAAATAGCAGCACAGCACAATACTCAATACTGTTTCCAATTCCGGGAACGAGATTATATAACAAAATGAAGGAGGAAAATAGAATATTCATAGATGATTGGAATTATTATGATGGATCGCATTCGGTCATTATTCCAAAACATTTAACTCCCATTGAGCTTCAAAGAAAATTCTTTCATGGATTTAAGTATTTTTACAGAAAGAACATCCTGTATTTTCTCTTATCAAGAGTTGGTTTTTTCTTATGGAAAATACATAATCATAAGTATCTAAAATATATTCGATATTTCTCACGAAGACTCAATAAAGGTTATGTTGTAAAGAAGAACGTAGCGACATTGAAAGATATAAACGTGAAAATGTTTCCATACACACTGTCAAAAGCACCTCGAAAAAGATAGGCAAGTACTACTGAAAGATTGTGCATTATACGGAATAGAAATAAATAAACTATTAGAAATTACAGATAGTAATGATTTCGGCATGGGGTTCTCCACATTTTTGATGGTAACCAGTTCCCGAGATTTCCAGGCCGCTCTGTCAATAAAAACGGATTTGCTGTAGTAGTTCCCGGGTAAAATATGTACTCATTCTTCCGTCAGGTACAAGGCATTGACAACTGATGGGTATTGAGATATTTTTCTATAACCAGTATTATTCGGACGATGCGGATGAAAAAGTCGAAGTAATGTATGATTCTTCGTCTATGTGGTTTTTCATTTCCTGGAACTATCTCCTATCGGGCGACAGGTCATGCCGTTCAAAAAACATGCTCTCCTCATCATACTGCTGATTCTAATCCTTCCCTTCCTGACGCAGTGCTACCTTTTAAAGCAGGGAAGCTATGTCCTCAGGTATAATTCACGGGCCGAAAAAATACAGAGGCTTGAGAGGGAAGAGACCGTCACGAAAAAAGAACAGGCCCTGTTCACCCTTGTTGATGAAATACGGAGCTACGCTGTGAAGGAAATCGGGCTCAAAAATAACAACAATTACACGAAATACGTACAGGTCGATAAAAACTATCTGGTGGATGTGGTTTCTGCAAGCAAGAAGGACCGCTTCGAGCCCTATTTGTGGAAGTTTCCGCTCTTCGGCTCTTTTCCCTACAAAGGCTTTTTTGAACGCGATGATGCCCAGAAGGAGGCTCGGAAACTGCGAGAGATGGATTATGACGTGCTGGTCAGGAAAGCGGATGCCTTCAGCACACTCGGTTTCTTCAGTGACCCTATCTACTCATATATGACGGAATATTCGGAGTATACTCTTGCCTCACTCATCATTCACGAGCAGACGCACGCGACAATTTATCTTAAAAACAAGGTGCAGTTCAACGAGGAGCTCGCGACCTTCATGGGCCGCGAAGGCGCGCTGAGCTTCATCCGGAACCGCTATGGTGAGGATTCCGACTACTATAAAAAGGTCATAGCCTACCGGAAAGATGTCGAAACCTTCTATAAAATCATGCACGAGCTGTATTCAAGGCTCGATTCACTGTACAATAGCGGCAAAAGCAGGGATGAAATCCTGCAGCGCAAAGAACAAATACTGCAGGAGTTCCAGAGTACAATACGTGAGCATTACGGTGATTTTTTTACCACCGATGCATTCAAAGGTATCACGAAGGTGCAGATAAACAACGCGTATATTCTGTCGGTTCACCGGTATACGGGAGATCTCTCACAGTTCTATACGCTTTACAATGCGCTCGGCTATGATCTTCACAGGATGATGGAGGTGATACTTCCCGTGAAAAAATACAAAGGTGGTCCCGAGGATTTCATAAAAGAGCGCATTTCAGCGGCTTACTCGGGCGGAATGTCCTGAAACACCTTTTCGAAACCGGCATAACCGAACTCGGTAAGGGGGTGGTTTATCATGTTCTCGAAGATCGGCCACCTCACTGCAACGGCATGTGCTCCGGCAAGAATACTTTCTGTTACCTGCCGCACGTTTTTTATACTTGCGGCAATGATGCATGAGGATATCTCATACGAATCGAAGATGCACCTGATCTGGCGTATTACCTCTATCCCGTTGTATCCGGCCGATTCAGCCCTGCCCACAAAGGGGCTGATGAACGGGGAGCCGGCAAGTCCCGCTGCCAGACCCTGGGTTGCGCTGTACATCAGGGTGCAGTTAGTTTTGACCCCCTGGGGGACAAGCTCCCTGATTGCCTTGATCCCTTCGATATTGCAGGTGATCTTTACTGCCAGATTTTTACTGATCCTGTGCAGTGACAGCGCATGATTTACTATTTCATCCTTGTTTTTCCCGATTGCCTGCACCGCAATCGGCCCGTCAAAGAAGCGCCGAATTTCTTCGACAACCTCGCGGTAGGATTTCCCGGATGCGGCGATTTTTTCCGGGTTGGTTGCTATACCGTCGACTATACCGGTTGACAGCGCCTTGCGGATTTCATCGACATCGGCAGTGTCGAGGAATACGATCGGATGTTTCATATTAGCCCTCCAGAGATATATACTGATAGTATATACAACACTGTTGCAATTGAGCAATAATAAGTTAGTATACTATTGTATGTTATATGCACGTACCGCAGCCAGCTGTACAATAATGCGAGCTGCGGCAAAGCGTCTAATTCTCAGGGCCCGGAATATTTTTTGTCTATATAAAGGAGTATGCTATGGATGTTGATCTGAAGGGACGTGTTGCGATTGTTACCGGTGCGAGCAGGGGAATAGGACGGAGCATAAGCCTCGCTCTGGCTGAGGCAGGCGCGCATGTTGTGCTTGCCGCTCGTCATATTGATGCTCTGAAAAAAGTGGAAGGCGAGATCGCCGGCAGAGGAGGGGAAGCGACACCCGTTACAGCGGATATCGGCAAAGAGGAGGATATCGAGTCCCTGTTCAGCAGGGTGAAAAAAGGCCTGGGGAGGCTTGATATCCTGATAAACAACGCTGCATTCGGCGTCTGGGGTGAGCTCGTCAACTTTTCAATGAAAGACTTCGACAGAATGATGAACGTAAATGCTCGAGGATTGTACCTCTGCTGCCAGCAGGCCATGAAAATCATGATTCCCGCCGGGCGGGGATATATCATCAATATTTCAAGCGTTGTCGGATTCAAGGGGTATCCCAATCAGTCAGCATACACGGCGAGCAAGCATGCGGTAATGGGTATTACGAAATCTCTTGCCGTGGAAGCGCAGAAGTACGGTATATGCGTTTCGGCGATTCAGCCGGGTGCAGTGGATACAGACCTTGCCCTGAAAGCCCGTCCCGACCTGGACCGAACCATACTTCTCAGGCCAGATGATATTGCCCACACTGTTTTATACCTGCTTTCACTTTCCGGCAGAGCATGGGTCGACCAGATCTACATACGCCGGAGGACGAGCGCACCGTTTTGAGTTGGTGAGCTGCATATTCTAAAAGTTTACACCGTCGTTTTTCCGGTCTGCCGGATTTGTTTATACCGCCGGTGAGAGGTGCCACGGGCACTAATAGCATTTTCTCCGTGACACGTGAATGAAGTTTGCACCAGAGGAATTATTCGATTGTCACGCGGTAATGTGGACACCCTTGGACAGGGTCTGGGATCTGAATTTAAATTCACAGCTGAAGTTCGAGCCCTTCGTAAGAGGGTATGATTTCTATGTCGTTGTTCGGGTAGAGTTTGTTTTTATAGGATATGCCGATGTCCACCATCTGATGAATTCTCTCGTCGGAATAGGTCGGATCATAGTGGAACAATACGACTTTCTTGATATTACCGTGATGCGCAATATCGATGCCTATCTGTGTCGAACTGTGCCCCCAATCGATTTTGTTCAGTGCCTCTTCGAGAGTGTACATGGTATCGAAGGTGAGGACGTCCGCGCCCTTGAAAAAATCGATTGCCTTGTAGAGCTGGTCGTAATTCTTGTCGTTGAATTCAACATCGGTACTGTAGACAAAGGCTCTGCCTCCGGCTTCTATGCGGTATGCAAATGAATGTCCTGGATGGTTTTGCTGTAATACCTTCACTTTGAAATCACCAAAATCTTTCTCACTATCGGATGGTATGGTTGTAAATACCTTTTCTGCCTGCATGTAATCCATGTCGATAGGGAAGTAACGCGGGTCATATTGCCCCCGGAGCCTTTCTTCGAGATCTTCAAAACCGTAGAAAAACTCAAACGAATTGCCCTTAATAAAGAGCGGGATGAAGAACGGGAGACCCTGAATGTGATCCCAGTGGGTGTGGCTGAAGAAAAATAGAGCGTGCCCGCTTCCTTTTCCGAAATCTCCCTTCATGAGATCAATACCGAGGTCTCGTATTCCTGAACCGCCGTCCAGGATGATTTTGTGTTTGCCAATCTGCACGAACACACACGGTGTGTTTCCACCGTAGGTTGATTTAATGTAAAATGGGAGTTTATTGAAAATATCCTTCAGGGTTAATCCCCTGTTGCGGCTGTTTTTAATGATACGCGCGACTGTCTGTTTAACCCTTTTTTCAAAGATATGCGGCTGTATAGGAGTGGGAAGAGAGCCACGTACACCGTAGTATTTTATCCGCATAATCGGCGCAGTGGTATTGTCGCCGCTTCCTGAGACTTTCGTCATTTTCCTCTCCGGCGTCTGAATCCCTATAGTTGCATCTTCATCCAGTCACAGCGTGGCAAAACTGAATAAACCCGTTGACACAACACGTACTGAAATATACAGGTAAAAAACATCTCAAAATTGTAAAAGCCGTGTCCGTTTTTTTTTTCCAATACAAAACAGTACCCGCATAAAAACAGTACCTGTACATAAAAAGTACATGATAACGATGAAAATAGCAACATGGGTTTCAAAAAATACGCGACCGGCATAATTAAATAATTGTAAAGAAAATTTGAAATGGCATCAATTACCAACAATAATATATATGTACACCGGGAGTACTCTATGTACTGTGTAAAGCCGGTTCAGGGTGCATACACCGGCTGTATTTTCAGGATGCAAAGCGTCCAGACAATACGTATTGTTCATGTCGGCTCCGAGGACGGAGAATAGTCGATAGCAAAGTTGTCTTCGACGAAGGAGAAAGACCATGAATACGATGCATGAAAAAAGTGTTGCACTGACAGACCTTGTTTTATTGACTGAAGGTTCTGATATATCCTCAATAAAGAGGATCGTCGCAGGAATTCTTTCGATTATCAACAATCCGCGGTCTTCGGCTAAGGAGCTGAAAGAGCTCATTGAAGTCGATCCTCCGCTCACGGCAAAATTGCTGAAAACAGCGAACTCTGCGTACTACTCGTCCGGCAGGAGGATCAGCGATATTGAGGAAGCGGTTATATGGGTTGGTTTTGACGAGCTCAAAGAGCTTGCTCTCAGGCAGAAAGTGTGCGAAATTTTTTCACGCGGAGAATCTATCGGTGCCTATTCCAGAGAGGCTCTCTGGAAACACTCCGTTTCAACTGCGATTTTGGCAAAGATGATCTACAGGAGGGAGTTTTGTGAAAAGGGTGATTCGATGTACGCTGCAGCGCTTCTTCATGATATTGGTATTATCGTCGAAGATCAGTTTCTGCATGCTGAATTCAGGGAAATAATGCACAGGGTGGAGCACGATCGAATAAATCTCATCGAAGCAGAAGAAGACATGCTCGGATACAACCATGCCCAAATAGGGGGAGTTCTCGGTACGTACTGGGATTTTCCTGCTGATTTCGTGCGAAGTATCGGCAGCCACCAGGGCCCCTTTTCAGAGCAATGCACTCATTCGAGGATGGAGCTCACACTCTATGTTGCGAATTATCTGTGCCATGCAAACAGACTTGGATACAACGATACAATAAAAATCGATACACAGCTCTATGGGAATTGCCTGAACACCCTCGGCCTTGAAGAAACCGTAATTGACATTATTATGGATGGTCTGTACAGGGAAATCTCGCGGCTGGAAAAGCAGGGGCTGCTGTAAAGCAGGGGCGGCCCTGAGAAAAACCGGAGCGGGCATAGATGATAGGAATCCGGCGGCAGTATCCAACCGCAAAGCATCCGAATCACAACACCGGGTGCAGAGAGCTAAAGTTACACGGTATACAAAACAGGGGAAGCTGCATAATGGTACAATCCGATGTCACAGATGGGCTGAAAAAAAAGGTTATTCTGCTGGAAATCAAGCTGCGGCATCTTACGAATGAGCTTCGTCTAACGAAGGAGGAGTACGAGCGGACTGCAAAAAATTATTTTGATATATACACGAACCTGGAAAAAAAGGTCGAGAAGCGTACCGATCGGCTGGTAAAACTGCAGAAGATTCTCAAAGAGAAAAACAGTGAGCTCCAGCTGATGCTCGATTCTTCCCCGGTAATGATTTTCTACGAAGATGCGAAGCGTCAGTACATCAGGGTAAATAAAAAGTTCTCGAAAACGATTGGCGTTCCTATTAAACGGATAATAGGCAGGTCTTACAATGAACTATTTCCAGACGATTCCGGCTCCGTGTTTACATCAGACAGCGAGGTGATCGAATCGGGTGGGCCGGTTGTCGGTCGATCCGGTGTTATTCACATGGATGCGGGTGAACGATATATAACGCTTGACATGGTGCCGTATCGTGATGGAAACAACACGGTAGCTGGTGTGCTCGGATTTGCTGTCGATGTGACTGAGCAGAAAAGAATAGAAAGAGAAAAGAGAGAACTGCAGCAGAGGATAGCGCGCGCTGAGAAAATGGAGGCAATCGGTCTTCTGGCAGGCGGAGTCGCCCATGACGGCAACAATATGCTTACCGGAATCAGCGGGTATCTGCAGCTTCTTGAAATGAATCTACCGAAAGATGACCCGAATCGACAGTACATAAAGGGTTCTCTTGCTGCCTCCGAACAGATGGGACATTTGATCGATGACCTGCTTACACTCACGCGCAATGTCGTGACGAGCAAGGAGCCGGCAAATCTCAACGATATTATCACCGATTACCTCGGATCCCCGGTTTTTAAAAGCCTGAAAGAATATCATCCCGAAGTGACGGTAACCTCGAGCCTGTCCGGTGACCTGCTCAATATTAACGGCGTGCCCACGAATTTGACTAAACTGCTTATGAACCTTGTTACGAATGCAGCCGAAGCAATGCCCGGTGGCGGCGAAATACACATCGAAACGAGAAACCAGTATGTCGAAAAGCCCGTCAACGGGTATGATCTCAAAATAGAGGAGGGTGACTTCGTCGTCCTTGTCGTTGATGACAACGGCATGGGAATAAATGATTTGGATCTGAACAGGATATTCGAGCCCTTTTACTCAAAAAAGATCACGGGAAAGAGCGGGACCGGGCTGGGCATGGCGGTTGTGTACGGCATCGTGAAGGATCATGAGGGACTGATCGATGTTCAGAGCGCCATCGGGAAAGGCACCAGGTTTGAGATCTACTTTCCAATTACGAAAGATGAAGTATCACGGAAAAAAGAAATCGTTCCGGTTGAGGAGTACATAGGTGCCGGAGAGAAAATACTTGTTGTCGATGACGTCGAAGCGCAGCGTGAGATCCTCTCTGAGATACTAACCAGGCTCGGGTATTCCATCATCTGCGCTGCGAATGGAGAGGAAGCGGTCGAATACATGAAAAACCACTCTGCAGATCTCATTATTCTCGATATGATAATGAATCCGGGAATAGATGGCCTTGAGACCTACAGAAAGATTGTTAAAATGTATCCCGGCCAGAAGGCGGTAATTGCAAGCGGGTATTCAAAAACAGAGCGTGTTACCGAGGCCCAGCGCCTCGGCGCCGGCGAGTATATAAAAAAGCCCTACACCTTCGAGAAGATCGGCCTTGCCGTAAGAGCGGCACTGAAAAAATCAGGCTGATAATTCAGCTGCCCCGGCGGCCCGCCCCACTTATAAATATGTATGATATCCCCATAAACTCACATTTTTTTTATTGACATCTGATGGGCTGGATGTATGGTGAAGATATAAGGTATGGGGGGAAAGGCATGCTGAAACGATACGCGTGGATTCTTCTTACGGCACTATTCCTGCTTTACTCCTGCGGTGGTTCGTCAAAGGAGGAGAAGCTTGTTGCCATCGGCGACAGCAGCACCATGGGCATAATGGACCTTGGCCTGAAAGAGGATTTTCAGCTCCATACGTACCCGTATTTTATTGCCTGTCAGCTCGGTATCGAAGACGACTTCCAACAGCCGCTTGTGAGAGAGCCGGGCATCGGCGTGTATCCCTATAAAACCCCCATTACACTCCAAAATGGAACGCTCGTTGCTGAATACTGGGATGAAAACCTGACGCCGGAGGATATGGCAGCAGAGATGCTGCCGCTTCTCAAGAATGTAATGCTCGACAGGCCGTACGACAATCTCGCGGTAAACGGAGCACGCCTGTACGATATCAGGCGCACGACAGGCTCGATCAATTCTGTTTCACCGGACAACTACTTCTTCGATATTGTTCTGAGAAATGTTATTCTTTTTCCCTACCCGCACTTCGGGGGTACCACAGTGCTCGACCAGGCTCTTGAGCTCGATCCTGATATCATACTTCTCTGGATCGGCAACAACGATGTGCTCGGCGCTGTGCTCGCCGGCGGTGATCAAGGCCAGATAACAACACATGATGATTTCAAAAATGAGATGCAGGCCCTGCTTTCTGATCTGACCTCACAGACCCGCGCCGACATCGTAATGTCGAATATTCCCGGGTATCTCCCTCTCGGGTTTGCCCTTGATACAGTTTTTGTGAACACCGGTTCTGCCGTCGAACCTGTTGTGTTCGATATGGCCACTCTTCAGCCCGTTAATTTCGGCACTGTGTCTGCTCCCGAGTACATACCGCTACTCATCGATGAAAGCGATTTGTCTCATATCCTTCTCACAGGGGCGATCGAGTATTCCGAGAATGGGATGGGGATACCGAAGGAAACCCAGTTGGAGGGGGCCCCCTATTCAAAGTCAACGGAGGCGGCCGCTGCGATATATACGAAGATGACCGACATCGGGCTGCCTGTTACCGGGAGTTCTGTGGGCGACGCCCTTACAGGCGAGTATACAATCACCTCGTCTGAAGAACAGGCTGTCGACAATGCAATTGCCGATTTCGATTCGATCATTTCAGAGCTTGCAGCGCAGTTCGGCATTCCCGTTGTCGACATGCACGCACTCTACGACCCGAACAGTCCCGGCGCATTCGGCGGATACTCCGGTGAGTACGTACTGCACAACCAGGGGAGCACGGTGTTCAGCCTCGACGGCGTCCATCCGAACAACCTGGGCCATGCGGTTATTGCAAACGCCTTTATTAATGCGCTGAATCAAGGCTACGGTTTCAATCTGGCGAAAATCGACCCTGAAACCTATAAGGGGCAGTACATCGGTTTGAGTGATGTGAAAAGCTGCCTGCATGCATTGATGCGGCTTGGTTGGTGATTCTGCGCTTCGACATCTGTATCCAGTTCTTCCGAATTTTATCGATCCATGTCAAGGGGCTACCTGTTTTTCAGACGCTTCGCGACTGAATAATGCCACCGGTGAGCGGTATTATCATACATCCTAAAACTTTACATTCGTTCTTTTTTCAAGTAGAATAGGGCATTGTATCTCGTTGCGCTATCCAGTAAAAGCGTCATTCACCGTCGGGTTTTTGTGGAATTCAATGTAATGTATAGAAGAAAGGAGCCCGTTTCTATATGCTGAAGCGTGTTGTTGTCACCGGTCTCGGGCCAGTTTCGTCCATCGGTGTTGGGAAAAAGACATTTTGGGAGAACGCGTTGCATGGAAAGGGGTATTTCAGGAATGTTGATTTTCCCGATGTTGATATAGAGCAGTACAGGAGCAGGGTATGCTCACCTGTTGACAGCTTCGAGCCTGACCAATACCTCGAGCTGACAAAAGGATTGAGGCGGGCGGGGAGAGCTACGAAGTATTCGATTGTCGGAACACACCTCGCCCTTACCGATGCCGGGTTCAGTGTTGTTCCCGTCGTACAGGGAGGAACGTCGCAGCCGAAATATTATCGTGTAAAAGAACTTGATCCTGATCGAACGGGTATTATCCTCGGCCAGGCAGTTCCCAATGCCGATGTGGAGTACCCGGAGCATGTAAAATTCGTTCGCGATAGTGGGCCGAAGAGGGTCAATCCCTTTACACTACCGCAAACAAACTCGAATAGAGGCGCGGCAGCAGCTGCCGAATGGTTCTTTTTGAAGGGGACGGGGCTTACGGTCAATACCGCCTGCGCCTCCGCGACCCATGCCATCGGCATTGCGGTACTGCATATACAGCAGGGTATCGAGGATGCCATGGTAACCGGAGGTGCAGAAGCCGCTATGGACTCCTATGTGTTTTCCGGATTCGACATCATGCGAGCGCTGAGCAGAAGAAACGATGATCCGATGAGAGCCTCGAGGCCCTTTGATCGCGACAGGGACGGCTTTGTGCTCGGCGAGGGGGCCGGAATACTGGTGCTTGAAGAGCTCGAGCATGCACGAAAACGGGGCGCGCGGATATACGGTGAAATTATTGGGTACGGCTACTCCCAGGATGCCTTTCACATAGTATCACCTGACCCGAACGGATTGGCAGCAACTCAGGCTGTGAAAAAGGGGCTGTCTATGGCGAAACTGCGTGCCGAAGAGGTGGAGTATATCAACGCGCACGGGACGTCCACTATTATCAACGATCCAACGGAATCATTCATTATCAAGCGTGTGTACGGGGATTACGCATACAAAATACCGATCAGCTCCTCCAAGTCATACTTCGGGCATACGCTCGGAGCAGCAGGGGGGCTTGAATCAATCGTTACTCTTCTCGCAATGGAAAACGGCGTAGTTCCTCCCACCATAAACCTGGATAACCCTGACGTGGATTTTACCGACCCTGCAGCGCCTGGCCTGGACAAGAGGTGTGACCTCGACTATGTCCCGCATGAAATGCGGAAGCAGGATGTTCGAATTGCGGTGAAACAGTCCTTCGGCTTCGGCGGACAAAACGGCGTGCTCGTATTCAAGAAGTTTGAGGGTTGAATTGGACTGTTCAGGGCTCATACATCGAGCACTGAAGCGTACATCGGGCTGTATTGAAAAGGGGTTACATTATTCCGGTTTGATCATGATAGTATCCGGATGCTTCACGTCCGGTTGATGCCACTTACCAGCGGTGTGATCCGGTGCATATATGGAAGGATTACCTCTTTCTCAAAAGCACGAGCAGGCCGTCCTGGCTGTCGTCGACCGTGCCCGTTATCGCTTCAGCCACATCGGTCAGGGTTATGACATCGCCCGCTGACAATCCTTTCAGCAAAAAGACGAGTGAGCAAGAAGATTCGGAGCGAGGTGGCCCGTTTCGTATGTAGTGGCTTTTCGTTTCAGCGCCCGGTACTGCGGAACCATTGACATTGACGGTTATCTTCGGGTTGGCCCTCTGGAGAATGGAAGTAAAAGAATCGTTGTAGATCAGGAGGTAGTCACCATTGTTATTTACCGTGATCTGGTCGGGGTTGACGGTTGCTGAATGGGTGAAATCGCTCGAATAGGTGATTACATCGTTTTCCCACAGGATAGTAAGCGATGTTGTGGGGTTCCAGTTTGTGGTGGGACCTTCAAGTCTCGTCGATCGTGAAAAAAAGGTGCTGATGGACGAATCGATCTTTTCGATAAGGAGTGATGCGTACTGGCCCGGCTGAACCGTGATGGTGCCGATTTCGGCCCCTCCGTCCACTCGAAGGCGGCTGCCGTTCCCTGGTTCAGATCAGTGCCAAGGGTCGTCTTGTGGCGGTTGCGGTGAAGACCGTACGTGATGAACGGATGTACTCTGCATAGAGGCTTGCAGCGCCAGTAACCGTTGCCGCTCCCGTTGTAAGGGCGGTTCCAGATACGTACACCTCTATCACGTCGTTTGCGTTCAGACCTTCGAGCGCCAGCGCGACATGGCTGGAGGATTCGCTGTGATTACTCGTATTCCGGATATAGGATGATTCTCCGACACCTCCCCGAACAGCAGTGCCGTTTATTCTGACCTCTGCCCGCACACAGGCACGCTGCACTGCGGACGTCAGTGGCACGGTGACGGCAATGAAGTAATTGCCCGCGGTTTTAACCCAGAGCTGCTCAGGATTGACTGTTATTGAATGGTCGAAGTAGGTTGAATCGAAATTGCCGCTCGTCCATTTAATCGCGTATGCTGTCGCCTGGTTGAAATTGGTAGATGAGGTTGTCTGTATTCCCTGGAGCCATGCGGACGGGCCGGCCGCCTGAACCGTACCCGAAAAGATGACGGATGAGGAGGCAGAATTAGCGTCTGTGCCGACGATTTCGAACTCGAATGCCGTACCGATCTCCTTGAGGGCTGGCCGCCAGCCGCTGAATAGACCGGTACTCGCGTTAAAAGTAGGGTTCGAGCCGTCCTCGTTTACCAGGGAGGTACAGTCGCTGAGGCCGCTGCCGACGCTTCCGTCAATGGTATTGTCGTACCTGCAGGTGTATGTTATTGCATCTCCATCGACGTCGGTATCACCACCGGTATTCGAATCGTCGGCGTTGATCGACTGCATAACGACACCGGCAACGAACTGCGGTGTTATGCCGACAGAAAGGGACGGCGGATTGTTCTCCAGTATCGTCGGTACGGAAGCCGGATTATGGATAAAATCCATTTTCTCCATATTAAAATGTTAAAATGAAATTATTAATAGGATGTCGCCTATGGTGCAAGTTTTTAAAACTAGTATTTCAAATCACTACTGTCCGGTTATAATTCAAATAATACCAATTGGTTACAAGAATTGGCCATTTGGTTTGCTATGTTAGAATCTGTAAGTACTTGTATAATAGGCACTTGCTCAAATGCAGTAACACTGAAAATCTGCAAAATAGTGTAGAAACTAAGCTGTAAATCAAGACGTTTCTTTATAATAGCAACCAACACGTAAACGCTGATAGCTATCCAAACTTGAGTCTTTACTGCATTTTCTGAGGTGCCGTAAAAAGATTTTATTCTCAGGTTTTGTTTGATCCATTTAAAAAATAATTCTACCTGCCAGCGACATTTGTAAAGTTGGAGGGTGGTTTGAGCAGGGAGCATAAAATTGTTGGTGAGAAATATTAGATACATGTCATTATCCGAATCGAAGTATCTGATACGTCGAAGCTTGTCTGGATAGTCTTTCGATGAATTGATACCTATTAGTACTATTATTTGATCACTTCGAAGATCGGTAGATTTGTCAATGGGAAGTGAATAAAGTCTTCGGAATTTGGAATTGCTTTTTGCGCGAGTAACAAAGAATGCTGAACATTGAGTAAGAACATGAAGGCGGAGAAAATCGATATAGCCTCGATCCATTATATAAAATGAGCCTGGTTCCGGTATTAGATCGTCCAGAATACCTCCGGCACCATGGACTTTTCCGTCTTTAATTTCGATGAAAGCAGGGATATTTCCCCGTAAATCAAGGAGTGTATGCAGTTTTATTGCTCCTTTTCGTTTGCGGAACCGTGCCCAAGGGAAAAGAGAAAGGCAGAGGTCTATGGTTGTAGAATCAAGGGCATAAACTGTATTGTCCAGTTCTACGCCAAACTCATCATTGATGTATAATATAATACCCTGGCTATATAAATCAGTACCTGAGCAAAGTCGGCATAGATACGCCAATCTCTTCTTTCGTTGGCATCTGATAGAGTACTTCGTGATACTTTGCCACGAATACCCATGTGGTACAGCTTGTTTTG